>Ga0209415_10010825_pt1 | contig 15439 bp, 11 predicted proteins | sample PeaSoiSIISIP2007_FD_187696 | JGI IMG/M metagenome (GOLD analysis project Ga0209415, IMG submission 187696) | Peat soil microbial communities from Weissenstadt, Germany - SII-SIP-2007 (SPAdes) (version 2) | ecosystem: Environmental > Terrestrial > Soil > Wetlands > Peat | place: Germany... | reverse complement strand
AGATCATCCAGGGCTAGATTGAGTTCGAGAACATTCACTCGCGCTTCGCCGAGCAGGCCCAAGTCACGCTGATCGGTGTGCTTTTGCACAAGATCGCGAACCGTGGATTCAGGCAGGCCACGCTCGCGGGCAACGCGGGGAACCTGGAACTCTGCGGCCGCGGGAGAGATTTCTGGATCGAGACCCGAGGCGGAAGTGGTAAGGAGATCGACTGGAACGGGCTGCGAAGGATTCTCTTCATGCAAGGTCTTGGCGTCGGCCTGAATGCGGTCGATGAGTTTCTGGTTGGTGGGGCCGAGGTTGGTGCCGCCGGAGTTGGCGGCGTCGTATCCGTTGCCGGCGGCTGAGGGACGCGGATGGAAATACTTTGCGGAGGTGAAGGGCTGCGCGATGATGCGCGAACCGATGACTTCCCCGTTGCGCGAGATAAGCTGGCCGTTGGCCTTGTTCTTGAACACGATCTGGGCGACGGCGGTAATCAGCAGCGGATAGAGCACCCCCAGCAGGATCGTGGTGGCGATGGTCATCAGGAATGCGGTGATGAGATGCTTTTTCATAAGAGTCCTCAGGCCAGGTGAACCGCGGTGATGAACATGTCGATGAGTTTGATGCCCACGAAAGGCGCAATCAGCCCACCCACACCGTAAATCAACAGGTTGCGGCGCAGCAGGGCCTCGGCGTTCATGGCGCGGTATTTCACGCCGCGCAGCGCCAGCGGAATCAACGCAATGATGATCAGCGCGTTGAAGATCACGGCGGAGAGCACCGCGGACTGTGGCGTTTTAAGGTGCATGATGTTCAGCGCGTTGAGCACGGGGAACGTCACGGCAAACATGGCCGGGATGATGGCGAAATATTTGGCCACGTCGTTGGCGATGGAGAAAGTTGTGAGCGCGCCGCGGGTCATCAGCAATTGCTTGCCGATTTCGACGACTTCGATGAGCTTGGTGGGATTGGAGTCGAGATCGACCATGTTCCCGGCCTCTTTGGCGGCTTGCGTGCCGGTGTTCATGGCGACGCCCACGTCGGCCTGAGCCAGGGCGGGGGCGTCGTTGGTGCCGTCGCCGGTCATGGCGACCAGTTTCCCTCCGGCCTGCTCACTGCGGATCAGCTTTAATTTGTCTTCGGGCGTGGCCTGAGCGAGGAAGTCGTCGACGCCGGCTTCGCGCGCAATGGCAGCCGCGGTGAGAGGATTGTCGCCGGTGATCATCACGGTGCGAATGCCCATGGCGCGCAACTGCGCGAAGCGGTCGCGGATTCCACCTTTGACCACGTCTTTGAGGTGAATCACGCCCATGGCCCGACGGTTCTCCGAGACGACGAGCGGTGTGCCTCCGGAGGATGCGATGCGCTCGACGGAGGCGCGCACTTCCGGCGGCATGGTGCCGTTGTTCTGTTCGAGGTAATGGGCCACGGAGTCGGCAGCGCCTTTGCGGATCAGGCGGCCGTCAAGATTGACGCCGGACATGCGGGTCTGCGCGGTGAATGGGATGAACTCCGCCTCGTGCGCGGCGAACTCGCGGCCGCGCAGTTTGTACTTTTCCTTGGCCAGTACGACGATGGAGCGGCCTTCGGGAGTTTCGTCGGCGAGCGAAGAAAGCTGTGCGGCGTCGGCCATCTCGGCTTCGGTGACTCCTGGCGCGGGCAGAAACTCGGTGGCCTGGCGGTTGCCGAAAGTAATCGTGCCGGTCTTGTCGAGCAGCAGCGTGTTGACGTCGCCGGCGGCTTCGACGGCGCGGCCGGACATAGCGAGGACGTTGTGCTGAACGAGACGATCCATGCCTGCGATGCCAATCGCCGATAGCAGGCCGCCGATGGTGGTGGGAATCAGGCAGACCAGCAGCGAGACCAGGACGAACACGGTCTGCGGCGAGCCGGAATAAATGGCAAAAGGCTGCAGCGTGACCACTGCGAGCAGAAAGATGATGGTCAGTCCGGCGAGCAGGATATTGAGAGCGATCTCGTTGGGAGTTTTCTGCCGCGCCGCGCCTTCGACCAGGGCGATCATGCGGTCGAGGAAAGTCTCGCCGGGGTTTGAGGTGATCTTGACTTTGATGAAATCACTGAGGACGCGCGTGCCGCCGGTTACGGCCGAACGGTCGCCGCCAGCCTCGCGAATGACCGGCGCAGATTCGCCGGTAATGGCGGATTCGTCGACTGAGGCCACGCCTTCTACGATTTCTCCGTCGCCAGGAATAAGTTCTCCGGCCGCCACGGCAACCAGATCGCCAGAGCGCAACTTGGCGCTGGGAATCTCCTCGATCTTGCCGTCGGAAGTGATGCGCTTGGCAATGGTTTCCGAGCGGGCGCGGCGCAGCGTTTCCGCCTGCGCTTTGCCGCGGCCCTCGGCCATGGCCTCGGCGAAGTTGGCAAACAGAACGGTGAACCACAACCACAAGGTGATTTGCAGGTTGAAGCTGAATGCCTCGTGGGGATGGAGAATCAAGAGGACGCTCGTGATCACGCTGCCGATTTCAACCACGAACATGACGGGATTGCCCATCATGTTGCGTGGGTTGAGCTTGAGCAGCGAGCTCCAGCCGGCGTTGCGAACCAGATTCAAATCCCAAACCGATTTGCGATGGCTTGCCATAGAGTTTTTAGAAAGTCTTTCCAACGTGCATGAGAAGGTGCTCGAGAATCGGACCCAGGCTGAGCGCGGGGAAGAACGTGAGCGCGCCCAGTATGAGAATGACGCTGATCAGCAGCATCGTAAACAGCGGCGTGGTGACGGGAAACGTCCCGACCGATGGCGGCACGTATTTTTTCTGCGCCAGATTGCCGGCGATCGCGAGCATGGGAATGATCATGAAGAAGCGGCCAAGCAGAGTGGTCATGCCCGTGGCCGCGTCATACCAGAGCGTGTTGGGGACAAGACCCGCGAAAGCCGAGCCGTTGTTTCCGGCGGACGACGTGAAGGCATAGAGAATCTGGCTGAGGCCGTGCGGCCCGGGATTGGTGATGCCTGCCGTCCCAAAGCCTTTGACGGTTGAGATTCCGGTGAGCGTAAGAATGATGAGCGGGAAGACTAGCGAGACCAGCATCGCCATCTTGACGTCGTAGGCTTCAATCTTCTTGCCCAGATATTCGGGTGTGCGGCCGACCATGAGGCCGGCGATGAAAACGGCCAGGACGATATAGATGAGAATGCCGTACATGCCGGAGCCGACGCCGCCGAAGATCACCTCGCTGAGCATGATGTTGACCATCGGAACCATGCCGCCCAGTGGAGTGAACGAATCGTGCCAGCCGTTGATGGCGCCGCAACTGGCGTCGGTGGTGACGGTGGCGAACAGAGCGGAGTTCGCGATGCCGAAGCGAGTTTCCTTGCCCTCCATGTTGCCGCCCGGTTGCAGCGGCGTAGCATGCTGAGCGACCGTTGAGGGATACAGGGGATTGCCTTGCGCCTCTGCCCAGTAGGCGACGGTTACGCCCGCGAGAAACAGAATGGCCATGGCCGACCAGACGGCCCATCCGTGAGCGGGAGAACTGGTCATGCGGCCGAGCGTGTACGTCAGTCCGGCGCCAATGCCAAAAATGGAAAACAGTTGGAAGAGGTTCGTGATGGGCGTGGGATTCTCGAACGGGTGGGCGCTATTCGCGTTAAAAAATCCACCACCGTTCGTGCCCCATTGCTTGATGACTTCCTGCGAGGCCACGGGGCCCTGCGCGATCGTCTGCGTGGTGACCGCGTCCATTACAGGTTTGCCGCCGGCATCGACGACAGGTTTGCCGTCGGCGCCGATGCGCTGCACCTGCTGGGGCTCAACGAGCTTCACCGTGTCATAGGGGCGCAGGTTCTGCACGACTCCCTGCGACACCAGGAACAAGGCTCCGACGATGGAGAACGGCAGCAGCACCCAGAGGCAGCAACGGACGAAGTCGACCCAGAAGTTTCCCAGAGTCTGCATCTGGCGGCGGGCAATCCCGCGAATGAAAGCAATAGCCAGCGCAATGCCGGTGGCGGCCGAGGCAAAGTTGTGAAATGCGAGGCCGGCCATTTGCGTGAAATAGCTCATGGTGGTCTCGCCGGAATAGGCCTGCCAGTTGGTGTTGGTGGTGAACGATGCGGCGGTATTAAATGCCACATGTTCGGGCATGACGGTGCCGAAATGCTGCGGATTGAACGGCAGCATGCCCTGGATCCGCTGGATCAGATATAGGACCAGCATCGAGACCGCGCTGAAGATGAGCATGGTGGTGGCGTACTCGGTCCAGCGCATCTCGTGCGTTTCGTCAACGCCGGTCACGCGATAGATCAAGCGCTCGATGGGACGCAGCACGGGATCGAGGAACGTTTTCTCGCGGGTGAACACGCGAGTCATGAAGACGCCGAGCGGTTTGGTGACGGCAAAAATCAGTCCCAGAAATACCAGGATCTGCAGCCAGCCATTGAGGGTCATTTCAGAATTTCTCCGGACGCAGCAGCGCGTAGAACAGGTACACGGTCACTAGGGCGCTGATGATGAGCATGATGAGGGACTGTAGGTCCATAAATCTCCTTCCTACTTGATGCGATCGCAAAAACGTACATACGCGACCGACAGGGCGAAGAACACAATCGTGACAGCTATCCACAACACGTCCTGCATTGGTAGTCTCCTCAGCTGGTTTTGCTATGCCACCTGGCGTAAATCAGAGGGCAATACGCTGGTCATCTTCCTGAGAGCCTCGCTCCTGATCCCGAGAATTCATTGCGATAAGCTGTCCTCGCCGCCGGGATGGATCGAAACTCACGACAGGAACTCTTACACTGTTGGAGCGCCATCGGATTCCCTCCATTACTAGAGCCGCCAGGACTCGCAGCAGGAAGGCCACCGCAACGATACACAACATTACCAGCGCAATTCTCATAACGTCACCAGCAACTCTACCGCTGACACGCTACTCAGCATGATTGTTCATCGCCGCGCGTAATAGCGGGATCAAGAGTTCATAAAGAATTCGTAAGGGGAGTTACTTAAGATATTGCGGACCCCAAACCGAGCACACCGCCCAACCAGGCGTCAGCAGCCCCATTCGGCCTCGCCCGGCTTCGCGTAATATCTGCGATTTGAGTTGGGTTGGACTGGGGTCGTCGCCAGTTCAAGCAGGGCCAGCCGCGCCGCGGCCACCATCAGTTTGCGCTCGTTCTGGGGAGCGCGGTCCCAGGCTGAAGATGCTTCCGCGGTTCCGTCAGGAGCGCAGTCGTGCGCCAAGGCGGCCCGATAGTGGTGAAATACTTTTGCCAGTTGCTCAGCAGAGACATCCTGAATCGTTGACATTACTTTCCCCCAAACCTTTCTGTGAGGCGTGACTGCTCCAGCAGTCCACCCGCCCTCAACACATTGGACGATTAAAGGCGTAAAGATTGAATAAAAGGTTCGTAGAATGTTCGTAAGAGGGTTTCAGCGGAGTTCGGCGGCTGGGGATGGTCTATTCGCCGGGTTCGAAGCGGTATCCCACCCAGGGCTCGGTGACGATGTAGCGCGGCGACGAGGCGTCGGGTTCCAACTTCTTGCGCAACTGGCCGACGAAAACGCGAAGATACTCCACCTGCTCAGTACTTTGCCCACCCCATATAGCTCCTAGCAGAGTCCGGTGGTTGACGACCTTGCCGGGACGGCGCGCCATAAAAACCAGCAGGTCGAACTCTTTGGGAGTGAGCCGCACTTCGCCGCGGCGGACAGTTACTTTGTGGGCGGCGGTGTCGATGCGAAAATCGCCGACCTCGATCACCGCTTCTTCCGGTTCGTTCTCCGTGGAAACGCGGCGCAGATTCGCCCGCACTCTCGCCAGCAGTTCATTCATGCCGAAGGGTTTGGTAACGTAGTCGTCGGCTCCAGCGTCGAGGGCTTCCACCTTCTGCTGTTCCTTGTCACGCACCGAAAGCACGACGATGGGAACCTGCGACATGCCACGGACGGTGCGGGTCAGCTGTACGCCGTCAATCGAGGGCATGGAGAGGTCGGTAATGATCAGGTTCGGCGACCAGTCCTTCATGATCTCCAGCGCCATCTCGCCGCTGTTGGCGATGCGGATGTCATAGCCCTGCGCCGAGAGGCTGGTGCGCAGCACGCGGGTGATCTGCGGTTCGTCATCCACTACTAGAATGTGAGGCCGGTCGGGCATCAGCGAGCCTCCTGGGTTACGATGTGCACGTCTACGGACGGCGAGTCGCGCAGAAAGCGCTGAATAGCCGACAGATATAAATATCTCTGCCAGCCAGTGCGCGCCGAGCGCCCGAAAATAACCTGCGTGATGTGATGCTCGCGCACGAGCTGCGCGACTCCATCGGCGATGCTTCGACCGGGCCCCCGCACCACACGGGCGCCCAGGTTTTCGGCGAAGCGAATGTTCTCCGCCAGACTTTTTTGATCCTCGGGACGCGTATCGCGGCCGACATCGACGTAGAAGACATAGAACTCGCCGCCCATGGCCTGGGCCATGCGTGATCCGCGGGCGATCAGGTATTGAGCGGCCGGATTCGAACTCACACAAACGCCGATGCGCTCGCGGACGGTGTGCGCCGGCTGCGTCGTGTCCTTGTCGAGAAATGCGTCGAGACTGCGGTCGACGACTCCCGTGACCTGGCGCAGCGCCAACTCGCGCAATGCGATCAGGTTGCCGGGCCGGAAGAAATGCGAAAGCGCGCGCTGGGCGCGGTCTACGGGATAAATATCGCCGCGCTCCATGCGCTTCTGCAGAGCTTGCGGCGTCAGATCGGCGAGCACGATTTCATCCACCCGCTGCATGACCCAGTCGGGCACGGTTTCTCGCACCTGCACTCCGGTGATCTGCTGCACGGTCGGGCCCACGCTCTCGACGTGCTGCACGTTCATGGTGGAGAGCACATCGATTTTGGCCTCCAATATTTCCATGACGTCTTCGTATCGTTTCGCGTGCTTGCTGCCCTCGATGTTGGTGTGCGCCAGTTCGTCGATGACGACAACTGCGGGTTTGCGCGCGAGAATGGCGTCGACGTCCATTTCTTCAAACGTTGTGCCCTTGTATTCGAGTTTGCGAGGAGGAATGCGGTCGAGCTTCGCGGCCAGCTCCGCCGTGGCCTTGCGACCGTGGCTCTCGACGACGCCGGCGATCACGTCTTCGCCGCGGCTGGCGCGCCGAATGGCCTCGCTCAACATGCTGTAGGTCTTGCCGACTCCGGGAGCGTAACCGAGAAACAGCTTGAAAATTCCGCGGGCCTTTTCTGGTGAAACTTCGTTAAGCCAGTCCTCGGGCGTCTTCGTCATCAAGTGGTCACCGGCACCTATTGTCTTTCGCAGCGCGGGAATTGTCACGTCCATCGTACAATGCGGGTGTGAAAACCGGGGCCCGAACGCAAGCCTTCCGCTATATCTTCGTGGTTGCGAGCATCTGCGCGATCACGGCGGTCGATTTCAAACTGCATGTGAATCACACGACCGTGGCCCTGATGTTTCTGGTGACGGTCCTGCTGACCTCGGCTTACTGGGGCCTGCGCTATGCAGTGGTGATGGCCGTAGGAGCGACGGCCGCTTTTAATTTCTTCTTTCTGCCCCCGGTCGGGACCTTTACCATCGCCGATCCGCAGAACTGGGTTGCGCTGTTCGCATTTCTGGTAACCGCTCTGGTGGCCAGCAATCTGGCGGAGCGCGCGCGCCGCGAGGCCGAAGGAGCGAAACAAAGACGCCGCGAAGTCGAACGCCTCTTCGGTCTGAGCCAGCGCTTGCTGGCTTCGGAAAATGTTCTCGAGTTGCTGAATGCGTTGCCGAAGTATGTGCAGGAAACGTTCTCAGTGGGCAGCGTGGTGGTGATGGCTGCGGACCATCCCACTGTTTATCGGTCATCGCTCGACGCGCCATTCGAAGAGAGCGTGCTGCGGTCTACACTGCTGCGCGGCGAGCCGATCACGCAGGCCGGCGTCTCGTACGTTCCGCTGCGACTCGGAATGCGCACGGTCGGAGCCCTGGGCGTGACTGGAGACGAGTTGTCGCGGGAGACTCTGGACGCGTTAGGAAGCCTGGCGGGACTGGCGATTGAGCGTGCGCGCGCGCTCGAAGCACTGAGCAAAAATCGCGCCGAGCAGGAACACGAGCGCCTGCGTACCGCCTTGCTCGATTCTGTGACCCACGAGTTTCGCACGCCGCTCACTTCCATCAAGGCGAGTATTACGACTCTGCTGTCTGGCGCCGCCCTTGACGATCAAAGCCGCCGCGAGTTGCTGACCGTGATCGATGAAGAGACCGACCGCCTGAACCGCTTGGTAGGGGAAGCCGCGGAGATGGCGCAGCTGGATTCGGGCATGTTCAAACTCGACTTGCAGCCGCATGCCATCGAGGATGCGCTGCAGCCGGCCCTGGACGACGCTAAAGCGTCGCTGGAGAATCATCCCGTGGAAGTCGTGGTTGCCCCCGATTCACCAAGAGTAAAGATGGATGTGCAGCGAATTCGCGAAGTGCTGATGCACCTGCTGGAAAACGCCGGAAAATATTCTGGCGCTGGTGTTCCGATCAAAGTAACCAGCGTAGTGAAAAGCGAGTGGCTCGTGACCAGCGTCGCGGATCGCGGGCCCGGCATCGATTCTTTCGAGCAGTCGTTAATTTTTGAAAAGTTTTATCGCGGCCAGCACCAACGTTACACCGCACCCGGTACGGGGATGGGGCTCGCGATCGCCAAGGTGATTATCGAGGCGCACGGCGGCACGATCGGGGTGGTCAGCCAGTTGGGCAGCGGCTCGGTGTTTTCGTTCAGTCTGCCAATCGAGAAGAGTTTGCGGACGTAGACGAGGGACTGGAAACGCAAATCCTCACTTCTCGCAAAGGACGCGAGAAATGGGGCACCCGTCCTTTCAACTCTCAGCGACGTTATTTCTTGATGTAGAACGCGGCTTCTTCTGGCCGCACTACGCGCGGAATCCACAGAGGCCGGCGCAGTCCGCCCGGTCCTGGAGCGGGACGCGCCAGCGCCTTCCAGCGCTGATAGACCGCGAATGACAGATTTGTATCTACAAAAATGTCACCATAGCGGTCGTTCGGCCCGGCCTTTTCCACGCGTACCATCTGATGCCAGCAGTGCATGCCGCTGATCGGGTCTGGGTGGACGGGGAACGTTATGTCCTGGTGCACGCCGGCATCGCTCCACCACACGCGCTTGGTCTCAGGATCAGGGCTGTCGTAGGGAGAAACGCTTTCGAGTTGGCGCATCTTCCACTGACCTTTTCCGACTTCCTTCAGATCGACCCATGCGCTCGACATGCGCTCGACCTGATCGTCTTTGTTGATGCGCCAGCGGCCGAGGTGGTGAGAGCAGGCGACCACGCCGGGCGTGAGGCCCTCTGTAACCCAGGCGTGGAGGACGAAGTAGCCGATCTCGGTGTGAACCTTCATCAAATCGCCAGTGCGCACGCCGCAAAGTTTCTGGGCATCTACGGGATTCACCCACAGCGGATTCTTGTGCGAAATCTCGTACAGAAACTTGGCGTTGCCTGAGCGTGTGTGAATCAGGTTGGGCAAGCGAAAAATTGGCAGCAGTGTGTAGACATCGCCGCGCGAGTCTTTCGGCCACTCGACCACGGGCGTGTATTTGGGATCGAAATCTTCGGCCAGTCGGCCCATCGAAGCCGCCTGCGCCGAGCGATGAATGTGGCTGCGGTAGTACTCGGGCAGGGTAAACTCCGGCCACTTCCAGTCAGCCATGGTTTTCGAAAACAGTTCCAGCTTTCGTGAGGGAGTGTTGTAGCCGACGACGGCCTTGTCTTCGACCATCACGCCAACGGACTTCCCTGCCTTCGTGACGACGCCGTTTGATTCGACTGTCGAGCCGGCCAGATCGGCTGCCGATACTGGCTTTTCATTCTGCTTGTAAACGTCGCGAGTAATTTCGAAAGCGCCGTATTTGCGCATGTACTGCAGGGGCGTGAGCCCTTCTTTCTTGGCAGTCTCGTGCAAACCGGGGACGGAATTGTCGAAAATCCAGCCGTAGTATTCGTCGACAGTCAGTTTCTCGCCGGGCCGGTAGGGGGATTCGAAATATTGACGGATGCCCATTGATCCGTCAGGATCAATCGCCCATGAAAGGTTGATCCAGAATTCATCTTCTTCCCAGACCTCGCCGGGATTCGCCTGATAGGTGTACTCGAATTTCTCTCCAGTTCGTTCGCGGAGCACGCGATTCACCGGCTGGCGAAAACCGATCCACTTGCCGGCGTACGATTCCTGACTCATCAAGTCATGGCGTTCGGAGCTGAATCCCATGGGCAGCACGTAGTCGGCGAACCATGCGGTCTCACTCCAGGTGGGCGTGAGTGCGGCGTGCAGGCCGACTTTCTCCTCGTCGCGCAGCATCTCGATCCAGGAAAAGCCGTCGGGAAAAGTCCAGACTGGATTGAACACGCGCGTGAAGTAGGCTTCGATGCGGCCGCGGCCTTCTTTCAAGAAATGAGGCAACAGAAACGACATTTCATGCGTACACAGCGGCCACTCCTGCGGATATAGCAACTCGTTCCAGTGCTTCTGCGGTGGAGGCGTCTTGAAGGTCTTGGGCACAAATTTGTTCCACGCATTCAGATTATGTCCGCCTTCAGTGCCGACCGATCCGGTGAGAACGTGCAGCAGCATCAATGCCCGCGCGGGCTGCCATCCGCCAAGGTTTCCGGAAGCGCTGCCGCGCCACAGGTGCGAGGCGAAGCGGCTTCCCGCGGCCGCAATCTCGCGTGCCGTTTTGACAATGACGTCCGCCTTGACGCCGCTTTCTTTTTCGGCAAACTGCGGAGTGAACTGCGCGTAGTGTTTCTTCAGCGCTTCAGTTAGCGCTTCGAAGGTTTGCCCTTTCGCGCGGAAGCCATCGACTTCCAGTTCTTCCCAGTTGGTCCAGTTCTTCACGAATGCAGCATCGAAACGATTCTCGTCCAGGATTACCTTGGCCATCGCCAGCAGAACGGCCGCTTCGGTGCCGGGGTACGTGGGCATCCAGTAGTCGGCCATACTCGCGGTATTGGAGAGCCGCGGGTCCATCACCGCCAGCTTCGCCCCGGCCATTTTTCCGTCGATGATGCGCTGGGCATGCGGATTGAAATAGTGGCCGGACTCGAGATGCGCCGAGAGCAGAAGAATGAAGCGCGCGTTGGCGTGGTCGGGCGATGGCCGATCGGCGTAGTGCCACAGCAGATAACCGAGACGCGCGGATGACGAACAGACATTGGTATGCGAGTTGTGGCCGTCGATGCCCCAAGCCTGCAGCGTGCGATCCATGATGAAGTCGTGGCCGGGGCGCCCGACGTGGTACATCACTTCTTCTCCGCGGCCCTCCTGAATTGCTTTGCGGATCCGCGTGCCGAAGGTCTCCAGCACTTCCGCCCAAGAGGTGCGCGCCCACTTCCCGGCGCCGCGCGCCCCGCTGCGCTTCATCGGATAGAGGACGCGATCGGGATCGTGAATCTGATTAATCGTCGCCGGACCCTTGGCGCAAAGTCGTCCTCGGCTCGCGGGATGCATGGGATTGCCTTCGAATTTGTCGACCTTCCCCGTTTCTTTGTTGACGTAGGCGAGGAGTCCACAGGCCGATTCGCAGTTGAAGCAAATGGTGGGCACGAGATCGTAGTGCTTTTCGACGCGGCGCGGCCAGGCCTCGGGGTCGAGTTCCATCCAGTCATCCCACTTGTCGACTGGAGGACAATAGGCGAGATGGCTGCCGTCGCGTTTGAAATCGGTCATACGAAATCTTCTCCGTACTTCTAAACTTCTTAACTGTTGGGCACGCTCTGCCCGGCCATCACGAAACACCACTCAAAGATCAGCAGGCCCGGCAGAGCCAGAATTCCTGCTACTGCAGTGCTATAAGAGTCGAACGGAGCTAGCCACAGAAGGCACAACGGCAGAATTCCGCCAAGCAGAACCGCGCCTGCCCAGAACCAGTTCTTAAAAGGTCCGTGCGTAATCAAGCGCGCGGCGTAAGCGGCGTTGTCGGTGGAGTGCGGCATCATGAATTCAGCAGCGACAATCAGCAGATGCAAAATCAGCGTGAAACCCAAGGCTTCTTTCGCGACGTTCAGAAGTTGGGCCGAGCGTCCGAACGCAGCGGGCAGCAGTGGCAGAACCGCGGCCCCACACAGTAGCGTCTGCACGATTAAATGCACCGGCAGCAGCGGAGTCTGCCACAGGTCGCGGCCTTCACACTGTCCAAACAGAAACGCCGTGTAGACGGCAGCCAGGAACCCGGCCAGCACCGTCGGCCATAACAAAAGTGATGAGGCTGCGGAATATCCCAGCACCGATGCCAGCCAGAAGATCCCGCTCAGCCCGCTGTAGGCGATCAGAATGAACGCTCCGCGCGCCAGCCAGGATTTGCTCTGCGGGGTAAAAACGACGCGCAGGAAGCGGGCTTTGTGCTCGAGGTCCCAAACCAGAAGCACAGTCGTCAGCGCCGTGAACAACAGTGCGATAGTCGAGAGCGCCATGTCACGCAGGCGATCGGGCGCGAGACGCCCGAGCAGCATAGCAATTGCCGGAATGGCAAGCGCGCCTGAGCCGATCGCTTTCGTCCAGCAATAAGCGGGAACCTGCCAGCCCCAGGGACGGGCGTGCGAAACGTCATAGGCTGCGAGAGCATTCTTCTGCAGTAGCGGACTGTCGGGCGGATAGAGGGCTCCTCCGCCATGCAGGCTCTCGTTGCGCTGCGCCCACATGTAAATCGACTCGTGGCGCGCTGCCGTGGGGACGATCGCGCTCTCGTCGCTGTCAATGTAATAAAGTTTAGGGCGTGTTCCCTGCTCGGGCTTGCGCACCCGCACGGGCTCGCGCGCCAGCAGTTGCGCGATTTCTCCGTCGCACGCGTCGAGATCGCCGGCGATGATGGCGTGCTCGGGGCAAACCACCACGCAGGAAGGTTCCAGCCCAACTTCTGTGCGATGCGCGCAGAAATGGCACTTGGCCGCGGTGCCTTGATCCGGATCGATATAGATGGAATCGTAGGGACAGGCCTGCATGCAGGCCTTGCAGCCGATGCAGCGCTCGGAACTGAAATCGACGATGCCGTCTTTCCGCTGGTACATCGCCGTGACCGGACAGATGGTCACGCACGGCGGATTCTCGCAATGATTGCAGCGCGTCACTTGAAACACGCGCCGGGTGTCGGGGAATGTTCCCTTTTCGACGTACTTGACCCAGGTCCGATTCACCGTGAGCGGGACATGGTTCTCCGTCTTGCACGCCACGGTGCAGGCATGGCAGCCGATGCACTTGCGATTGTCGATGATGAATCCGTATCGCATCCCGGAGATATGATTCGGCGTGCGCGATCCCCTACCGCGCAGCTTGGGTATTGTAGCTGACTGTCAGGACTGGATTAGTGACCGGTTTGAGGCCGGGGCGTGACGTGTACAATTCAGTTGCATTCCCGAGGATTCGACGAACACTCTATGACCGCTGAGATTGCATCCGGCATCCCACTCGACGACAAAAAGATTTTTTATAACCGCTTTCTTCTGATCGTAGCCGGCCTGGGCGGCCTGCTCTATGGCGTGGACGTAGGCATCATCGCGGGCGCGCTGCCGTACATGCAGGCGACATTTGGACTGAGCTCTGGCCATCTGCTGACCGCCGGCCAGCTTTCGCTCGTAGTTGCGGCAGTGCTGCTCGGCAGCGTGATCTCGACGCTGTTCGCGGGCCTGCTGGCAGACTGGATGGGCCGTAAGTCTCTTATGGCTCTGAGCGGGATCATGTTTGTGATCAGCATTCCGATGATTGCGCTGTCACAGGGTTATGGCCCATTGGTGTTTGGCCGCCTTCTGCAGGGCGTTAGCGGAGGTTTCATCGGCGTCGTCGTTCCGCTCTACCTTGCGGAATGTCTGACCGCATCCAGCCGCGGAAAAGGGACGGGCGTGTTCCAATGGCTGCTCACGCTCGGGATATTCATCGCCGCTCTGGTAGGGATGTACTTCAGCTTCCGCGTGGATCAAGTGGCCAAGCTCGGAGACGCCGCCAGACTTCTCGCGTTTAAGGACACGGCGTGGCGCGGCATTTTCTGGGTGTCGTTGCCTCCGGGGATTTTGTTTGTGATTGGCAGCTTCCTGGTGGCAGAGTCGCCACGCTGGCTGTTGCGGCGCGGCAAGAAAGACGCGGCTTACGCCGCGCTGCTTCGATCGCGCACTACCGCGCAAGCGGATCTGGAACTCAGGGAGATGGAAGAAGTCATCTCCGCGGAAAAAGGAACACCCTCAGAAAACAAGACCAAGGAATCGCTGCTGCGGCGCAAGTATGTAATCCCGTTCGTGCTGGCGTGCATCATCCTCGCCTGCAATCAATCCACCGGCATCAACTCAATCATCGCGTACAACACGAACATACTTCTGCAGAGCGGGTTGTCTGACGTGGCCGCGCACTGGGGATACGTCCTATTCACCGGCGTCAACTTTGCCATGACTTTCGGCGGTGTCATGCTGGTGGATCGCAAAGGCCGCAAGTTCTTGCTCTCTCTGGGCACCGCGGGAATCATTCTGTCTCTGATCTGCACCGGACTCCTTTTCCTTGGCACCGAACGGCTGCGCGTGGACGTCAAGACCGCCGTGCAGCAGATGGTGACCCCGGACCAGAGGCTTTCGTTGACCTATAACCAGCCATTGGCCAAAACGCTCAGCGGACAGGAAGGGCGAGCAACATCGCTGGTGGTGATCTACTCTTACGGTGACTTCCGCGCCGCGACCCAGGTCTTGCGCTCTGACGACCCGGCTGCAAAGCCAATCGAAATTGCACGCGAAATCTGCGTGCCGGATAGCAAGGTGTCGGCGTTTTTTTCGAATCCATTTGGCGACCTCGATGCCGCGCGGACGGCGCCGCTCAAGATTGAGAATGCTCTTATCACACCTGTACCGCAGGCCCGCAATGGGTGGATGGTGGCCATCACACTCTTTATTTTTATGGCGTTCTTCGCCATCGGTCCGGGCGTGTGCGTGTGGCTGGCGCTGTCGGAGTTGATGCCGACTCGCATCCGCTCCAACGGCATGAGTATTGCGCTGGTGATCAATCAGGCTGTGTCCACGACCATTGCGGCGGTTTTTCTTCCGACCGTAGGCAAGTATGGATACTCGACCATGTTCTTCGGATTTGCGGCGTGTACCGTGATTTATTTCGTCACGGCAACGTGGTTCCTGCCGGAGACGAAGGGCAAGACACTGGAAGAAATTGAGGCGCACTTTGAGGGCACGGGAGCGAAGTCGTAGCTGAGATGGTTTTTCGCAGATATTTTTCCTGCGGGCCGTCACGAAAGTCCCACGTCTCACACAGAACGTGAGACATGGGGCACCCGTCCGCCGGGACGACGGCACTACTATTTTTCATTTTCATTTTCCTGCGGCAGCGGTTTGCCGGTGGCACGAAAGATGATTTAGTCTCAGCGTACGTCTCATTAATCTACAAAATGACTCCTAAAAAACAAGAAAAGAAGACCGCAAACCACGAGCATTCCCACGCCATGCACCGGGAAA
>Ga0209415_10010824_pt1 | contig 15440 bp, 5 predicted proteins | sample PeaSoiSIISIP2007_FD_187696 | JGI IMG/M metagenome (GOLD analysis project Ga0209415, IMG submission 187696) | Peat soil microbial communities from Weissenstadt, Germany - SII-SIP-2007 (SPAdes) (version 2) | ecosystem: Environmental > Terrestrial > Soil > Wetlands > Peat | place: Germany... | reverse complement strand
CATGGAACGCAGATCGTTTCCGGCCAGGAACGGTGCCCCGAGGATGGCCCAGAGCGCCATGTGGGTGCGGTATTCGTCGCGGCTCATGCCGCCATTGCCGACTTCCAGCATGTCGGGATCATTCCAGTGGCCCGGACTGGCGAACGGGTTCAAGCCGTTCTGAGAAAATCCAATCTCCGCCATGCGGTCGTAGGTGTCGTTGATGTCGCCGGTGGTGCGCCAGGAGTTTCCTCCAACGCGCGCTCCCCAACGCCAGGGCGCTTTCACTCCCCAATTGCAAATGCTGAAGACGATGGGACGGCTGGCATGGGCGATGGCCTCGCCGAACTTGGCATATTGCACCTCGGGATCGAGGCCTTCGGCGTAGCACCAGTCAATCTTGACGTAATCAATGCCCCAGGAAGCGTAGGTGTTGATGTCCTGAACTTCGTGCTGATAGCTTCCCGGACGCTTCTGGCAGGTCATGCGACCGGCATCGGTGTAGATGCCGAGTTTCAGTCCCTTGCTGTGGACGTAGTCGGCCAACGCTTTAATACCGGCGGGAAAACGCTCAGCATCGGCCTCGATGGTGCCGTCGGCGGCGCGGCTGACCTGCCAGCAGTCGTCAATATTGACGTACTCGTATCCCGCCGCCTTCATTCCGCTGCTCACCATGGCGTCGGCGGTTTCACGGATCAGCTTTTCGCTGACGTCGCAGGCAAATTTGTTCCAGCTGTTCCAGCCCATCGGAGGAGTTGAAGCGAGCCCGTGATTAGAGGACGCCGCGGCCAGTGGGACGAGGAAGAAAGCAAAGGAGAATGCAGCGAGGAAACATGGGAGCAAAGTCTTTCGGGAACGGCAGATCAACATGGTGAGCTCCTGGGTGGTGAATAACCGCTTGCGTCGGGGAATTGTAGTCCGCCGCGGGCTGAGAAGCGATTGCCGGTCGAGGATATCAAGGTTGACAATACCAAAGGACCATCGTACAAGACCTTTTCACTTGAGTTAAGCGGTTGCGTTCTACGCTTGCTTGGCTGGTCTGGAGCTGCGCTCTGCAGGCCGGTGGATCAGCCGGAAACGGATCATGACGAGAGACAGCGACACGACTTGCGAGGATGCAGGCAATCGGCTGGGGGAGACCTTCGCGCGTTTGTTCGGGGAAGAAGCGAAAGTGTACCAGGCGCCGGGACGGGTGAACCTCATTGGGGAGCACACCGACTATAACGACGGTTTCGTCATGCCGGCGGCGATCGGCTTTTGTACCAGCGTGGCGGCCGCCGCCCGCAAAGATCGCAAGCTCGTAATGCGTTCAGAAAATCTGGTTGAGCTGGCCGCATTTTCTCTCGATGATCTGCCCGCCCGCGGAAGCCACCAGTGGAGCGACTATGTGGTGGGAGTGGCGAAGATGTTGGAATCGTCCGGGCGGCGACTGCCTGGGGCGACGCTGCTGATTCATGGCGACGTTCCGCAGGGAGCCGGCCTTAGCTCATCGGCTTCGCTGGAGGTAGCGGCCTGCGCGGCTCTGCTTGGGGTATCGGGGAGCGAGGCGGACGCGAAGGAAATCGCGCTTTCGTGCCAGCGGGCGGAAAACGAATTCGTGGGCGCCCGCTGCGGCATCATGGACCAATTCATTGCCTGCCACGGGCGCAAAGACCATGCCCTGCTGCTCGACTGCCGCTCGCTCGAATACCGCCTGCTTCCGCTGCCGGAAACGGCCCGCCTGGTCATCTGCAATACGATGGTCCGCCACAGTGTGGCGGCCGGCGAGTACAACCAGCGGCGCGCCGAATGCGAGGAGGGCGTGAGGATCCTCGCCCGGCACAAGCAGGATGTTCGAGCCCTGCGCGACGTGACCTACTCCGATCTGGCGGCCCTCGGTGCGGAATTGCCGCCGACGGTCATGCGCCGCTGTCGCCATGTGATCGGGGAGAATGCCCGCGTGCTTGAGGCGGCGAATGCTCTTGAACAGGGCAGCCTGGAAGAATTCGGAAGACTGATGCGGGAGTCCCACAATAGCCTGCGCGACGATTTCGAGGTAAGCTGCCCGGAACTCGACTTGATGGTGGAACTGGCTTCCAAGGTGGAGGGTGTGTACGGCGCGCGCATGACCGGCGGGGGCTTCGGAGGCTGCACGGTCAACCTGGTGCGCACCGATTGCGTGGAAACCGTCAAAGCGGCGGTCGGTCGCGGGTATGAGGAAGAGATCAAGTGCGCGCCCGAAATCTATGTCTGCTCGGCGGGGGACGGAGTGAAGCAAGTTCGCTGGCCGAAGGGGTAGGACAGTCCATCTCCGCTCGGTGCGCGCTGCAAGACTTTCGGTTCGGGAGGACGAAACGAAGTGAAATCGCTGGATCTGACGGCTCACCCGCATCGTCGGTTCAACCCGCTGGTGCAGGAGTGGGTGTTGGTGTCTCCGCACCGCATGCAGCGCCCGTGGCAAGGGCAAGTGGAAAAGGTTCCACCCGAGACGGTATTGCAGTTTGATCCGGAATGTTACTTGTGTCCGGGAAACGAGCGAGCCGGGGGAATCAAGAATCCGCAATATTCGGGAACATTTGTCTTCGACAACGATTTTGCCGCTCTGCGCCCCGAGACTCCCGAAGAAGAATTTGACGAAGCCGGCTTGCTGAAGGCGAAAAGCGAATCGGGCTGTTGCCGCGTGGTTTGCTTCTCGCCCCATCACGATATGACCATGGCGCGCATGAGCATGGCGGAACTGCGCGCCGTCGTGGACACATGGGTGGAGGAATTCGTTGAACTCGGTAACCAGCCCCGCATTGCGTCGGTGCAGATCTTCGAGAACCGCGGGGCCCTCATGGGCTGCAGCAATCCGCATCCCCATGGGCAAATTTGGGCCAACCAAAGCTTGCCGAACGAACTGGAGAAGGAGTTAGGCTCGTTTCAAGAGTACTACCGGGCGCACGCCTCGAGCCTGCTTAACGACTATCTGAAGCTTGAACTGAACCAGCGAGACCGAGTGGTGTATACCAACGAGCATTTCGTTTTGCTCGTGCCTTTCTGGGCGGTGTGGCCGTACGAATTGCTCTTAACCAGCCGCCGGCCGGTTGCCAGCCTTCCCGATCTTTCTGACAGCGAACGCGGTGGCCTTGCCGATACTCTGAAGCATGCCACCGTGCGTTATGACAACCTGTTCCTGACTTCGTTTCCCTACACCATGGGTTTCCACCAGCGGCCGACGGATGGAGAATCCCATCCGGAATTCCATTTGCACGCGCACTTTTACCCGCCGCTGCTGCGTTCCGCCACGGTGAAGAAATTCATGGTCGGTTATGAAATGCTGGCCATGCCGCAACGCGACATCACTCCCGAGGCTGCGGCCGAACAGTTGCGCAGCCTGCCCGGCAAGCATTACCTGGAGACTCCGTGAGATGGATTCTTCGGCCTGAACCGCTTTCTGACCGCACCCTCAAGAGCATCACCGTGTTGCTTCCTGCGTGCGTTTGCCTCCTCTGAATTGACTTGCGCAGACCCGGTGCCTATCTCGATACCGTGGCCATTTGCCATCTTTGCAAGCGACAAGTCCGGGCGATAATCAAGGCCACCCGCTTCAGAGGAGTTCATGCAGGTCCCGAACTATGCCCGGCCCGCGGATCGCCAGTTGTTCCCGACGGTCCGGCGCGGACTATTACTGTTTCTCGGAATTTTCCTGTGGTTGCCCCATGACGCCGCGGGGCAGAGTGCGCCCGCCATTACCAGCGTTACTCCTTCGTTAGTGGCCGCAGGAGCGGCGGCCTTCACTCTGACCGTCAACGGCAGCGGCTACCAGGCCACTTCGGTCGTTCAGGTGAACGGAAGCAACCGCCCCACGGTTTTCAAGAGCGCGCTGCAAGTAACCGCGACGATTTTTGCCACCGACATCGCCACGCCGGCTACGCTTCAGATCACTGTGTTCAATCCATTTGCCGCCGGCGGCGGGCTGACGTCGAATGCCGTACCTCTCGCGGTAACGGCCGCCCCGGCTCCGATCCTGATCAGTTCGTCTCCGGAGTTTTCGACGCAAGCCGCCAACCGGATCCAGATGACTCTCATCGGCTCCAACTTTCGTCCGGGAGCGACGGTCGTGCTCTCGCCGCCACTCAAGAGTCCGAGCCTGTCTGACGGTCACACGCGCGCCACCGACGTCGCCGTCTTCAGCGCCACCGTGGTCAACAGCGGCCTGATGACCGCGATCGTCAGCTTAAGCCCGACGGCTACCCTTGGCCTGAGGGCAGTGGATGTTTTGAATCTGGATGGCACCAGCACCGGCAGCAGTGCGAACGGAGGCCCGGGAACTTCCCAGCCGATCTACGTGCGGCCCTCCAATTCGCTGGGAGCGCCTCTGTCCGTGGTCAACGTGGCGCTGACCCATCCGCGAAACGGCACGGTGGTCGGGCTGGGGCAGGAACTGGGCGCCGAGGCTATCCTCGCCGGAACCGGCACCGGCACGGTGATCGGGCAATGGGTATGGGATGGCAACGTAGTCGAGCAATTTTCCGCTTCGATCGTGGGCGGGCAGAGCACCGCCATCGCCCTGCATCAGTCGCTGCCGACGTGGTTCCTCGGCGGCCACACGCTGCAGTTGCGGATCGTGCAGCCCAACCAGATTGCTACCAAGCCGATTGTCGTCGCGGTAACTCCCGGAGACTGGAAGCTCGAGCAGTTGGTCTTGCCCGGTTATGGAACCGCATTCGCGGCCGGCAATCCTCCCCGATTGCTCTGGGCCCCGGTTCCCGGAGCGGCGAAGTACCAGGTCGGGTTTTCGACCGAACCTTATAACTCAGGTGTTCACCGTTGGTTCGACGTGGTCGAAAATGAATGGGAAGTTCCGGCGCGAATCTGGAGCGCTATGGCTGAGGGCGAACTGTTCTGGACGGTCCGGACCGTCGAAAGTTCAGGCGCTTCCCGTAAGCCGCTGCCTATGCGCAGCATCTACCGCCTGTCGGAAGGGACCCTGGGTTCTACGCGTGCCGTTCCCGCGAAGACTTCCACCGGGCACACGCTGCTCGAGTGGACGCCGGCGCTCGCGCATGGCTTCTACTACGTGGTAATCAGCAGCGATCCCGACGGCAAGAGTCCGGTGCGGCAGTACTTCACGGCGGATCCGAAACTAGACCTGCGCGCCATTGACGGAAAACTCACGCCCGGCACGACGTATTACTGGCGCGTGGACGCGATCGGCCCGACGGGAAGATTCGTGCTCTCGGGCTCTTCCCAGAGCTTTGTAGCCGAGGCCGTCCCGAAAGCTGCGCTAGCGGGCAGGGGAAATTTGATACAGCTGGCGTCGCTCGGAATTCCGGCGGCGCTGCCGCTCCCTCCGGACCTCGCCTCGCAAATTTCCGGTCAAACGCCGCCTGCGAACGGCAGCATCACCGATCTCAAGCCGTCCATCTCTGCCAGCTTCCAGGCTCCGGTGAACCCAGCCGACGTAAGCCTGATGCTGGATGAGATAGACGTCACTTCGCTGGCGCAGGTCAGCGAAACCAAGGTATCGTTTCCCCCGCCGCTGGCCCTGGCGGGCGGAGATCACAACGTCAATCTGACGGTGGGCAACGAAGCGGTGTCCTGGAAGTTTACCGAAGCTGGAGCCGCGCCGCTCGTCGCTGCAGTCCCCGCTACGCCGGCCGCAGCCACGCAATCGGGCACGGACGCCGAGGCGCCGCCCGCTGTGATAGGAGCCTGGCCGACCCCGGCCACCATCGCCGCCGCTCATCCTTCCCCTGTCATCGCGAAGCCCGTCACGCCCGCTCCTGCGCACAAGGCTCCGTCAGAGGAAGGCCAGATCTCTTCCACCACGCAATGGGCATCCGGATCAAATCCTCCCGACTCAAACACATTCTCCGTGTCCGAACGCATGATGTATGAGAACGGCCCGTGGAAGTTCAACGTCAACGGCAGCGGTTTGCTCAATTCCATCCTGAATCCCGAGGTCCAGCGCACTAGCCACGGACTGGTGAACGACTATGTCTTCGAGCTCGGATACAAGGGCGACGGCTGGGGCGCCAACCTGCGCTTCGGCACGGTGTCGCCGGTTCTGTATAACGACGCCCAATTCGTGACTGCCGCGACGCCGCGGCAGGGCGTCGAAGCCACTCTGGCCACGCCGGCGGGAAAGTTCGGCTACTTCGTGAATACGAATGATGAAGCCCTTGGCGGCGGCTCAGGCATTAACTTCCACCAGAAGATGATGGGAGCGAGCTGGCAGGCTCCGCTGCCGAAGTGGGCCATGTTCCGGCTCATGTGGCTCAGCGCGCAGGATACGGGGGCAGCCACCACGGTGGGCTTCGACTCGATGGGTAACCCCATCATCCTCCCCAATCCCGTGGCCGCGGTGTCGCGCGGCGACGTCTACGGGGCGTTGCTGAACCTCCACCTGACGCCGAAATGGCTTTTGTCGTCGGAATATGCGTTCAGCCGTGAGAATCCCAACACCGCAGACCCCACGTCGAGAACCGAGTTCGGCCGGGCCTGGCGGACCGGCATCTCCGGCCAGACCGGCAAGACGAATATGAATGTGTCATACCGCGACGTCAGCGAGAACTTCGGCAATCCCGCCAATCCCAGCCTGACCCAGGCGAGCCAGCCCAACCTGCGCGGTGTGGATTCCGGAATTACCGAGACCACACATGCGGGAACGTTCGGGTTGACCTACACCTTCCTCGAGAACAACGTGCACCCGACCACGACCGCCGAATTGCTGATGCACAACTTCGACGAAACCTGGAGCAAGCAGCTCAATCCGAAAACCAATCTTGTCGTGGATGCCCGCGAATCCCTAACCCAGACCGGGACGATACCGGCGTCGCTGATGGGGCAACCTCCGGAGCAGACCGGAGCCCAGGACCAGCGCGACATTTCCGGAAACATCAACCTGAGCCGGCAGGTCGGCACCATTACGTTGTCCGCCGGCGGCACACGCGACTGGAATCACAACAATCTGTTTCCCATGGCCGACACAATTACGTCTTCGCTGACTTTTGGCACCAACTGGGTGACGAAGGGATTCTTCCAGCTCAATTCACAGTTCAACGCCAACTGGGTCGCAGCCGATGGACTGACCACCGGGACTTCACGGAACATCACGGTCTACCTCCAGCCCGCATTCGTATGGAAGAAGCCCGCGCTGCAGGTCTCGCCGCTGATTTCGATCATGAAAGGGCGAACCATCCTGGCGAACGGCTCTCTGACCAGCGACACGCTCACCGGACAGTACGGCGGCCGGATTTCCTGGACCCTGCCCGGCGCGCTCAAGTTCAGTACCTTTTCGGCGCAGGGCAGTTACAACCAGAACCGGAACAACATCATGGGTTTTGATCAGCGCAGCACGCAACTGCTGGTGCTGTGGACCGCTACGTGGGGCCATAAACACACCTTCTGATCGGACATGCATGGCCAGCATGGATGGGAAGAGTTTGACATGGGTTTGAACGGAATGGCTTCAGTTCGAAATCGCAGCGTCCTGAATCGCGCCATCGCAATCAGCGCGCTGCTCTGCGGCCTTGCCTACTCCCAGGCAAAGCCGTCGAGTCCCACGCTGATCAGCTTCAGTCCGGCGCAGGGCGCCCCCGGTTCGACGGTCAGCCTTACCTTCACCGGGACGAATTTTGTGGCGCGGTCCATGAATCTGATCTTCACGCCCAGCCAGGGATTGACGGTCACCAAGCTCCAGGTGATTTCTCCTTCCCAGATTTCGGCACAGGTGCAGATTGACGCCGCCGCGCAACCGGGCGCGCGCCAGGTGGAACTGATTGATGCCGACAAGAATTTGCGTTCGCCGACGCCGTTTACAATCGCTGCCGCCACGCAGCCGGGCTGCTCTGCTTTGGCGGCGAACTGCGGATCGAACGGCAGCCCGGGTCCGGCCATCCGCGAATTTTCTCCCCTCCAGGGAACGGAAGGAACGACCGTTACACTCACGCTGACGGGAGTCAATTTCACGTCTCCCGCCGCGCTGCAGTTCACTCCGAGTCCCGGCCTCACTGTACAGTCGGCAAAGCTCGTCAACACGAATGAAATTCAGGCGCAAGTCAGCATTGCATCCAATGCGCCGCTGGGCCCGCGGGGCGTCAGTTTGACTATGGGCAATGCCCACGCGACGGCGTCGAATACGTTCACGGTGGTTTCCGGAAACATCGCACGCATGGCGCCCATGCAGATTCTGCGCGTGATCCCGAATCAGATCCCGGCTGGCAGTCAAAATGTGGATCTCACCCTGCAAGGCACGAATTTTGTGCCCGGCACGCAAGTCACGTTCACCGTCGGGGCGGGAGTGCCCGCCGCCGTTTTCGCCGCCGGCCCGGCCCGCTACGTCAACAGCACGGAATTGCACGTTACCGTCAGCGCCCTTTCATCGGCACTGCCCGGTGGACGCGACATCAACCTGCAGGCGCCCAACCAGCCGACGATCGCTGGCAAAGGCATGTTGAATGTGCAGGCGGTGAAGCAGGCCGGGCTGCCCACAGTATTGAAAATCCAGCCTATTACTCTGCAGCCTCCCCCGGAAGGCGTCATCACTCTGGACGCGCCCCAGGTGCAGCAGGCGTTTGAAGGCGGCCCCGTCGTTGTTCCCCTGCTCGATGACGACGCGCTATTTCAGTGGCACGAGAAAAACCCGGGAACCGCCGATTATTACGAATTGCGTATCTACGCCCAGAACCGGAAATCGCTCATTACCACGAAAACCATTTCCGGGCCGAACATCGCCTACTACGGCAAGCAAGTATCGCTTCCGCCCACCTACTACCGCCCGGACTCGGCTTTTATCACCGAAGTAGAGCAGCACAAATTCGCCGTCCTGGTGGATGGCCACACCCAATTCATTATTGACCTGCATCATCTGTTCTGGCAGGTCGCAGGATTCCACCGGTACGCCAAAAACGGCGTCATGCTACGGCAGATGGCGCAGAACGTCGCGCTCACCGGCAACTCGCCGGCCCTGGGCGGTTCTCAGCCGGCCAACATTAACCCGCAGCCGGTCGAAACTACCGACATGGAGGTCGAGACCTCCGGCTTGTGGGAATTGGGCACAACCCAAGCTCCCACCGGCCTGACGTGTCCTGGCAGCGGCATGGGCAACGGATTGAATGTCGTTGACGCCGACAAGACCCAAACCGACCCGAACGATTATGTCTTCGATCGCTGGTTGCTCTCCGGAACAGTGGATCTGACCAACTCCCCGTACTCGGCCCACGGCACGCCAAAAGAGAGCGGCTCAGGACTGGTGAAAACCGTGAACCTGATGACGTTCGACAACGTCTTCGTGGATTGGGGCGATGGTTCCGTGCAGTCGCTTAGCGCGATCCCCACGGACAACCAGACCATTGACAGCCGGGGGATCAAGTTCACGCTGCCCGACCAGATCAACAAGCAGTATGCTCTCTGGCACCGGTACAGTTCTCCCAACGGTTATACGATTCGTGTCTTCCAGCTCTCGGAGGCGGATGCCCAGCATGTGAATGCCTCGCTGGTTGCCGCCAGCGTGGATGGTCCGGCCGGCAGTCCGTTCCTGCAGGCGGCCATGCTGCAGAAGGTCGCCGTGCCCGGCAGCAATGCTGCGCCGTCGAATTGGCAGAACAACTACCAGGCAATTCTGACCGGCAATTCTGCCAGCGTCTCCCAGGTGGCCAGCGATGCCTACATGATCTATTGCCATCGGGTCACCACCGTGCCGGTCGAAGACCTGGCCGCCGATGGCCCGCTTCATCTCAAGAGCGTTGACGATCCCAATTTTCCCGGCTACGACATAGTCAAGCCGGTGAAGATGGAGCCGAAGCCGTTCAATAATTTGCCAGGCGCGCAGGCAGAGAAGGTCGAGTCGGCCGCGCCGCATCCGGTTCTTGGCCAAGCCCAACAGCCGCCGCAAAAGCCTTTGCCGCAAGACAAGCTCCAAGAGAAAGCGGAGATCCGGCCCGGGCAACTCTCTCCCAGCGGCCCGGCTGGCGGTGGTCAGGCTCCGAGCGGCCCGGTTGCGATCTGCAGCGCCTGCGACGACGGCATGGTCGCCGAGTCTTATATTCACTACTACGGCCGCGGACATGTGCAAGTCACCTGGACCGTGGACGGCCAGCAATCGCAGCTGAGTTTTGATCTGGGCCCGTCCACCCAGCGAAAGAACTTGACCCGGCAGGATGTAGATCCGGGGAAGAAAATAGTCATCGTGCCCGTCGGAGGCCCGTCGAACCCGCCGATCGTGGATACGAGCGCGCCCATTGACTCACAAGCGCTGCCCGTCCAGCAGATCGGTATACACAGCGTGAAGATCGAAGCTCAGGTCGTTCCCGAGCCTTCCAATCCGAATATTGGAAGCGAGGTTGGCCGCACGCTAGGCCTTCTCGCATCGGGGATTATGGCCGGCGGCTCATCGCAAGGCATCTCCCCGGCTGGAGTTGAGCAGGCCAAGTCGCTGCTGAACAACTTGTCTGCTCCGCCGGGAAGTAATCTGCCTCCGCTGAAAGTGGGCGTCCTTTCTCCGACCAGGAGCGCCTCCGCACTGGGAGCGGTGCAGTACGTGAACGGTGCCCTGCAGGCGATCGTAGGCAAAGCCGCCAATCTGGGGCCGGATCAGTATGTCGCCTCCAACCCCGCGCAGTACCAGGCGGTCGCTTCCGATCCCAAGCAGCCCTGCAAGTTCCTGTTCGCGGTCAGCGACGGCAGCTTTGAAATTAATGGCATCCAGAATCACATCAAGCAAAACGGAACGAAATACACCGGCACGGGCAATCTGACCGTGCATCTGGCCAACAGTGCGAGCGGCGGATACGACACCTACCCTCCCATTCCCGTGAAAATTGACAACTGGGACGTGCCCGACGGACTCAATGTGAGCACAGGAACCGTTCTCGATGTCTCGCCCGGCCTGGTGCTGACCCAGAGCGTTCCCAGGCTGAAAGGCACCATTGACCGGCTGCAGGGAAAAGCCGGCGGCGATCTCAACGCGACCCTGAGCGTGACGTTGAACGACGATTCTCTCCGCCAGCCCGGCGAAACCCCGGTTTCGTGGAACGGCGTCACCTCGATATTGCATCCCAACGGCGACTGGATCGTCGGCGGCCTGACCCTGCCGCGAACCATCATCGGCTGGAGCGCTTTCCAGATGCAGGGCAGCGCCGTGCAGTTGGACCTCAGCCACAAAGCCGGTGCCGCTGCCTGCGGCGTGCTCGGCGGGGTGGATTGGGTCGGCATAAATCTGCCCACGCTGACCGTGTATCCGTACACCATGGATCTGGTGTCGGGATCGCCGTTTCAGACGCAGGTTCAAGGCTGGGGAGTCAACGATCAGGGCCTCTGCGGCAACCTCAACACCGGTCAATTCACGGCTCCGGTGCAGGCCGGGAGCATCAGCTTTTCCTCGATCAAGGCGACCGTACAATACAGTTCTCTGACAGCCACCTACAATGGCCTCGACGTCTATGTCCCGTTCCTCAATGCGCATCTCACCGGCGATGCGAAACTGCAGTCCGGCGGCGGCAAGCAGGCGAGCATCACCTTTACGTTTGCCTCGACGCCGGTGACCAAGACTTTCGGCAATGTTGCCTTCACTGCCAATCACTTCAGTTTGACCACCCTGCAAGGTCTGTGGGGAGTGCAGGCCGACACCGCGTTCACCTTCACCGCCGAGAACTCGACTTTTGCCGCACTCAAGTCCATCCCATTCTTCTTTGGCATGGATGGCCGCGGCTATTTACCGAGCAATTCTCAGGCGCAGGACGTCCCGCTCGGCGGCAGTTCCCACCTCGGCCACACACCCGTGGATCTGATCTCGGCGCATCTGACCGTGCCTACCAGCGGTGCCCAGATTCTCGGCGCGCAGATTTCGACCACCGTACATCTTTCCGAGGTCATGCCGGCCGCGCCCATGCAGGTGAATTACGAACTCTCCCAGTCAGGGACGAACTATTCCTCAACCGGCCCGGCTAATTCTCACGTGGATATTGATGTCCCCTATCCCGCTGGACAGCCTGCTTCCGAGGCTCACATTCACCCCGTATATTCCGGAGGATCGAATACCGAGTATTCCGGCTCCGTAGATCTGACCGAAATCGGCGGGCCCTCCGTGACCGGAGAATTCCGCCTCGGCTATCAGGGCGGACACGACTACTGGCTGACCCGCGTCGGCGTCGGCCTGCCTTCCGGCGTCCCCATTGCTCCCGGCCTCAGCCTGTTCAAGGTGCAGGGAGGAATGGGCCACAATTTCCCCATCAGCGCTTTCGAGAATGTCGGCTCCTTGAGCGCGGAAAATCCCGTGCTCGACAACTCATTTCTCTTTATGGCTGGCGCGCGCATCGGGACCTCGGACGAATTCACCTGCACGGTGGACGGCGATCTGGTCATCAAAGCCAGCGGCCAGAATGCCGGCGCCCGCATGGATTTCCACTCCTGGATCCTGAAGGCTCCCGACAACAGCAACGGCGACTTCAAAGGCTATTTCCAGTACGCGGGCGGAAACTTTGACGGGCGAATCTGGGGGCGTCTCGATTTCATGAACAATGCCGCCTATCTGGACCTGGGCAGCGGACCGAACGACGCCGCCGTTGACCTGCACTTCGGCCCCATCGGACCTTGGCACGTGGATGCCGGCAAGCAGACCGGCCCGCGCATCCATGGGCACCTGCTCATCAGCGACGCCGACATGTACATGATGCTGTCGCCGGATGGGCTCTCGCTCGGCGGCGGCGAATCCATTGATCTGGAAGCCGGCGACAGCTCTATCAATGGCTACATCAGGGGCAACGTGGACATGGGGCTGACGGTCACGCCGCAGCCGCACATTGCCGGAGACTTCTCCGCTTCCGTATCGGCGGGCGCTTGTGTGTATGTCAGCACCCCTCTGGGCAACGTCGGCGGATGCGTGAACGTCGGTGTCTCAGCCCAGGTTCATGCCGAGTTTGCGCCGCTCGACGTTCACGCCAGCGCTTCGGTGGGAACACCGGTGGGGGATGTCACCGTGACGGTGCACCTATGATTCCGATGAAGCCACGCCCGATGCTTCGATGCCTGGCCGCTTTCGCGCTGTTTGCGCTCGCTGCTTCGGCGGCGCTGCCGCAGGAAACTCCCGGCAAAATGTTTGCCACTTCCGACGGCAAGGGCCACGTGTACCTGTTCTGGTTTCCACCGCCGGCCCAGTGGCCCTCCGGAGGCTGGAAACTATCCGATTCCACCGGGCAGGCGCTCGTTCCGCAGATCAAGATGGCCGACCCGGCAACCATGGAACCCTTGTCAGTGGAAGACCGTGACATCGTCCAAAAACTCTCCTCTGTGTTCGCCAGCCCCGATAGCAGCCAGCAGCGTAAGCAATTCCTTGCCATCCTCAGCCTGCGAGCTTTCAGCGAGCCGGACTTCGCCCGCGCCCTTGGTCTTTCCTGGACCCTGAACAATGTTTCCGCGGGCAGCAGAACTTACAAGGTCGAAGGCCTCGACGCTGCCGGCAAGACAACCGTTCAGATGACCAGCAATCCAGTTGATTCCTCGCAAGCCACCACACTGCCGCCCGCGCCCGATGGCGTACAGGCCAAGACCGACCGGAACGGCGTCTCGTTGTTCTGGAATCCTCCGGCAGACACCCGCCAGGCGGTCGTGGCCTACGCGATCGAACGTGACGGCGGGGGCCAGTCGGCCGCTCCGGTAACGGCCAAGCCCGCCGTGGTCGGCCTGCGCTGGGATCCGAAGAAGCCGTTACTTTTGGACCGCAACGCTCCCGCCAACGAGATGCTGACCTACCGCGTCTTCAGCGTGGACGTGTTCGGCCGCCGCAGCGAGGGCGCCTCGATTCGCATCTTCTATCCAGACTTTCACGCGCTCGAACCACCCGAACCAGTAGCGGCGACCGCTGGGGTTGGGAAGATCGTCGTAAGCTGGAAAGCAGAAAACAGACCGAATCTCGCCGGATACGTGGTGGAGCGTGCCTCGCTTCATGCCGGCCCCTATGAGGTGCTGGATGCGCAGGCGTTGCCGCCCGGCACGGCTCAGTATGAGGATGCCGAAGTCCGCGGTGGGACCACTTATTACTACCGCGTGCGCGCGGTAAATTCGCGCGGAGATCTCGGCAATCCCTCCAGCGCTGCCCCGGCGCAGGCGAAGAATCCGGACGCACCGCCCAAAGTTGCGGGGCTAGCTGCCGATGCCGGCCAGACGCGAGTTCGCCTGACCTGGAAGCCCGTTGCTTTTCCTATTGCCGGTTATTTCGTCGAGCGCCGCGCCACCACCGGACTGCAGCAGGCAGAAAACTGGGTGCGCCTCAACTCCCACCTCACTCCTGAGCCGCAGTACGATGACTATCTCGGCCTGACTTCGGACACGAAAATGGAATACCGCATCGTCGCGGTGGCCTTCGACAACGCGGAAGCTCCACCGAGTGACTCGGTGGCGGTGGGGATTGCGGATCGCTCGCTTCCTTCCGAACCCTTCATCACGGGCACCAGCGGCGCGGAAGGCAAGGCCAGCCTCAGCTTCGAGCCGGCTGATCCGCCGGAAAAGACGGCTCAATTTCTCATTCTGCGCTCGGGCCGCGCCGATGACATTGGCCTGGTCATCGGCGATCCTCTTCCCGGCAGCGCGCGGACGTTCACCGACCTGTATGTCAGCCCGGGCGTGAGTTACTTTTACCGGCTGGTCGCGCTGGACAAGAGCGGCAATCGCAGCGATCCGACTCGGCCGGTGGTAGTTCACGTTGGACCACCGGCGATTCCAAAGCCGGCAACGCCCAGCGTGCAACTGGCGAGCACTCCTTTTCCCCACGTGGCGTTTCAGTTCGCTCAAGTCCCTGCCGGCCTCAAGGTCATCGTGGAACGCCAGGACACGCCGAGTGGACCCTGGCTGCGCATCGCCGGACCGTCGCCGGCCGCAACCGCTTCCGACAATAGCGCCCCGCCATCGAAGTCCGCAGCGTATCGCATCTCGTATGTGTCGGCCGACGGCACTGTGGGCCCGCCCAGCGATGTCGTCGCATCTCCGAACGGAAAGTGAACTAAAGGAGGGATCGCATGAAACGAATCACCCGTATGGCCGCGGCGATCTGCTTCGCGTGGACCTTCTGCCTTCCGCTGCTCGCCCAGAATGCTCCGACCCAGAATGCGCAGACCCAGGACGTGACTACCGTCTCCAGTTGCTTGAAACGCCCCACCCTGCCGGTCACCGTTGAGGTGGACTGTTCCCACGTCGCCGACGCTGCGACGAAGCAACTCTGCCGGCCTTTTGCCGAGAATCAGGCCTGCAAGGTTTTCTGGGCGTACCGGAACATCACCGGCATCCGTCTGGAAGAGTCCTGCCCAGCCATCAAGTACACCGTCTACGACAAGGACAACTTTCCTTACCATTCCGGCGAAGGCGGAGTCGCGCGCCATTGCGGCGCCGATTATGTCACCGACTATTCTGTGCTCATCAAGTCCGACCTTGGCCCCTATGACGTCCACGAGATGCTGCACGTCTATCAGGACGAACTCGGGGCCATCCCGGATGCGCACATTCTT
>Ga0209415_10010823_pt1 | contig 15440 bp, 16 predicted proteins | sample PeaSoiSIISIP2007_FD_187696 | JGI IMG/M metagenome (GOLD analysis project Ga0209415, IMG submission 187696) | Peat soil microbial communities from Weissenstadt, Germany - SII-SIP-2007 (SPAdes) (version 2) | ecosystem: Environmental > Terrestrial > Soil > Wetlands > Peat | place: Germany... | reverse complement strand
TGGGCGGCGCGGGCCCGCCTGTCCAATTCCGCGTAGATCTCCTGGTATTTGTTACCAGGGCCGCCGAGCACCAAAATGGTGCCGCCTGGGACGAGGGAACCGCGCATCAGCCGGTCGATGGCCTCGGAGAACTTGGAGACAGCGTCGGGGACATCATCGGTCGGGGTCAGGAAGTTCATCATCGAGGCCAGGGCGTAGCTGCTCGGTCGGCCGATCGGCTCCGTGTACGCGAGCCGGTTGGCACCAGCGCGGCTCAGTTCCAGCGAGTCGTCCCAGTACAGCTCATCGGCCAGGCTACGGCGAGCACGCTGATGCTCCTCCCGCACATCCAGTCCCGAGAAATCGGCGTAGTCAGCGCCGAACGGGACTGAAGACTGCTTGAGCTGTTCCAGGCAAGGATTTGCCTCTCGGCCGCAGTCAGCGTTAGTGTCGTCGCCGCCCTGCTCCATTACGATCAGAGCTTCCGCGAAGCGGTGCATGATCCAGGGCATCGCCTCGCTTCTCTCCACTACGTGGGTATAGCCGAGCGTCGCGACCCGCCATGATGGATCGTGAAGGCGCGCGTAGCAGGCCAGCGCCGCGTAGAAGCTGCGGATGGCGAAGATGCCAGGCCCAGGCCCCGCGCCGATGTCGATAGCCGCGAAATCGCCACTCCTGCCGAGCGGGAGCCTGGCGCTCAGGAGCAGGCTCTCAAGAACTTGGAACATCCGGCAGTACCGGTCCGGCAGGTGAAGGATCAGGTAAGCCAGTGCCTGAGCCGGATCGCCGAACTGGAGATCATCACAGCGGCTCAGGACCTCCGGGTACTGCACTATGACCTGGCGGGCCCTTGCTGAATCACTCCCAACAACCCACTGCACCGTTGTCTCGACCGCGGCGCAGATATCGGCCAGCATCCGCTGAGCGACGCCTGACGAGGCCATCCAGTCGGCGGCGGCCGGCCCATGTGCATGCTGCCATTGCCGCGCCGTTACGGTCGGCCGTGGACTTCGCGGGCGGCTTGCGTTTCCTGTCACGCCGATCACCCCTCCGAGAACTGCTGGCCGCGTCGGCGGATCGCAGCCGTCTGGCCTCTGGCCACGCCCAAGGGACTGACCCATCCGCCACGATGACGTAGAGACATTCACTCGCCGTCACGATCGTCCCTGCGCCGTGCATGCTGCAAGCTTTGCGCTCTCTTCGGAAAGTACGTTGCCGATGCCCTAAAGAGCACGGCACGCTGAAGCGATGGCGAGCGAACCGATCGATCTCGCGGCCGTCCTCGCGAAGATCACGGGGTCCAGCCGCGGCTCGGAAATGGCCGTCCGGCTGTAGCAGTCCCTTGAGGTGACTGACGGGCTCTGGGAACTGGTACCGGTGGTCGTGACCGCCAGTGAGGCCCACGCGCAGCGGCCCGCGGCGGAGGTGGCCGACTCCCTGCCGGCCGCCAGGACGCTGCCTTCCTCGCGCCGCTCCCGTCTCCGGGAGCTGGGCGACACTCTCAGCAGCATCACGACTACGGCCGTCGAGCACCAGCCGGTCGACGAAATCGCCCTGGAGGACATCACCGCCGCTGACTTGATCGCGGACCCATTCGGAGCCGTCGCCAGGGTGACCGATTTCCCCGCCTACCAGGCGGAGGTGCTGTCCCGGCTCGGGCCAGCCGATTTTCTCGCCGAGCTGGCAGGCATGACACCGGAGGAAGGCTCGTACCTGGTCGCTTATGTCATGGCCAAGGACCGGCTCCCGCGAACCCCGTTCCTGCTGAGGGCCGTCTTCGCAGCCGCGGTCGGCATTGTCGAGCCGCTTTTGACGCGCCTGGTGCAGCTCGTGCTCTACGAGACGGCACCCGGCTCCTACACCTCGCTCGCCGATCCGGAACTGGACCAGACGGCGCGGGGCATGTGCTATGGCTCGCCAGCGAGGTGGAGGGAGGCTCTGGTGGAGAATCTGGGGATCACCGCGCTCGCCGATCTCGTCGACTGGGAAGGCCTCGGGCTTCTCTGGGAGGCCCGGAACGTCATCGCGCACCGCGGGGGCGTGGCTGATGCGCGGTATCACCAGCTGGCCGACGCCGAGATCGGCAGCGTCCTCGCATCGGAGCCGTCCGGCGTCCGTGCCGCTATTGACCAGATCGGCGCCGCGCGGTTCGCCATCGTCGCGGGCGTGTGGGATCACCTGACGCCGGGGATGGGGGCCGACATCGCCGAGTCGGTGTGCATACCGCTCTGGCACAGCCTGCGCGCCGGCCGCTGGAGGCAAGCCCACGGCCTCGCCAGGGTCGAAGAGGCCTTCGCCCAGAACAGCGTTGCCATCGCCACGGCCAAGGTCAACGGCTGGCTAGCCCTGGACCAGGGACGCGGCCCCGATGCCATCAGGACTGAAGTCCAGGCGTGGGACGTGACGGCGCTCCCGGCGCCCTTCCAGGCAGCCCGTCACCTGCTCCTCCGCCAGGATGACGAAGCGCTGCGCGTTCTGCGCCAGCTTGTCTCGGATGGCACGATGAACGTCGGCCAGCTCGCGTCGTGGCCGCTGTTCGACCGCATCCGCCAGGCAGGGCTGCTCGATGATCTGCTGAGTGCGGGCCAGTTAGCGTTCATCGCCGTTCGGGTCCTGGGTAGGGCGTTCCAGCGATCCGGCCCCAGGTGTGGAGCATCCCGACGACTGCGGGGCTGATCAGGTCCATGTCCCAGCCGAAGAACGGGAACAGGCCCTCCACCACGCTGGAGGCGCACAACGGGCCTGCGAGCAGGTCAAGGGCTGCTTTGTTCGCGGTGATGTTGACCTGGATCATCGGCGCATGGGGCGCGGCCGGGTCGCTGCCCGTCGCCGGCAGCACCGGCAGGACCAGCCGCGTCAGCCCGTTGCTCTGGGCATGCACCACGGCGCTGAGCAGGCGCTGGTAAGCGGCGCCCAAGCCAGGGGTGGCGGAAGCGCACGTCTCGATCAGCTCCGTGGCGTGCGGTGGCTTATCGATGCCGATGTACGCGGCGCGGTACCCCTTCCTGGCGTGGAACTCGAAGCCGTGCTGGCTGGCCCCGCGGGCGATGGCATCGGCGCGTGCCCCCGCCTGGGTGACGTAGGCCGCCGCGGCGGGGCCGTCGAGTCCGGCAGCAAGGTTCATCTCCTCGGACAGCCCGTCTAGGCGCCAGTTCATGTAGCGGCGTACGCGTTCAGCGGCGTCGATCCCGGGGTCAAGGAGATAGCAGCTGGTCGCCGCGGCCTCCACGGAGGATCGCGTCAGGGTGTAAAGCGCCGCGGCGGCTCGCCTGGCGGTGATCACGTCGGCGCAGGCGGCGAGGTGGTCGTCGCACGACACCGCCGTAAGGAATACCGCTGCCCGGGTGTTCCGCGACGGATGCTGTCCCCATTCGCCTGCGAGCGGCTCGTCGGCCGACTCCTTCTCGGCCGGTGAGCCCGGCTGCGGAGCGGGATGCTCCTTGATCACATCGCGCAGCGCGTCGCAGAAGACGTTCAGGCTCCGGGCCAGGTCGGCAAAAGGATCGGAGGACACCCGCCGAGGGTACGCGCTGCTTCTGGACGCAGCGACCGGTTTCCCGGCCAGGAGCTATCAGGAGCTATTTCACGCACGGGTGTCACCCTTGACGTAGTAGCCCATGCCCGTCGATAGCTCGGCCAGGCCCTCCTGTACCAGAAGGCGCAGCGCCTTGGCTGCCGTGGTGCGGGCGATACCGAACTCCTGCACCAGGTCGATGATCGAGGGCAGCCGCGTGCCGGGCCGGTACTGACTGGACTCGATACGCTGGCGCAGGATCGCTGCTACCTGCCGGTAAGGAGCGATAGGTCCCTCATAGTCAACCATTGGGACATGCTCGCTGACCAGCGTAAACACTGGCTCACGGTATCAGCCCATAGTCTGCCATAGGCTACTGTGGAGCGTGCCGGGTTCTGTCGCTGGAATCTGACAGCCCGGTCTCCCTGGCCGGGATCGTGCGCGCACCGCGCGGCGCCGACCCGGTGGGGGTGCTGGCCGCGGCTGCCCGCTACGCGGCGAACTCCCGGGGCAAGCCGGGAGAACCTTCAGGGGCTTAGCCTGCGAAATCAACACGGCCGCGATTATGCTCGCAGCATGCGTGCATGGATCGAACTAGATGACGATCACGGCTGGGGAGCCAGGCGTGTTCTCGTCAGAAGCCTTAAGGCGGACGGGTACGTGGTCGTGGAGATCACCGGCACTCGGAAGATGCTGACGCTATGGGGAACCAAGCCGGACCAGGCCACGGTGCTGCGCGCTTACCAGTGAGCATCGCGCTGAATACGATTGCTGACAGGGGACCTGATCCATGCGCGCGGGACTGTGCTCCGGCCCCGCTTGCGCAGGGCAAGGATGATCTAAAGCCCGAGACCTGATCCAGATCAGAGGGCTCTTCGCGGCGTTCTCAGTCGTCGAGTCGGAAGCCGGCGGACCTCTTCCCGCCGGGCAGCCACTCAAGCAGGAGTATGTTGCACCTTACCTCGGTGCAATTGACATGTGCCTGTATTCGTAGCCCTCCTGCGAGGTGGCGCCTTTCGCTTTCGTTGCAACAGGCCACCATAGGCCACTATGGTGTGCCATGGTTTCGCTATGCGACTCAGGATAACGACGTTCACGCTCGTGGCGGGCGCGATCATCGCCGCGGCGGGATGCGGTAGCGCTTACCAGGACGCCACCACGGGAATCGCGACGGCCGCCGCCCATGCGGCGGCGCTGACCCCATCGCAGACGGCCTGCACGACCGGCATCAACGCCTTCAACGCGATAGCCAAGCCGCTCACCCGGCAGGATCCGGCCGCCACGGTCGCAGCAGCTCAGCAATGGAGCAGCGCGCTGGTCGCCATCACGGGCGCACCCGGACTGAGCAGCGCCGTGCAGGCGGCCGTGGGCCGCGAGGCCGGCGGTATCGCGGGTGTCGGCATCACCGCACAGGAACCGGAATCGGACCCGGTTTCCTACCCCTGGAGTACGGTTATGCCCCCCGTCGAGCAGCAACTCGACGCCGACTTCTCCGCGCTGGAGACCACGTGTCAGAAGGTCGGCGTGCATACCTGACCCGATGGCCTTCGGTGGCAGCCCGGCTATCAGTTACCGGGGCGCGGCAGGTCGGCGTGCCCCGGCGATCCTAGACTTCGTGACGAGCGGTTCACACTCCCGGCGCAGGTCGTCGGCGAAGCCACGCCACTGGGCAGCGTCCATGTGCTTCCTCGCCGACCAGACCAGGGCGCTCAGGCACGTGTCGAGCGCGTCAGCCCTAGCCTGCGCCTGTTCCGCCTGTGCGACCGCGGTGTCATGCTGGTACTCGCGTGCCACCCGGAGGAGCGCCGCAGCGTCCCGGGGGGGTCACCTTGGCCGCCCCGTACAGGATGCGCTCGTACGCGCCCTGGAGCACCAGGCGGGCCAGGTCATCAACGCCGACCACAGGCAGCTGCCCAGCAGGACGGGCGGGCAGGGCGACGTTTACCCACGCGGGAACCCTGCTGCCGGGAGGAGGCGCGGGGTGGAGTAGCAGCCTCCGCCGACTGGGATCGCAGACGCTCAACATGGGCCGTATCACGCCACAGCACTTTTGAAGATGTGGGGCGTCCTGGATCTCGTGACACGTCGCGCATGTATGGCAATAAAGGGCCACCACGCGCCCGGCCAGGGCGAGCTGCCTGGCTGCGCGCCTTGCGCTCGTGAAATCATCGCGATCGGGCGTGACCACGGTAGTCCGCACGATGCCGCTGACGCTGGCGACGACGGTGCCGCCGGTGGCGCGCAAGATCCGGCGCTGCCACGTTCCGGGCCCTCGGGACACACCCCTTCCGGGGCGGCGCATAGCGTGCTGAGTGTCGCCCAGCCCGGCGGTATAGGTCGCCCTCGGAAGGTACGTGACCGGAACGCTGCGTGGGCCTCGTGGGCGGGCCTGTGGCCGGCGAGCGGAAGATGATCAGGGCGCACCTTCAGGCAGGCGAGGAAACCTGGCGCAGGCCTTGCGTCGTGATGATGAGGCGGCCCGGCGGATGCGCGCGGAGACGCTGCTGAGGGCGTTGCCCGGCGTCGGCGCGGTAACGGCCAAGCGGATGTTGGCCACAGCGGTCATCGATGGCGGGCGCCGGGTCGGCGGGCAGAGCACGGGCCAGCGCGGACGGCTGGTGGCGGCGTACGCGGAACTGGCCACCCGGCGCGACCGGCGTCACGATCCGGGGGTTGGTTCATGACGGCCATACTGACATGCGCCGCCCTGCGGTGGTCCTGTTCCCGGGCCGCTGGCTAGCTGCTCAGGCTGCCTCGGCCGCCCGTGGTATCGGCCAGCTGTTCGCGCCCGCCAGGGTCAGCTGGATCACCGTGCCGCCTGGACGAGGCGGCTGATGCGGCTGCCCCGGCGCGACGGGCGGTCCAGGTACTCAGGAGCGAGGGCCTCGTGGTCACCATCGCACGGCGCGGGACCTACATCAGCGAACGTTAGTACAGTCGCGTTACGATGCGGGTTATTGGGAAACGGATAGATCGCGGGAAGTGACCTGGGGTGACAGCTACCGGGAACCGGCTGGTACACGCCGATCCGGACGTGGAACCGACGCTGTTCGCGCTCGAATCGGCGGGGCTGGTGGTGGTGACGCACCTGGTCCCGGTCGGCCCAGACGCGAAGCCATCTGGATGGTTCTGGGTGCATTGCCCCAGGGAATGTCATGACTCTGTGAGCATCCCGAACAAGGTGCTGACCCCGCTTGTGAAAGAGGCGTTCTTTCAGTGGGTCGCCATGATCCTGCTGGATCATGACCGGGCGGACGTAGGAGAGAGCTGACATGTACGGATACAACATCACGGTCTCCCTGGCCGGGGAGAAGCCGGGCAATCTGGCCGCGATGCTGGATGAGGTCACTGATCAGCTAACGGACATGTGCAGCCGTGACATCGACTTCGAGGACTTCATGGTGACCCGGCACGTGCCGGGGGACACCACTTTCCTGATCGTGGTGGGCGGGGAGGATAACGAGGCGACGGGCATGACCCGCGCCATCATCTGGGTGCATACGGCGGTGAACGCGGCCGGCTTCGCGACTCCTGGATGGCTGCGCCGGGCCGAGCAGGTCTTCACCGAGGATTCCTCCGATCGGGCTGTCACTGCAAGCTGCTGATCTCATTCCCGCCACCAGCGGAACCGCGTGGGGTAAGAAGTGCCGGAAACTGGGGTATGCCCTGATCGCGGAACCGGCCTAACCGCAGGCCGGGCGAGTTTTCGCAGGACCCTCCGCGAGCGCGGCCTGATCACCACGGTCCACGGGCGCGGCACGTTCGTCACCGACCGCGAAGCGCAGTAAATGACTCGTCGCGCCTTCGCTGGATGCTGGGCCAAGCTAGACCATGCGATAACTCACATCAACCTGCTTAGAACCGAGATCGAAAAAGCCGGTGCTCCGCATCCTGACTTGATCCCCCTTCGCAGGAAGTACGAAGCAGATCAGGGGGGCCTGGTCTACCGCATTGACCGCGTGATACAGATCCGAGACGACTGGCCACTCATCTTCGGGGATGCCGTCCACGATCTGCGAGGCGCCCTTGATCACCTGATGTGGCAACTGGCGATTGCCTACCTCGGCCGGACGCCCACCAGGGCCGAGGCGAGGGACATCCAGTTCCCCGTAATCCGGAGAGTGAAGGACTTCCCAGGCCATCGGTACCTCAGGTACATCAGGCAGGCTGACATCGAGCGCCTCAAGCCTTTTCAGCCGTATAAGCGACTCAACAGGGGTCAGCTCCATCCCCTCCCCAAGCTCGTCGCCCTGTCCAACACCGACAAGCACCGGAGGCTGCATCTGCTGGTGTCGGTTCCCCACGAAGCAACGCTCACATACCGGCCCGAGACCTTCCGTGACTGCATTCCCACTCCGCGCGTCCTTCCCGGCGGCGCGACCGTGGGGATCGAGCACCTTGCCCCGGGGCGCAACCCGCACGTGAACGACATAGTGTTCCGCGTATTCGTCCAGCCCACGGGGCCGGACCCCGATATAGATCTCAATGTGCGCCTTACCTGCTTTGTAGGCACGGGCAGGCTGGGACCAGTGGTGCCCATACTGGAAGGGTTCGCGAAGTATGTAGCTGCCGTCCTCAGGGAGTTCGACCCACCGAACTGACCGCTCACCGTGACGCCGTTTAAACGGCCATTCAAACTGACCCACTACCCCCGGAACGGCCAGGGAATGTGCATCTCGTCGTAGTCGAAGTTGTTGCACACATCGCAGAGGGGATCGTCATCGGATCCGGAGTAAGGCATCTGGATTGCCCTTCGGGTAGGCGGAGGTTCTTGCCCACCTCTTCCCAGGCCGTATAAATCAACCTGCGGAGGCTATTTCCCGCTGCAAAATGCGAGTAGTGGTTTGCCTCCGGATAACTCCCACCGCGCCCTTATGTCATTACGGTCCCACGAGCGAGGGCGCAGCGCCAGCCCCGGCGAGGTTAGCCAGGTTAGCGAAGTTAGCCGCTTCAGCAGCCTCCCGGCGGGATGTGCATGGCCGCCCGAGGGTAAACGTGACGTACGGCGCACACCAAGACTTACCGGCCGCTGGGGCCCCACCTCACCACGCCGCTGCTGCCAGCTCGTAGGGATGTGGCAAAACCCGCTAACCTGGCTAACTAAACTAACTTTTCCCAGGTCAGATGCTATCTCCTACCCCTCCAAGAAACTAACCTGAAGGACTAACCTGAACTAACCTGAGACGGCCCGGCGACCTCCCCGGCCACGCGCCGGGTGATGAGATTCCCTTGCCGTCCCCCGGTGGTTAGCCGCGGTTAGTGTGCCGAGGTTAGTTTTCAGGGTCAGCCGCAGGAGGCCGCAGGAGGGTCAGCCGCAGGAGGCTCGTCGCAGACCGGGCATCCAAACTTGTGGCTCGGGTCGTGGCCGAATCCGTGGACCGTATCCACGTTGCCGGGTTTAGTTATCTTGACGTGGCGATTCTCTAGTGCCTGGCGGAATCCGTCTTTCCCGACCGGTGTTATTTCGCTCTTCTTGGCCCAGGTCGCATAGTGCTTAAGGAAGCGCGTAAAACGGATTTTGCGGTCTTTACCTGCCCCGATTCCGTGAGACAGCTCGTCAGCCGTGCCGCTGTCGGCCTCGACCGCGGCGAGGTACATCCCTACCGTGTCCTGGTGGCTTTGCAGCTGGCGGCGCTCTTCGCTGACGGCCTCCGGCTCAGCCAGGCCATCCCTGTAGAGCAGCTCAAGATGCCGGACGATCCAGGCCAGGATGCCGGGGCTCTCGGCCAGCAACTTGCGTTTCAGCGCAGGGTCTGCGACCTTGCACTGCTCGCCACCCGGGGTCTTGCCGGTCGCGGTGAACATGAACGGGTACCGGATGGGCCGGAGCCTGCTCCACAGTGCGGCGTCAGCACCAGGCATCCGCAGCATCTCGTTCGTTCCCTGCCAGATAACGAAAAACGGGTCCCATTCCGCCGATGGTTTGTAAAGGCCCCGGGAGCGGGCCCGGTCGCCCCCGGAGAGGCGCTTCACGCGCGCCGCATCCATCTCCTCTGAGCCGGCGGTCTCCGTCGTCGTGACGAACCGGAAGCCCCGGAGATCGTCAAGGTCATCCGATAGCGTTGACCCGCTGCGGGTCCCTTTCCTCAGGATGGTCGGCGAGGCTGTCGTCGCGTAACCGCCCAGGACGGCCATCGTGACCTCAAGGAATGTGCTCTTCCCTGAGTCGCGGCCGCCGAGAAGGACGACGAGCAGCTTGAGGGTAACGAGCCCGCGGACCGACGCGGCCACCAGCTTGCCCACGTAAGTGACCATCGCCTCATCCCCGAGCCACGCCAGCATGGCTGCCTCGAATTCGGGGCAGGCGGCCGCCGAATCGTAAGGCGCTCCCGTGATACGCGTATGCCGGTGCTCGGGAAAGTGGCGCCCCTTGTGAAAGACGATCGGTTCCGCCGCACTCCAGCTCCCGTCGTCGCCGATCTCCGGGCGCCCGAGATCGATCTCACCAGACGGCGTGTTCAGCCACCTCGGATCCGCATCGAACACTGCCGCGGCGACGCGCTTGCCGCAGAGGGCCGCGGCGCTGCGGATCATCGCCGCCCGCCTGGCGTCGGACTGCTGGGCGTTAAGCCACTTCCAGTACCTGCCGCGGTCGCTTACCGGGCCGTCCTTATCGAAGCCGGTCACGGCGACGGAAAGGCTCATCGCCTCCGTGACCGGAAGAAACTCAATTGCCAGATCTGCCAACTCGGTTACCAGGCCCGGGCCGCCGCTCGCGGTGTCCAGCCACCGCTGACCATCAAACGCGTGTTCACCCAGGCCACTGGGAGCGTGAGTGAACATGATCCGGTCGCCATGGTGATCCAGGAGGCGCCGGGCGTTACCGCGGTCGTCGGTGTTCGAGACGAAGTTCCGTGCCGGCCACATCCCCCCGCGCCCCGGCGGCAGCCGGTGCGGCTCAACGTCTTCTCTGGGTATCGGGCATGGCGGATGCCACCTGTCCAGGGCGGCCCGTAGCTCGGCGGGGACCTCATGCCCCGCAGTGGCACCTTTGTTCCAGCCGTTCAGGAACCTGAAGTTAAAGGAGGCCTCTTGCTCGTCACGGCTGTCCTGGCTCAGTGTCTCCAGGTACTCGAAGGGGAGCGCGGCGTCGCGGACCATGTTCCCGGCAGCCTGGTAGTCGATAAGGTCGAGGTCCCCGAGGCCTCCGAGCACGTCCGCGGCCGGCTCGACCAGATCGAGGGTGGCCTTCACGTTCCCCCATTCCGCGGCATCGGCCTCCGGATCGTCCGGCCTGGCCGCCTCGGCCGCCTCGTGGATGGGAGCTACTATCTCCTGCACGATCGTGTCCGCGTACCGGTCGAGTTCGGCGGGCGGCGCGACGCGCAGCCTCGGGATGGAGGCATGCCGGCTTAGCGGGCGTTCCTTTGCTGGCGTATAGCCGTCGCGCGCCAGCTGCGCCGCCGCGGCGCCCCAACCCCCGTTATGCTCCAGGATCGTGTAGGTGGCGAACTTGGAGTAGGCGACACCTGGCTCGAACTCGGTCGAACTCGTAAAGCAGTGGAGCCTGTCGCCCTCATGCTGCGGGTTGCCGGTGGTGGCGGACGTGCCGGCGGCCTTGCCGGGCCGGGTCCAGTGGCGCGTACCGTCATCCTCGGCCCTGTCCGGCCGCCACCCGTGCGGCACCAGGATCTCGGCCCAGTCCGGGCCGCGTTCGTTGTAGATGTCGCCCGGCCTTGTCCCCAGCCGGCCGCCCGATGGGTTGCCGTCGGGGACGCGCAGTGTCTCGTGCTTCGCCCTCTCCGGGTTCTCGTGAGCTGCACCGGGCGGAACCTTGCTGCACATGCGCGCGCAGCGGAGGATCGCCTCGCGCTCCTCGGGCGTAATGACGGCGGTCGACTCTGGCGAGCCAGCGTCCACGGCCCACGGACGCCCGCTTTCATGGAAAGAACCTGGCGTCGGCGCGGCAACCGAGTACCCGCCTTTGCCGCGGGTCTCCAGAAGAGTCCGGTACTTGTCCTTCGGGTTTTCTGCCAGCTCCGCATCGGTAGCCGGCCGCATCGCCAGCTTGAGGTTGCCTGAGTATTCCGTGCAGAGCCAGTAATAATGATTACCGCCGCCGGGTGTTCTCTCCCTGTATCCGGCGGCAATGCGCTCCCAGACCTCGGTGAGGCCCGCATCGGCAATGTGGCCGAGGAACTCGTCGAAAACGCCTTCATCGACCGCGCGGCCCTCCGGCTCGAACATCTCCGTGCCGCAGCCGTCGGCGCGATCGGTGCGGCCGGTGGCGATGCCCAGCCCGGAGGTCCCGTCCTGGTGCCAGTACAGGAGTTCCTCGTCCGTCGGCAGGCGCTGCTGATATTCTTTCCACTCGCCGACGGGCCTTTTAGACCCGTCGTTCCTCGGCGGGACCGTCGAGATGCCGAGGTCGTGGAACCGCCGGGCCGCGGCGTAGATAGGCACCGCGGCGGGATGTCTTTGTAGATAGGCCGTAGCCTCGTAAGCGGCCGTCTGATGCGCCTCGATGGCCAGCTGCCACCGCGAGAAAACCTCGGCGCCGGAGGCCGAGCCCCGCTCGGCGGCCCGGACATCGCGCTCCAGCCGGCGCCTCAGCGCCGCAGCATCCTTTTCGCTCCTCCTGAGCCGGTCGTACTCGGCGCGCTCGCGGGCCGCCAGCACGCCCTCTTCACCAGCCGTGGTGCCCTCACCATCGATGCCCTCTGGTCCCGGGCTGGCGCCTGGCCCTGCGCCTAGGCCGCCACGCTGCGCGGCGTACGCGTTCCAGGCGTCCGACTCCTCCTCTGGTGTGTCGGCGCCCATCGCCTCGGCCAGGTGCCGGACGACCGCGGGATCGGTGAGGTCCGCCGCGGTCAGCGGGCGGTCGCCCGCCCCGCCGCCGCTCCAGAAGAGGTACTGGACTGACTGAGCCACGAGTCGGCCGCCGAATTGCCCGATCACCGCCTCGAAGGCCGAGGCATCGGGAACCGCAGCCTGGGCAGCCCTCTCGGGCGCGTAGGCGTCGGTCAGGATGGCGGCGAGCCACGCGATGTTGGATGCGGTGGGCTCGGGATCCCCGCGGGACAGGAGACGGGCTGCCTTTTCAGCGTCGTCCTCGCTCAGCGGGCGCCGTAGCGATGCGGGGTACTGGAAATTAGGCATAATTGAAATGCGGCCCTTCGGGTCGGTCCGCCTGGGCAGCGGACGGGTGTTAGTCGCTTGGATACGTGCGAGGTCCCGTTCTGCGGAGCGGGACCTCGGCTTTTCAGGCCGCTTCGTGTTGCTTCGCGAAGTCCTTGATGTCGACGCCGAGCCAGCAGCAGATTCGCAAGGCAGCATCGGCTCCGATACCGCCTCCGGCACCCCAGAACGTGACGGCCGCTGGCGAGACTCCGAGTTCTGCAGCCACGTCCTTGCGGCGCATCTTGAGACGCCGGCGTCGCCGGTCGATCGCCTCGAACAGCTTCTCGGCGTCGAGCTGCAACTCTGCTGTTGCCATGGGCTCCTCCTGATTCCGCCTTCATATCTTCTGAGGGTTAGCGGAGCTATTGAAGCACGAGCATGCTGAAATCCTTCCGAAGTTTTCCCAGGTCCGAGCCATATATCAATCAACCTTGTAATGAACACAATACGGTTACAGCACCTCAGGGCGCCGACCGTTCACCGACCGTACGCGCCGCAATGAGGACAGCAGCGGCGCCGTCTCCCGGGAGCGAGCCGTCGCACCCGTAGACAAGGAATTTCAAGATCTTTAGCAACGCCACTACCTGCGGATATCGAAATACCAAGGTTTATTGGTATGTGCAGGCAGATCTAGAAATGCGCCTCCGTATTCGAATTACTCGGAGCTTGCCTAGATCGCGGGCCTCCGCTCTAATGTGATATTGGGCAGGCGTTGATTAATGCCGAACGAAGCCAATTGCCGCTAGATCAGGATTGCTGACGCGGCAGAGCTTGGGAGGAAATATGAGCCGTGAGAGCGATAAAAACCACGACAGCGACTTGCTCCTGCTGGAAGAGGTCGCTCAGATAACGCGCCAGAGCGTGAGCACGCTCCGCTGGCTCCGCCATCAAGGCCAAGGGCCTCCTGGATTCCGGGTAGGTCGGCGGCTAGTGTTCCGCCGTGGTGCGGTCGAGGCATGGTTGCGTCAGCACGAGGAGGCGCAGTCGTGAGCGGGCGGGCAAGGGCCGCAGTGTCCCGTGATCGCCACCAAAAGGTCTGGTGGTACCTCCGCCGCGGCTTCTCGCAACGGGAAATCGCCGGGAAGCTCGGGATCAGCCTGGGAACCGTGTCTTATTACGTGAAGCAGGGCATACCGCCCTATGACCGCTATTACGACACAGACCGGCCGATCCCTGATGATCTACGAGACGAGGACGAGCGTCGTGAGCGTACAGCTAACGTACGACGACAGCACGGCCGCAGACCTCAGAAGTCGTACGTTGGCCGTACGTCCCCGCTGCCCAAGGTGGCCAGCCTTGATGGCGCACGGCGGCGGCGAGCATGACTCCGCCCGAGCCGGCCATGGCGCGGCTCAAGATCCGCCAGGCGGACGGCGCTGAAGGCGACACCACGGTGCCGGTTACCCGGCGGAAGAACGCTGGACCCGTCGTTATCAGAGTGCCTGGTCAGAGATGACCGAGTCCGGCATGACGGCGCCGGGGTGATCCGGGCAGGGGTCGGCGACCGGTGCCCTGCGCGCAGATCGCTGCTGGACGTCGACGGGCTCCGCGGGCGCCCCAGCGAGGTCGTGCGGGAAGCCCGCCGACTGCCACGGATGATACATGTATCATGCGATACATGACGCCGGAGGAGGCGGAGCGCATGCTCGTCGAGTGGGCAACCGTGACGCGAAGCCGCGACGAGCGCGTGCGCGCCGCCCTGGCCGCTGGCCTGACCAAGCATCGGATCTCCATCGTGTCCGGCATATCGCGTGCCACGATCGACAGGCTGCTCGCGTCAGCGGGAGATGAGGCATCTGATGTCCAGCATTAAGAAACGCAGCCGGACTGCGCACCGCAAGGACGCGCGGACGGGGCAGGTCCGCCAGGTTGAGGTCGAATACTGGCGCGCCCGCTACCGCGACGACGGCGGCAAGGAGCATGTCCGCCACTTCGATCGCAGGGTGGATGCGCAGAAGTGGCTCGACGAGGTGACGGCCTCACTCGTTGCGGGGACCCACGTCGCGCCGAAGACGGCACGGATGACCGTAGGGGAGTGGTGCGACACCTGGCTTGAGGGGTACGCCACCCGTCGCCCGAGTACAGTCCGCCAGGCTCGCGTACACATGGCACGAATCAAGGCCGAGTTCGGGGGCATGCGGCTGTCGGCAGTGCGGCCGTCACACGTGAAGGCGTGGACGGCCAGGCTGCGATTGGAAGGCAAGAAGGGCAGCGACGGTACCCCTGGGCCGCTGGCAGCGTCCTACGTCTATGCCTGCCACGCCCGGCTAGCGCAGATCATGTCCGACGCGGTGCACGACGGGATCATCCCGCGGTCGCCATGCTCACGCCGGACGTCGCCAGGCCAAGGGAAGCAGCGGCCCTACGTCGCGACGACTGAGCAGTTGTGGGCCCTGTATGACGTGATGCCGGACAGGCTTCGTGCTGCCGTCCTGCTCGGCGCCCTTGCCGGGCTGCGGCTGGCCGAGTCGTGCGGGCTGCGCGTCTCGGATGTCGATTTCATGCGGGGGATCGTATTCCCGCGGGTTCAGTACCCAGGGGAGGAACTGAAGACGGAGATCTCCAGGACCCCTGTCCCTGTTGGCCAGTCGCTAGCCCTGCAGCTGTCCGCGCACGTGAAGAAGTGGCCGGGTGAGACATTGCTGACCGGCGCCGACGGCGGCCAGCTCAGCCCCTGGGCACTCGAACGCGCCGTGCGCACGGCACGCAAGAAGGTAGAGGGCCTCCCAGCAGGCTTCCGCTATCACGACCTAAGTGGGCGGCCCCGTAAGTTCGTTGGGGGTCCATCAAGCGGCGGCGGTCTCAAACCCGGGTTCGGTGGCGGGAT
>Ga0209415_10010821_pt1 | contig 15442 bp, 9 predicted proteins | sample PeaSoiSIISIP2007_FD_187696 | JGI IMG/M metagenome (GOLD analysis project Ga0209415, IMG submission 187696) | Peat soil microbial communities from Weissenstadt, Germany - SII-SIP-2007 (SPAdes) (version 2) | ecosystem: Environmental > Terrestrial > Soil > Wetlands > Peat | place: Germany... | reverse complement strand
ACCAGCACCACCGGTACCACCCGTACGACCACCACCACCGGCGCCGGTACCACCGGTACGACCAGCACCACCGGCGCCGGCGCGGTGGCGGGCACGACCACCTCCGTTGCGTCGACCACGTTGCCGGTGCCGGGCGGCGTCACCCAGGAAGCCTTGCCCGTCTACGACCACCGTCTGGCGTGGGTGGGCGTGGCCTGGAACACGTGCCCGGGCGCGGCTACGGGGACGGTGGGCTCGACGCTCGGCCCGGCGGGGACGCCCACGCGCTACACGGTGGTGGTCTTCGACGCCGACACCGGCCACGACGCGTTGGCATACACGAGCGGGGGCGTGAGCGCGTGCGGTGCGGCGGTGCAGGCACCGGTCGTGTCGCGTCCCGCCGAGCTGGTCTCGGTGGCGTGGCAGCCCGTGGGCACCGGGAGCACGGCCGTGCAGGTGAGCCTGCCGGCGTGCGGCACGTTCTACGGCTGGACCGCACTCCAGCCGACGGGTGCCATCGAGGTGGTGGCGAGCGTCCCCTACGACCCCGACTGTGGCGACGCGGCCGGCACCCAGACCGTCGACGACGTCGTGCCGCTCGGGCGCGCCCAGGCCGGGGTGGCCCATGCCCCGCTCGGGCTGGTGGACGCGGAGCGGTCACTGCCCACGGGCTGACGCCCCGGGAGAAGGCTCAGACCGCGCTGACGGGGTGTCGGGGAGCGGTGACCAGCTCGACCTCGGGGGGGAGCCCCGACACGTCGACGTCGTCCCCGTCGACCTCGACGGTGACCCGTGATCCCGCCAGCGGGATCCCCGCCACCTTGAGGTAGCGCATGCCGTCGGGCAGGAGCGGCGAAAGCCAGGTCCTGCCGTAGGGGACCCACGGGTCGAGGCGGAGCATGGTGCGCAGGCACAGCAGGGGGGACGCGGCGGCCCAGGCCTGGGGCGAGCACGACGTCGGATAGCCCACCGGCGAGGAGAACTCGCCCCGGTCCAGACCGCAGAACAGCTCGGGCAGTCGGCCGCCCAGGCTCGAGGCCGCATCGAGCAGGGCGCACACCACCCGCAGGGCGTGGTCCATGAACCCGTAGCGGGCCAGGCCGGCGGCCACGATGGCGGTGTCGTGGGGCCACACCGAGCCGCAGTGGTAGCTCATGGGGTTGTACCCCCCCATCGTCGTGCCCAGGGTACGGATGCCCCATCCGCTGAACATCTCGGGCGCCATGAGCCGCTCGGCGACGATGCGCGCCTTCTCCTCGTCGACGATCCCGGTCCACAGGCAGTGGCCGATGTTCGACGTGAGCGAGTCGATGGGTCGCTTGTCGCCGTCGAGGCCGACCGCGAACCAGCCCCGGTCCTCGAGCCAGAAGTCGCGGTTGAAGTCCTCCTTGAGCTTCGTGGCCTTGCCGCGGTAGCGCTCGAAGGTCCCCTCGTCCCCCGCCTCCCGGGCGAAGTGGGCCCGAGCCAGGTAGGCGCCGTAGACATAGGCCTGCACCTCGCACAGGGCGATGGGGGCGTGGGCCACGGTGCCGTCCGCGTAGCGGATGCCGTCGCCCGAGTCCTTCCATCCCTGGTTGGCGAGACCGCGGTCGGTCATGCGCTGGTACTCGACGTACCCGTCGCCGTCGAGGTCGCCGAAGTTCTCGATCCATTCGAGGGCACGCTCGGCGTTGGGCAACAGCTCGTCCACCACCTCGCGGGCGAGGCCCCAGCGCCGCAGCTCGCCCAGGAGCATGACGAACAGGGGCGTGGCGTCGGCGGTGCCGTAGTAGATGCTTCCCCCGCCGAGCGACAGTGACGGTGCGTCGCCGAAGCGCATCTCGTGGAGGATCCGTCCGGGCTGCTCCTCGCTCCGGGGGTCGATGTCCTTGCCCTGGAAGCGGGCCAGGGTCTGCAGGACGCCGAGGGCCAGATCGGGATCGACGAGCAGCGCCATCCACGACGTGATGATCGAGTCGCGGCCGAAGACCGTCATGAACCACGGCGCGCCCGCCGCCAGCACCACGCGCTCGGGGAAGTCGGGGTCGAAGATCCGCAGCGCCCCCAGGTCCTCGGCGCTCGAGGCGATCACGGCCCGCAGGCCTTCGTGGTCCGTCTCCACCTGGGGCACCTGACGGCGCCACTTGGCCAGGCGCTCGGCCGGGGCGGCGCGGTCGACGGGCTGGCCGCACCGGTAGCGGGGATCGATGGCCTTGCCCTCGATGACGGGGTGGAACTCGATGCACCCCGTCCACTGGCCCTTCGCCGGCACGATGGCCTCGAAACTGAGGAGGTCGTCGGCGACGACGGCGGGTTTGGGCACGATGTTGAGGACGAGGCCGCGGCTCACGGTGCCGCGCCGGTACGTGAACTCCAGTTGGCTCTCGCCGCGCTCGCGGCTGAGCGCGCCGTCCACCGCGCCGAACCGGCCCTCCTTCACCGCGAACAGATCGGCGAAATCGGCGTCGACGAAGAGCTCCACCGAACAGAACGTGGGCTCGTCGCCGAAGTTGCGGATGACGATGTCCTCCCGCATGCCCTGGCCCACGTAGCGGGCCCGGAAGACCATGAGGGTGGAGTCGGCGTGCCCCGGTCGGGGCGGGCAGCGGGACACGAACGTGGCCGAGAAGGGGTCGTCGGACACCACCGCCAGCGCCTCGGGCCGGGTGCCGTTCACCCGCAGCTCGAGGCGGGAGAGGAGGCGGGTGTCCCGCACGAAGAGGCCTTCGGCCGAGGGCGTGAGGACGTCGCCGGACCGCCCGCTGATGGCGAAGGTGGACTCGTCGACCAGGGTCACCACCCCGCCCGAGGGGCCGGTGGACGCCACCTTGCCGGCGAAGGTCCACGGATCGCTCACCCGGGCGACGCTACCGGACCCCGGTGACCTATTGAATGACCTGGTGGGAGCGGTGCCGCCCGGCCGGCGGGCGCGGCCCCCGACATTGTCACTACCGCCGTAGTGCAAATCCGGCCGCGACGGTACACTGTCGGGCGTGGCCCCCCTCCTCGAGATCGAGCGGCTCCACGTGGCCGTCGACGGCACCGAGATCCTGCGCGGGGTGGACCTCGTGCTCGGCGACGGCGAGCTCCACGCCCTGATGGGCCCCAACGGCTCGGGCAAGTCCACCCTGGCGAACACGCTGCTGGGCAACCCCTCCTACCAGGTCACCGAGGGTGCCATCCGCTTCCGGGGCGAGGACGTCACGGCCTGGCCCACCGACGTGCGGGCCAAGGCCGGCATGTTCCTCGCCTTCCAGTACCCCGAGGAGATCCCCGGCGTGCCCATCATCCAGTTCCTGCGCCAGGCGGTGGCCGGCCGGGTGGGCGAGGAACGCTCGGTGCTCGAGGTCCGCATGTCCATGCTCGAGTGGATGAAGACCCTGGGCATGGACGAGTCCTTCGGGTCGCGCCACCTCAACGAGGGTTTCTCGGGCGGGGAGAAGAAGCGCAACGAGATCCTGCAGATGGCCATGCTCGACCCCGAGCTGGCCGTGCTGGACGAGACCGATTCGGGTCTCGACATCGACGCCCTGCGGATCGTGGCCGACGGCGTGCAGGCGGTGCGGGCGGCGCGACCCTCGCTGGGCGTGCTCCTCGTCACCCACTACACCAGGATCCTCGAGCTCCTGCGACCCGATGTGGTGCACGTGCTCGTGGAGGGGAAGGTCGTCGACCAGGGCGGTCCCGAGCTGGCCGATCGCCTCGAGGAGGAAGGGTACGAGCCGTGGCGGAGGTGACGGCGACGAACACCGGTGCCCCCCGCACCACCGGCGTGCACCACGACGCCGGGGAACCGCGCCACAGCGTCCCCGGGCACCCCGGAGCGGGCCCGAACCCGGCCCCGAAGGGTGCGGGGGTCGACCTCTCGGCCCTGAAGGCCGACTTCCCCCTGCTCGAACGCAACGTCCACGGGCGCCGCGTCGTCTACCTCGACTCGGCCTCGTCGTCGCAGCGGCCGCAGTGCGTGCTCGACGCCATGGACGCGTACTACCGGACCACCCATGCCAACGTGCACCGCGGCGTGTACGCCATGGCCGAGGAGGCGGACCGCCTGTTCGAGGAGGCCCGGGTGGCGGTGGGGCGCTTCGTCGGCGCCACCGACCCCGCCCACGAGGTCGTCTTCACAAAGAACGCCACCGAGTCGGTGAACCTCGTCGCCGCCACGTGGGGCCGGGCCAACCTCCACCCCGGGGACGCGGTGCTGCTCACCGACATGGAGCACCACGCCAACATCGTGCCCTGGCTCATGCTGGCCGAGGAGCGCGACCTCGAGCTGCGCTGGATGGGGGTCGACGACGGGTACCGCCTCGACCTCTCCGAGCTCGACCGCCTCGTCGACGGTGTGAAGCTGGTGGCCTGCACGACCATGTCGAACGTCCTCGGGACGGTCACCCCCTTCGCCCGCATCGCCGAGGCGGCGCACCGCGCCGGGGCGGTCGTCCTCGCCGACGGCGCCCAGTCGGTCCCCCACCTGCCCACCGACGTCGGCGCCCTGGGCTGCGACTTCCTGGCCTTCAGCGCCCACAAGATGCTCGGGCCCACCGGTATCGGGGTGCTGTGGGGTCGGCGCGAGCTGCTGGAGGCCATGCCCCCGTTCCTCGGCGGCGGCGGCATGATCCGCGACGTGCGCCACGACGGCTTCACGGCCAACGTGCTGCCGTGGAAGTTCGAGGCGGGCACGCCGCCCATCGCCGAGGCCGTGGGCCTGGGGGCGGCGGTGTCGTACCTGGAGAAGGTGGGCCTCGACGCCGTCCACGCCCACGAGGTGGAGCTCACCGCCTACGCCCAGCGCGTCCTGGCCGAGCGCTTCGGGGACGACCTGCACATCTTCGGGCCGGCCGGCACCGAGGACAGAGGCGGCGTGCTGTCGCTGGCGTACCGCGACGTCCACCCCCACGACCTCGCCCAGGTCCTCGACCAGGCGGGCGTGTGCGTCCGGGCCGGGCACCACTGCGCCAAGCCCCTGATGCGGCACCTGGGCGTCAACGCCACCGCCCGGGCCTCGCTCTACCTGTACAACGACCGGTCCGACGTCGACGCCCTGGCCGACGCCCTGGCCGAGGCCGGTAGCCTCTTCGGATAGCGAGCTGGACCGGGCACGGCGTGCCCGGCCACGGCCACCGCCGCGATCCACGAAACCTGCCCTGAACCACGAGGAGCCCATGTCCGGTCTCGAAGACCTCTACCGCGAGATCATCCTCGATCACTACCGCAGCCCCCGCAACCGGGGCGAGCTGGACTCCCCTCCCGCCCGCCGGGTGGAGGGCTTCAACCCGCTGTGCGGCGACGAGGTGGTGGTCTACGTCCAGGTGGAGGAGGGCACGGTGCGCGACATCCGGTTCGCCGGGCAGGGTTGCTCGATCAGCCAGTCCTCGGCGTCGCTGATGTCCTCGGCCGTGAAGGGCAAGTCGGTGGCCGAGGTGCGTGACCTGATCCGCACCTTCAAGGCCATGATGTCGGTTCACGAGGCCCGGCTCGGCGACGGCGACAGCGCCCGGGCCGCCAACGGCTCGGCACCCGACGACGGTGACGCCGTGCCCGTGGACCCCGATGCCCTGGGCGAGCTGGCCGCCCTGCAGGGCGTGGTCAAGTTTCCCGTGCGGATCAAGTGCGCCACGCTGTCGTGGAACACCCTGGCCCAAGGCCTCGACGAGGCCGAGGAGGGGGCTGCGCCCGTTTCGTGACCTGCACCCGCCCACCGGCCCCGTCGGCCGTAGGGGCTCCGGTTCTCAGCAGGGGGGACTTCGCCGGCAAGGAGGCGCGGTCGGGCAGACCTTCCGGACGGCCATGTACCACGACAAGCACCCGGACGGGGGCTACCGAATGGGTATCGAGGGCAGTTCGCTTGGTCAGAACAGCTGGCGCCCTCCGGAGATTTCTTGGGTACTGTTCGCCGGGGGACCGTGGCGTCGTCCGGGACACACACTCGGCCGGCTGGATTCTGAAACCAGGAGTGCTCGATGTTCCTGCGGTTTCGTGCAGTCGTATCGGTGTTCCTAGCTGCGTTCGAAAACCCTGTGCTGCGCCGGGTCGGTTTCGCCTACGCACTGTTTGGGGCAGCTGAATTTGGTGTGTGGATAACGCTCTTGGTCTTTGCCTACGGTCATGGCGGACCGAGCGCCAGCATGCTCATGGTGCTGATCCAGCTCGTTCCTTGCATCGCCCTCGGCCCCTTCTTAGGCGCTCTGGCCGATCGTCGGCGTCCGAGCCGCGTTCTGTGCCTCGGCTATGGGCTCCAGGCGCTTTCCATGGGGGCCGTGGCCGTCGCCATCGGTCTCGGTGCACCAGCGGTCGTGGTGTTTGCCCTGGCACCCCTCACGTCGCTGAGCCTCACGATGACGCGACCTCCACAAGCGGCGCTCCTTCCCGCGATCGTTCGAACACCTCATGAGCTGACCGCGGCCAACGTGATGACCGGCTGGACAGATGCAGCCGCCGCCCTGGTCGGCCCTGCAACGGTTGGCATCCTCATTGCGTGGCGAGGACCAGGACTGGCGATAGCGGCAATGGCGTGCTTGACAGTCGTCTCCACATTCCTGGTGGCGCCTGTGGTCGGACCCGCCGCCGCCATCTCGTCCGATGTCGTCCCAGAAGATGCCGAGAGCGGTGGAGAAGCCGACCGCGCTGGCGATCTGATGTCAGGGTTCGGGCGAGCCTTGGCCTCTATCCGAACGGGCGCAAGCTCCAACCTGCTGGTCGCCGTTCGCAATCCGCAGATCAGGGTTCTCCTTGCGTTGCACACCTTCTATTTCGTGCTCATCGGTGCTCTCGACCTGCTCTGCGTCATCCTTGCCGTGAACTACCTGCACATGGGACCGGGCGGCCCGGGATTCCTGAACGCCGCACTCGGCGGAGGAGCACTGCTCGCCGGGTTGGTCACCGCCTTTCTCGTGGGTCGGCGCCAGTTGGCGAAGACGCTCACCGTCGCCCTGTCGATTGCGGTGGTGGCTCTCGCCATGATCGGTGCGATCCCAAGGGTGGCACCCGCCATCCTCCTCATCGGCATTGTGGGTCTGGCGGGTACTGTCTTCGACGTCGCCGGTCGGACCCTCCTGCAACGGTCGGCTCCCGCCGACGCGATCGCCGGGTCCTTCTCGATCCTGGAAGCCCTCATGGACTCCGGCCTCGCCCTGGGTGCCGTCCTGGTCCGTGTCGCGATCGCCATCGGCGGTCTGAAGGCAGCGCTTGTCGCCCCCGCCGTCGTAGCCCTCTTGCTCATTGCTGGGTTGTGGCGCCGGATCCAGAACATCGACGCTTCTGCGACAGTGCCGCAGGTCGAGATCCAACTGCTGCGCTCGATCTCCATCTTTGCGGCTCTCCCAGCCCCTTCGCTCGAGGGCGTAGCGCGGGACCTGGAGCCGCTCACGGTGTCGCAAGGAACCATCGTGATCAAGGAGGGCGAAGGCGGCGACTGCTACTACGCCGTCGCTGAAGGCGAGCTGGCGATTTCGCGCCATGGCCGGCTCCTACAAACGGTGTCGCGAGGTGACGGGTTCGGTGAGATAGCCCTGATCCGTGACGTTCCTCGACAGGCAACGGTGACCGCAGTTACTGATGCATCGCTCTACACGCTCGACAGGGAGCTCTTCGTTCAGGCGGTGACCGGCCATGTGACGGCGATATCGGCAGTGGGGACAATCATTACTGGACATCTGGGAGACGACGATCCGGAATGATTGGATGGTTTAGACGCTACTGGCCTGCGGGCAGATTGGCTTCCTGTGTGATGTACCGCGCCCGGCGGATGTAGATGAAGGAGTGATAGACGATCGTTCCGTCTTGAAAGGTCAACTGGCCGCGCCGAATGAACTGCATGAACGACGAAGCGGCAGGTTCCCCGATCCGCACGACGCCCGGTCCCCGTCGCTGCGTCATGAGCAACTTGCCCGGAAAGTGAAACGGCCAGTCGCGAAAGACATAGACATTCTGCTCCGTGACCAACACGATCCGGTGGAAGTAAAAGGCAAGGATGCTGAACGCGAATTCGACGTAAGAGCCGAGGACGGGAACCAACGTCAAGATGTCCTCGATCACACCGAGGATGACCATCGTGGCAAGGCTGTTGTAGGTGAATGCAACCGCCACCGCACCTTCGCCGTCGATATGGGCTCTGCGGGCCACCCGTCTGGCCATACGCTGGTTGTAAGGACGAACTGGGTACTGGCGAGCTGCCGGCGCGGACGGGTCAGAGCTCATCGAACGGCACCGGCCTCAATCCCGATCATGAGGCGCTGTTTACCACACAGGTCACAGCACGACAGCTACCGGCTACCAGAACTGCCCGGTCACCGATCGGAGATGCCGGTTCTGCGTGCCCCGGCTGGGCCGGGTGTCTGGGGCCGCCACACCACGCGAGATCACCCGGACCGGGACGCCACACCGGAAGCGTCAAAGCCCTTGGCTTCCTCGCGCATCGCCAGCTGACCCATCCGGGATCAGCAGCCGTCGGGGGTTATCGGTGGATGGCCTCGGGCTTCCGGCGAACCTTCGGGGTGACGCCGGAAAGCGGTCAAGGTGGAAGGCAGCGACGGGTACCCCGATGCAGCGCCACCACGCCGTCCTCGTCGGTCCTGGAGGCGGCGTTGTTCGGGATCGGTGTCTCAGGATGGTCGTATCCAGCCGGGATCGCGGCCAGGTCGCTCGTGATCCTCGATGGCGAGGGCTCGCCCGTTTGGGAGGCGCTCATGAGGAACGCCGTCGGAGTCGAGCAGGCAGTCGGGATCCCCGAATATCGATGCACCCCGGCACCCGACTCCATTACCGAGTCCCCACTCGGGACCGGCACTGGGCCGCTCAAGCGCCCAACCTCGTGACGGTCAGGACAGAATCGTCACCGTCAACGTGGCTTGCGGCGTTGTGGCGACCGGACGATGGGTGTACGCCTCTACGGTGAAGGTGTAGCTGCCCGCTGAATCGTGCTTGTTGACCTTCCCCTTGAGCGAACCATCGGCCTTCACGTGGAGCCCCTTGGGAAGGTTCCCTCCGGCGAGCCTCCACTTTATTTTCGCCGTCGTCCCGGTGGCCGCCAGGGGGAACGCTGGGTAGGCCTGACCGATGGTGCCCACGGGCACCGAGGTCGTCGTGACGTAGAACCCGCCACCGCCGCCTCCGCCGCCGCCTCCGCCGCCTCCTCCGCCGCCGCCGCCGCCGCCGCCACCACCGCCACCGCCACCGCCTACGAGGGATGCCTGCAATTCAGTGTTCGCGGGCAACCAATCGGCGTTCCCGGCCTGGTTCGCAACTATGTTGCACCAACCATCTCCGACGAACGTGTACGTCGAGCCCGACACGGTGCAAGTCGCCGTGTCGTCAGAAGTGAAGGTCACCTGATTGCCCGATCCGCCGCCGGTCGCCATGGCGGTGTAAGTCGCACCGATAGGCGGGGCGTTGGGTGGCGTCGAGGTGAAGGTGATGGTCTGTGCTCCCACGACGAAGGATTGTTGGGCCTGGGGGGCCGCCCCATAGTTGTTGCCGGCTGCCTGGTTGGCGTCGACGATGCACACGCCCGCTCCGGTGGCGGTCACCGTTGCATCTGAGATCGAGCACACCGAGGTAGCCGCGGGGTCGATCGAGAACGTGACCGGATTGCCGGACGCGCCACCCGTGGCCGTCACGTTATAGCCAGGTCCGCCGACGAAGGCGTTCGACGGCGGCGTCGAGGTGAAGGTGATGGTCTGCGCTCCCACGACGAAGGATTGTTGGGCCTGGGGGGCGGCCGGATAACCGTTGCCGGCGCCCTGATTGGCGTCCACGGTGCAGGTACCCGGCGCATTGAAGGTCACTGTCGGTCCTGAGAGCGAGCAGACCGACGTTGCGGCAGGATCGACCGAGAAGGTGACCGGATTCCCGGAGGCACCGCCCGTGGCGGACACGCTGTAGTTCCCGCCAACCTGCGCGTCCGAAGGTGCCGGCGCGGTGAAGATGATTCGTTGCACCAGTAGGCCGGTGCGCAGGTCGGTGACCGTGTTTCCGTCTGTGTTCGTCACCCACACGTTGGCGGTGTCGGATGAGATCCCGCTCGGGAAATTGAAACCGTAGGGAGCTGCCGAGATGACATCGACGACGGCCCCGGTGGATGCATTGATCTCGGCCACCTCGTTGCTAGCTGTGCCGACCGCCCACACGTCGGTGCCGTCGGACGAGAGGGCCTGGGCATATTCGAGCCCGGATGGACTCGTTTCCCCGACGATGGCTCCGGTGGACGCGTCGAGCTCGGTGATCTCTCCGCCAGAGCTGGCCCAGACGTGGGTGCCGTCCGAGGACATGTCCGTCGAGTCAATGCCCGAGATCACCCGGACGAAAGCGCCTGTGAGGGCATCAAGCTCAGTGACGGTGACGGGTGTCCAGCCGGTCCCCACCCAATGCGTACTGTTCTGCACCCACACATGGGTGCCGTCGGAGGTAATCCCCAAGGGAAGGACGAACCCGTATGACGGGTCGGAGATCACCTGGACGAGTGCGCCGGTCCAGGCGTCGATCTCGGTCACCCAGCCTCCCGAGCCTTCCGAGCCTCCCACGTCGGGGCCCATGTTCACGACCCAGACATGGGTGCCGTCAGAGGACAGGTTGTATGGGTTGTCGAAGCCATAGCTCGCCCCGGAGAGCACCTGGACGAGGGCGCCGGTGGCAGCGTCGAGCTCGGTGACCGAGTTAGTGCGCGGATTCGCCACCCACACGTGGATCCCGTCGGACGAGATCGCCCCGGCTTCGCCAAGGCCATCAGCAAAGCCGAAGTCGTAACTGGGCCCAGAGAGGAAATGGATTACCGCACCGGTCGAAGCATCGAGCTCGGTCACGGTGTTGTTGTCGTTGGCCACCCAGACATGGGTGCCGTCGGAGGAGACGGCGAAGGGGCTGTTGAATCCCGACGTAAGCACCTGGAAGGAAGTTGGCTGAGCACCTGACGGGCTCGCCAGACCTATACCTAGCCCGGTCGTTACTAGGGCAAGGGCGAGAGTCCCAACGATCAGTGGGTGACGGTAGAGAACCGCTCCGAAGTGCGTGCGCATCGGCGTCCCTCCAATGTGGTGGGTCGACGACGCCCGCCGGCCCCCCGGACCACTTCCTCTTTAGCAGATCGCGCTGCCTGACGCCTCGTCAATGCTTGGTACTCTGCTCGTTCGTCGCATCCTCGACGTCTCGTGACCACGCTGCGGCGGTCGGTCTCCGTGTCGATCCCGTCTCTCGGTGACTGCCTGGCCGCTGCTCGCAGTAACCGTTCCGTAACCGCCCCAGCACCCCACCCGCTGGCCCGCCAACCAATAACCCCGCCAGACATGCCCAGGGATCTCACCACCAACTTGATGTCGAAGGATCGATAAGGTCCATCACAGCGGGGACCCGTTGGACGACGAGAGGCCGGGGCGAGGCCCGAACGGCGGGTCTCAAACGCCGCGAAGCTACTCGTCCCCGCCCGCAAATCTCACGACAGCCGATGGCAGGGAGCCTCGTCGGACCGCTCGCAAATGCCGGTTCTGTGCGCCCTGACGGGGCCAGCCTCAACCACCTCCGGCCGATCGGGATCACTCGGTTGCGTGCGCCAGGTTCGCCATCTTGGACTGAGCAGGATTGCCGGCTACATCACGCCGTCTGGCCACCTTGCACGGCGCCTGTCCTGTCGCCATCGCTCAGCTCGGATGATCCCGGTCGGTCTTGGTCTGGGCCTCTTGACGAGGACGCCGAGGAGGGCGCCGGACGACCCAGGAGGTAGCCCTGCGCCTCGTCGCATCCGACGCGGCGAACGACCTCCAACTCGGTATTGGTCTCGACCCCCTCGGCAACCACGTCCAGCTTGAGGTTGTGGGCCAGATCGACCATTGCGGACACGATGGCAGAGTCCCGCCCAGCATCGCCCAGGCCAGAAATGAAGCTGCGATCGACCTTCAGCACATCGATGGGCAGGCGACCAAGGTAGGCGAGAGAGGAGTAGCCGGTGCCGAAATCGTCAATGGCGAGGCGCACTCCGGTGTCTTTGAGCTCAGCGAGAATCTCATCCGTGCAGATATCCTCGGTCACGATAACGGACTCCGTGATCTCCAACGTGACCGCTTCCGGACTGAGGCCAACTTCAGCCAGGGTGGTGGAAAGGAACTTGCTCAGGCCCTTGTCGCTCAGTTGGCGTCCCGAGAGATTGATCGCTACCCCCACTCCAGGTGAGTCGATCCGGCGCCAGCGGGCGCAGTCAGCTGCGGCTTGGGCGATCACCCATCGCCCGATGGGTACGATCATGCCGCTCTCCTCGGCCAGGGGGATGAATTCATCGGGGGGCACGGAGCCGAAGCGGGGATGATCCCAACGGGCCAAGGCCTCCATGGACGTCACCTCCCCCGACGAAAGCTTCACCACCGGCTGGTAGTACACGTGCAACTCGCCCCGTTCGGTCACCTGGTGGAGGTCGTTGAGCAGCTCCGGACGGCGCCTCAAAGTGTGGTCAGCGGACTCGTCAAAGGTCAGACACCGGTTACCCCCATGGCGCTTTGCTGCGTACATGGCCGAATCGGCACGTGACAACAGGTCTTCGGCGGTGTCACGCGGGCCTACGATGCCCACCCCCACGCTGGCCGAAACGAAGAAGTGCTGACTGCCGCCGTCGAGGACGAAGGGCTGGGCAATGACGGCGTTGATCCGTTCAGCTATTGCCCCGGCTTCACTGGCTGGGTCGGTCAGGTCGGGACAGAGGATGACAAACTCGTCCCCGCCCAGACGGGCCAGCGTGTCACCGACGCGGATCACTTCCTGTAGCCGGCGGGCCACGGCCACCAGCACCTCGTCACCGACGCTGTGGCCGGCCAGGTCGTTGACCGACTTGAACCGGTCGAGGTCGACGAAGAGCACAGCTGATCCCGTGTGCCGCCGCAACGAGGTCGTCAACAACTGCTCGAGGCGATCAACCAACAATGTACGGTTGGGTAGCCCGGTCAGGCCGTCGTGGAGCGCGTTGTGGACCAAATCGGCCATGAGGTGTTTGCGCTCGGCGTCAAACTTGCGGACCAAGTTGATGAGCGACGCGTCACTGCCGACTCGGGCCGCGGTCTTGGCCGTCTCGAGTGCGTCGGCGTCCACATCCAGTCGGCTTGCGAGACCCTCGAGGGTCTCGCAAGCCACGTCCCGCCAGGAGAGGTACAGCTTCGCCAAGTCGTCCAGGCCGATGGTCTCCCGCAGGGGGGCTTTGCCGGGGGCGGCCAAGGTGTCGCGCTCCTTGGCCGTGGGGAACTGACCGGTGACGAGGAAGTGACCGAGGGTGATGCTCGCCAACTCAGTGGTGCGCAGGATGTCCCGATGCACCTGGATCTGGGCCGATCCGCTTGGTTCGGGATGCTGCTTCATCCACCGCCCGAGCACGGTCTGGGCCACTTCCAGAGCCCGGGACTCGATCTCGGCCCCGAGCGCCGCCGCGCCCTCCCCACGAGGGGGTGCGAGTGTAACCACCGTTCGGTGTTGCGACGTGCGAGAAGAGTCCACCCTCAATAATCGGCTCAAGTCCACCGGGACTTGAGCGGCCGGCGTTCCTCAGGCCGAGGCCGGAAATGACGTTCCCCACGATGGTCCTGGAGGAGATCCCGAAAAGGACTCGGGAGCTACCAAGGCGCACACGCCATGAGACAACAAATGCGGGACGTCGAACAACGAGCTGCAGCGGCACTCCGATCGCCCGACGCCTAACGACCAACGAGAGACCGCCAGCCCGACCACCCTCGGCCCGATCGGGATCACCCTGATTCGCTCCGGGGCGGTGGGTATTCGCCCGGTACCCCCGAATACGTGGCTCCGACGGTGGAGACTCCCCTGCCAGACGCCGGTCGGTTACCGCACTGAGCTCCACCGGGCCAGATCGATATGTAGAACCCGAGATATCCTGATCATCGACATGATGGGGTCGAAGGAACTGTCGTGGCGGTTGTCGCCCGAGACCGCCCTCGAGCTGGGAGGTACCACATGACCAACGGGATCTCCGCAACAATGCTGCTCGACTCCAAGATCATTGATGATCCCTATCCGTTCTACCGCCAGCTCCACGCCCAGGCGCCTGTGTGGGAGATCCCCCATACCGGGTTGTTCGCCGTCAGCACGTTCGCGCTGGTGGCGGAAGCGGCCGGCCGCGTCGAGGACTTCTCTTCGAACATCAACTTTCTGCTCTACCGCGATGACGCCGGTCTCCCCTGCCGTCTCCCCTTCGGTGACGCGGGCGTACAGGCCCTCGCCACGGCCGACCCACCGATGCACGCGTTGCACCGGAGCACGGTCTTCCCCGAGCTGGTCGCCAAGCGTATGGCCGAGCTCGAGCCCGACATCGTCGACATCGCCAGCGGGTGCGTGGCGCGAGCGCTGGAAGGCCGGACCGCCGAGTTCATGACCGTGATCGGCAACGTCGTGCCGATCACCATGATCAGCCGCCTCATCGGCTTCCGCGACAGCAACCTCGACCAGCTTCTGAGTGCGGCGTTCGACTCGACGGCGATGCTGGGTTCGACGTTGTCCCTCGACGAGTTGATGGAGCTCATCAGCCGGATCGGCGAGATCCAAACCTGGCTCGCCGATCAACTTTCGGCGGCGACGAAGGACCCTGGTGAGGACCTCCTGGGCGCTGTCGCTCGCGGCACGCAAGGCGGCGTGTTCGGCCACCGCGAAGCCCTGGCCATCCTGCACACGCTGCTGAGCGCCGGGGGCGAGTCCACCACGAGCCTGCTCGGCAACGCCGTCCGCATTCTTGCTGAGCACCCTGATCTTCAGGAACGCCTCCGCCAGAGACCCGAGCAGATCCCGACGTTCATCGAAGAGGCGCTGCGCCTGGAACCGCCATTCCGGTATCACATGCGAGTCGTACCCAAGGACACGACGCTCGGTGCTGTCGACATTCCGGCCGGCGCCACCGTCCTGTTGCTCTGGGGCGCTGCCAACCGCGACGCGTCAGTTTTCCAACGACCGGACGACGTCGATCTCCAGCGGCAGGTCCCGCGCCGTCACGTGGCGTTCGGACGGGGCATCCACCACTGCGTTGGGGCGCCCCTCGCCCGCATCGAGGCGCGCATTGTGCTCACCGTGCTGCTCGACCGCACCAGCGAGATCACACTTGACCCTGAGCACGCACCGCGGTGGGCCAAGAGCCTCATGGTCCGACGCCACGCGCGGCTCCCCATACGACTTGTCCCCCATTGAGGTCGCTCCGTGGGTGCATGGGATTCTGACCAACGGAATCCGGAGTAGGTCGACGACGGGTGGCCTCCCGGGGTTCGACGGGCCTGGCTGGCTCACGCTGGCCACGCTCCCGACGGTTCGGGAACCATCAAGCCGGCTTGGTGTTGCATGCCCCGAGCTTCCCCCGTGGTCCGACCGGGCGGGATTGGTTCTTCGTTTCCACCCGTCGGCTCTGTCACGAAGCGCGCGTGTCTCTCTGCCGGTGGCCCGAAGCTCAGGACGCGGACACGGTGACCGGGTTGAGCGATGTCACCACCCCGGCCAGGCTGGACACGGCGACGATCCCGCC
>Ga0209415_10010820_pt1 | contig 15443 bp, 16 predicted proteins | sample PeaSoiSIISIP2007_FD_187696 | JGI IMG/M metagenome (GOLD analysis project Ga0209415, IMG submission 187696) | Peat soil microbial communities from Weissenstadt, Germany - SII-SIP-2007 (SPAdes) (version 2) | ecosystem: Environmental > Terrestrial > Soil > Wetlands > Peat | place: Germany... | reverse complement strand
TGAACCACAGTCCTCTTTCTTTGCGCCTCATGTAGGACATTAGTTATGCAGGAATCAATAAAGCCATGCCCTGATACACTCCACATGCCCGGCCCGCGGCTGTACGCAACCCACCATTCGCTTCCTTGCCTTGTAACCCGTTGCCGCGGCGTCGCGTCGTTAGTGATGCAAGCTATCCGCCGTCTTGCGTATGATTAAGGTTTGGCAATTTTCCCGCGGCTTTCCGCCCCTGGCCCGGGGCGTTCGCGGATTCTGAGAAGTTGAAGGAGATTTCACACGTGAAACGTATCTTCCGTTACCTCCCGCTGTTCCTGTTGCCGGTATTTTCCATCCCCCTTGCCCACGCACAGTACGGATTTGACATCGGAATCGGCTTCGGAGCCCTCCAGGACAAAGCGTCTGCGAATGGTATTGAGGGCGATCAGACACTCACCAATTTTCTTGGCCCGTGCACTCCCAATAATTCGGCGGATCCATTGTGCCTGGCTCCCAGCAGCCTCAGTGGACTCGGGATGGGCGTGAGCGGCAATGTCATGGCCTGGAAGCATTTCGGCATCGGCGCTGACGTCACCTTCCAGCCCGGCAAGCAGACTTACGTGGCATTACCGGCCGTCGCACTCACGGGACAGACTGCGCTCACCATCCAGTCGCGCATGACCCTGTTTGACTTTAATGGAATCTACCAGCCGGTGAGAACCAAGAAGGTTGCGTTTCAGGTGATCGGTGGAGTCGGCGGAGCCAACCTGCGATTCTACGAAGCCGGCAACACCGGCAGCAACCTTGGCCCATCAAGTTTCAGCCAGTACTTCGGCAGTAACAATCACTTTCAAGTCCATGGCGGCGTGGCGGTCCAGTTCTACCTCACCGACCACGTCTTCCTCCGGCCCCAATTCGACATCCACTACGTTCCCAACCTGACGCAGCAATTCGGCAGCAACCTGGTAACTTCGGAGACCATCTGGCTGGGTTACACCTTCGGTTCGCAGTAAGAAACTCGCCGGCGCTACGAAAAAACACCGCGCTATTGCTGCACTGCGGGAGCGGCTTCTCCGGTCAGGTCCTCGATCGTAACCGGGGGATTGTAGTAGAGCAGCCGCTGGCAGCTTTCGCAGGTGAGGATCTGGTCGTCTTTCTTCAGATCCTGGAAGTATTGGAGCCGCAGCGCCATATTGCACGCGGTGCAGCGGCCGTCCACCACCTCGGCGACGCCGATGCCCTTGCGCGATTTACGCGCCCGCTCGTACTTCTGCACGGTTGACGCGGGCATCTTGGGAACGATAGCGCCGCGCTCCTGCTGCAGCTCCGCTACGGATTTCTGGTCCACCGCCGTGCGTTCGCGCGCGCGCCCTTTTTCTGCCTCCACCTGCAGCTTCTCGGTCCGCAGCGCGGTCTCGGCGCTCTTCATATTCCGGTCCAGCGGTTCGGATTCCGCCATCAGATCCAGGATGCGGTCCTCGATCTTGCGAATCTCGGTCTCGCAGAATTCGATTTCGCTCTGGAAGGCGCGGTACTGCTCGTTGGTCTTGGCCTCGAGCATCTGCCCTTTGAGCTTGGAAATCTTCTGCTCCTGCACCTGAATGTCGCCTTCGCACTGCTTGCGTTCCTTCTGATTGGCCACCAGGGCAGCGCGGTCGGCTTCGAGCTTGCGCTCATGCGACACCAGTTTCTTTTCGATGGCTGAAATGTGAACGGGTAAAGCCGCGATCTCGCGCTGCAGGTCGACCAGGCGACTGTCAATCTCTTGCAGGCGGATCGCCAGCTTCAGGTCTGCGAGCATGGCTAATCGCAGTGTAGCATGCAGCCTCCAGCGTCCGTAGCTCCGGAATGCGGAGCGTGCGTGCCAGCACATAGAAAACTCCCACGCCCAGCGGAATCGAGATCGCCAGATCTGCGATGTGCGGCAGCCGGTGCCCCTGAACCGCCGCGTGAATCACCACGCTGGAGGCGCGGCACACGGCGCCCATGGCCGCCGCCGCCAGCGTGATCTTGGCCGCGCTCACCGCCAGTCGGCGGCCCTCCAGGCCTTCGACGCGCCGGCTCAGCGCGGCGGCAAGAGCGGCCGCGCCCGCCAGCGCCACCAGGGAAGTGGAAAGCGCCAGCCCGGCGTGACCCATCCCCGCTCCATTTGCCAGGCCGGCCGCCAGCGGCAGGTTCAAGCCGATGGAGGCCAGGCTTACCGCCATCGGCGTCCAGGCATCGTCGAGCGCGTAAAACGCCGGCGCCAGCAGCTTGATCGCAGCGTATCCCGCCAGGCCCGCGCTGTAGCAGGCCAGCGCCACCGCGGTCTGGTGCGTGTCATACGCTGCGAAGCGTCCTCCCTGGTAAACCGCGCCGATCATGCTTTCGCCCAGCACCGCCAGCCCCACCGACGATGGGATGGTGAGCAGCAACGCCATCCGCAGCGAACCCGAAAGCGTGGTGCGAAACTCGTCCAGGCGCCCGAGCGCCACGCTGCGCGAGATGGCCGGCAGCGTGGCGCTGGCCAGTGCCGCGCCGAACAAGCCCAGAGGAAACTGCAGGAACCGGAACGCGTATCCCAGCCAGCTCACCGGGCCGTTGATCGCGCGCCCGGCGGCATCGGTGAGGCCTGAGGCCAGGTTGGCGTTCACGATCACGTTGATCTGGACGGCCGCGTTGCCGATCAACGCCGGCAGCATCAGCCGCGCGATCCGTTGCAGCCCCGGGTGCCGGAAATCGATGCGCGGCCGAAAGGAAAAGCCGGTGCGGCTCAGACTCGGCATCTGCCAACCCAGTTGCATGGCGCCGCCGATCAACACGCCGGCCGCCATCGATACGATCATTCCCTGCGGCCAGCGCCGCCCCACGGTCAGCCCCAGGGCCACCCCGCTGGCTACGGAGCCGATGTTGAAGAACGTGGACGCCAGGGCCGGCACACCGAACCGCCCGCGCGCGTTCAAAACCGCCATCGCTTGCGCGGCCAGCGCCACCAGCAGCAGGAAGGGAAACATGACGCGCGTCAGCAGCACGGTGAGCTCGAACTTGCCCGGCACGCGCGCGAATCCCGGCGCCAGCAGCCGCACCAACTGCGGGCTGAAGACGATGCCGAGGACGCAGACCGCGCCCGCGGCGAGGGTGAGCGCCGTCGCCACCACCCGCGCCAGTTCGGCCGCTTCCAGGGCCGTTCCGGTGGTCAGGGCGTCGGTGAAGGTGGGGACCAGGGCGGAGGAAAGCGCACCTTCGGCGAACAGGTTGCGGGTCAGATTGGGGATGCGGAAGCCGGTCAGGAACGCATCGTAGGCGGCGCCGGCGCCGAACAGCCGCGCCATCGCCATCTCTCGCACCAGGCCGGTGACGCGGCTCAGCAGGACGGCCGCCGAGACCACCCCCGCCGAACGCAGCAGGCTGTGCTCGCCCGCGGCTTCGCTACGCTTCATTCCACGCGCCGGACTTCCACTTGGCGGTAAATTTCTTCGGTTTGGGCAAGTCCGGCGAATTTCATCCCCGGCAGCCGCGCCTTGGCCGTGCCGGCGGCCACGCCCCAGCGCAGCGCTTCCGCCGGGTTTTGGCCGCGGCTCATCGACCAGGTGAAGACCGCCGAAAGCGCGTCGCCCGCGCCGATCGGGCACACCGCGTCCACGCGCGGCGGCAGTGCTTCCACCAGGCCATCGGCAAACGCGCCCACCGCCCCGCGGCTGCCCAAGGAGAGAACCACCGATTCCGGCCCCATGGCGCGAATCTGCCCGGCCGCCTCGAGCGAATGGGTGCGCGTGAGGATGGTGCGCCCCAGCAGCCGCTCCGCTTCCGGCTGGTTGGGCGTCGCTACTGTGGGGCGCGCTTCAATCCCTTCCCGCAGCGCATCTCCGCCCGCGTGCAGCAACGTCTTCACGTGTTTCTGCCGCGCCAGCGCGATCATCTTCGCATAAAAGGAAGTGGGCACACCGGGCGGCGTGCTGCCGCACAGCATCAGCCAGTCCGCGCCATCCAATGCCTCCCGGACCGCGCGTTCCACCCGCGCCACCTCGGGGCCGGTCAGCGAAGGTCCCACTTCGTTCAGGTTCACGGTGAGGCCCTGCTTGTCGGTGATGGTGAGGTTGGTGCGGATCGAGTTCTTCACCGGCACCAGCACGGTGGGGAATCCGCAGCCTTCGAGCAACGCTTCCAGCCGTTTGCCGCTAGCGCCGCCCGAAATCAGCACCGCCCGCGTCTCGCCGCCGAAAGAGTGGATCACGCACGACGCGTTGATGCCACGCCCTCCGGCCGAGTGCCGGCTCGAATTGATGTATGCGCGGTCTTCAAACGCCAACCGGTCGACGCTGAGGGTCCGATCGATGGCTGGATTGATGGTGAGAGTAACGATCAAAAACCTATTGTACCGTCGCCGTGACGTGGCGCACGCAGTCTGTGACCGTGGCGCACGCAGTCTGTGGCCGTGGCGCACGCAGTCTTGCGTGCAGGGTCGAGAGTCGTCTCGACCTTTCTTCTCCCTGTCGACTCCAAGACGCGCCCGACGCTGCACGCAAGATTGCGTGCGCCACGGTTCTACCAATCCGAATACGCTACTCCGTCCAGGCCCTTCTTGTCGGAGCCGCTGTGCACGTCGAAGATGCCGGGCTCGGCCTGGTTGAGCGCCTGGCTGGCGTCTTCCATCACGATCTTCCAGCTCTGGTTGTCGCCCGTCATCGGGTCGACGGGCACGTCCTTGAGGTAGCCTTCGGTCACCAGGTCCTGCAAGGTCTGTGGCGCCTTTTCCTTGTCATAGGTGTAGTTGTCGATCACCGTGCGCATCGTGAACAGGTTATTCGCCAGCACGCTCTCTTTGGCGCGGATGATCGACTTCTGGTAGATCGGGATGGCCATGCTGATCAGGATCACGATGATCGTGATCACCACCATCAGCTCGACGAACGTGAAGCCGCGGCTTGTGGCGCGCGCACTCGTGCCGACGCCCGGCTTCCCACGCGCGAAGACGTGTCGAAAGGAGCCTCGCCACGGCACGCACGAGTGGGTGCGCCACGTCGAGCGCCGCCGCGCCTGCTCACCACTCTGAATAGGCCGTTCCATCGGGCGCCTTTTGTTCCGTCTTGCTGTACACATCGAACACGTTCTGGCCGCCCCAACTCGTCGACTTGGGGTCGTCCTGGTCGCTGCGCATGCCCCACTCGGTGGTGTTCGTGAACGGGTCGCGCGGAATGCGGCGCAGCAGTTTGATCTTCTTGCCATCGGCGGAGCTGCCGATCTTCACTCCCTCGACGAGCGATTCCAGCGTCTCCGGCCAGCAGTTGGTGCCCTGCTTGACCGGCCCGAAGACGCCCTGATCGCAGTAGTCTTTGTACTTGTCGATGGCCAGGCGCATGTCGTCGAGCGAATAGCGCAGCGCGCGCTCGCGCATCGCCCGCACCTTGGCGCGCGCCAGCGGCACCGCCATGCTGGTGAGGATGAGCATAATGGTGAACGCTACGATCAGCTCAATCAGCGTCAATCCGCTTTGCTTCCGCCGCCGCATGTTGCCTCTTACTTTACCGTGACGGTGAGCTGCGGGCTGCCGGTATGAATGATGCTGCCGTGGGAATTCTTCACCGCCACGGATTGAATGGTTACGGTGCCGCTGCCCGCGGCCACCGCCTGGAAACTGAGCGTGACCAGCGTGCCGGTGGCCGCCGTAACGCCGGGGTTGTCCGGGATCACGTTGAGCATTACGCTGGCCGCTCCACGCTCGTTCTGAATGTTCTTGTTGAAGACCGGCTTCTGGCCGCCGGCGGACAGCAGGCCGCCCAGCGTGACGTCGTTCAGGTGCAGCAGCTTCGGATCGAATTCGATAATCATCGGCGCGGAAGCCACGTCCAGCCCGTTATCGAGCGCTACGTCCACGGTAAAGTTGCCGCCGGCGGCTGCGTCCACATGGCCCGGCTTGAAGTAGACCCGCGTCGGGCCATTGAAGTCCGCCGTTGGAGAGCCGCCCGTCGGCGGCGGTTCGGCTCCGGGCGCGAGCGGCGGCGCGGTCGCGGGCGGAAGGCCAGCGGCCGGCACCGGTGCAGGCAGCGGGTTGTTCCCCGCCGGGGCCGTTGCCAGCGGCGCCGGGCTCGGGGGTGGCGGAGGCTGGACGTCGGCCACGGTCGGCTGCGCTGCCGGCCTCTCCTGCGGCCGCGGCGAGTGGCTCAGATGAGTGATGGTGGTGGTGCCCACCGCGATGGTACGCAGGTTCTCCGCGGTGATCTCGGGCTGCCGGATCACGTGCGGGATCACCACGATCATCAGCTCGTCGCGGTTGTGGTTCACGCTCGAACCCTTGAAGAGGTTGCCCAGCAGCGGGATACTCGACAGCCCCGGTATCCCGGTGACCGTTTTGTCGTCCTCCGTGTTAATCAGTCCACCGAGTAGCCCCACCTCCCCTTGTCGCATGCGGATATCGTGCTGCACTTTGCGCTGGCCGATCACCGGCTGGTTGATGCCGCCCACGTTGACGTAACTGGCGACCGTCGAGATATCCAGGTCGATATGCATGGTGACATCGCCGTTCTCATGCACGCGCGGCGTGATCTCCACGTTGACGCCCACGTCCTGATAGGTGAACTGGGTGTTCACCAGTGGGTTGATGCCCACGCCGGCCACGCCCGGCTGGAAGCTGCCGGTGGCAATCGGTTCTTTTTCGCCGATCTTCAGCGTCGCCTTGACGTTATCCACGCTGCGCAGTTGCGGCGCCTGCAGGATCCTCGATCCCGCGTCGCTCAACGCGGCCTGCAGCAGCGCACTGGGCAGCGTGGCGGCAAAGTCCGAGCTGCCGATCTGCTTCAGTTGATTGAGCGGAATCATGGCAGTCGTGGCGGTGCTGCTGGTGGTGCCGGTGGTCGGGGTGACGGCGGTTGTGCTCGTATTGGTGTTGGTCGTACTCGTGCCGCTGTTCTGCACCTGGATGCTGCTGCGCGGGCTGAAGGTCAGCGGCAGGTTCAACCCGGTGGAGGCGATCGCGGCAGTCACCTGTTTGCTGAAGGTGCTGCTGGCTTCGATCACCATCAGGTCCACCACCACCTCGGCCTTGGGCTTATCCAGATCGTTGATGATCTTCTCCGCGAGTTCCACGCGGTCCGCCTCGGCGCGCACGATGATTGCGTTCTGCCCGTTGAACGGGAAGACCTTGTTGATATCGGCCACGGTGCGGATGGCGTTCACTACTTCCTGCAGCTCCTGCGTGCTTTGAATATTCTGCAGGTAGAAAACCTTGGCCACCTGTTCTTCGTAATCGCGCCGCTTGTTGGGGTTCTCGTTGGTGACGAAAATGGTGTTGGGCGAAAGCGGCTTCCAGAAAGAGTGGGTGAGCACCGAGAGGTAATCGAGCGCCTGCTCGATGGTGGAATCGTTCAGCTCCACGTTGAACCCGTCTTTCGCCGGGATCTGGTATTCGGGGTCCCATAATAGATTGATGCCCGCGTACTTGGCCACGGTGTCAAACAAGACCTTGGTCTTGTTGTTCATCTTCAGGTTGATGGGCGCTGGATTGAGCGGCTTGAGTTCGGCTACGCCCAGCAGGCGGCCCAGGCGCTCCTTTTCCTGCACCTTGTATTCCTCCACGGGCGTCAGGGCGCGCTCCGCGGGCGGCGCTTCTTTGCCGGTGGCTTCCTGATGCTTGCGCTCGCGCTCGATCATTTGCCTGGTGAGATCGACTTCCTGGGCGGCGACGGCTGAACCCGGGTTGATGCCGTACGCCTTCTGGAATTCGACCAAGCCCTCATCCAGTTGGCCTTGCGAACGCAAGCGCAGTCCTTTGTCGATGTGCATCTGCGCGCATTGGAAGCGGGCCTTTTGGGCGGCCATCTGATAGGTCAGTTCGCCCGGGTCTTCGGAGAGCGCTTTCTCGAAGGATTCGAGCGCCGCATCCCAGTCTTTCTTGCCCTCCTGGACCCGCCCTTCAGCCAGAAACTTGTCGCCTTTGCGGGTTTTGGCTTCCAGCGGAGCCAGCGGCGCGAGCATCGCGGCAGCCAGCCAGACTGCGGTTAAACGGTTGAAAAAACGCATGTTCCTGCTTCCGTCGGCCTGCTCGGGAACCCTGTGCTAAGATGAAGTCGCACTTCGCGGTCCGGGGGCATCTAAAAGCATTGACGCGCTTGGGCTTCCGGGCGTGGAGAACAAAATTGGCGGACGAGAAAGACGCGCGCTTTAAGATCCTCAGCGACAACCGGCAGGCGCATCACAACTACTTTCTGATGGATCGCTTCGAAGCCGGCATGGTGCTCACCGGGACCGAAGTGAAGGCCGCCAAAGACGGCAAAATTCAGCTTAAGGATGCCTACGGCGCGGTGATCGCCAACGAAGCGTGGCTGTTGAACGCGCACATCAGCCAGTACTCGCACGGCAACCGCGAAAACCATCCCCCGGTCCGTAACCGCAAGCTGCTGCTGCACCGGCGCGAAATCGACAAGCTGCTGGGCATTACCCGGGAAAAAGGGCTGGCCCTGATCCCCACCAAAATCTACATCAAGCACGGCCACATCAAGTGCGAACTGGCCGTGGCCAAGGGCAAGAAGCTGCACGATAAGCGCGAAACCGAGCGCGCCCGCACCGCCGAAGCCGAAGCCCGCGCCGAGATGCGCCGGCGGGCATAGGACCGCTCCCTTTGGTCGCGGCTCAGAACGCGCGTCGCAACGGTTCCCGACGCTCGCAGGTCGGCAATGCATCGGAGCCGCCACCGTAGGGAGCGGTTGTGAGCTCGCCGCCGCTCAATCGTAGACGAAGTGCAGAACTTTCTTGAGGTCTTCCCAGGCTTCGCGCTTGGCGTCCTGGTTGTAAGGGCGCAGCAAATAGGAAGGGTGGTAGGACACCATCACCGGAATTCCGCGCCACTCCAGCCAGCGGCCGCGCATCTTGGTGACGCCTTCCTTGCGGCCTGTCAGGGCGCGCGCGGCTGTGCCCCCCAGCGCGCAAATGGCCTTGGGCGCGATCGCGGAGAGCTGGCGGTAAAGGAACTGGCCGCAGATTTCCATTTCATCCGCTTCGGGTGTGCGGTTACCCGGCGGACGGCACTTCACCACGTTGCAGATGTAAACGTCTTCGCGGCGCAGCTCAATGCCCTCCTTCTTGGCCGTGCCCTCGATCATCTGCGTAAGCAGTTGCCCGGCGCGGCCGACGAAGGGGATGCCTTGCGCGTCCTCGTCGGCGCCCGGGCCTTCGCCGACAAAGACCAGCGGCGCGCGCTCATTGCCGACGCCGAAAACGAGCTTGGTGCGCCCTTCATGCAGGCGGCAGCGGCGGCAATCGCCGATGTCCTCCAGGATGCGCAGCAGGGTGTCGCCGCTTGGCTCCAGTGGCGGCAGGCTGATGGAAGGCTGTACCGCGGCCGACGCCGGCGGCGCGCCGGATACATCCGCCTCGGCCGCATCCGTTCCGCGGGCCAACGCCGTGGCTGGCCGGCGGTAGAGGGTCGTCATCCCGATGTCCTGATAGAACTCGAGGCGGCGCCGCAGCTCATCAGGCTTCATGGGTGGCGTGCAGGGAAAGACGCAGTTTGAGAATCTGGTCGAAGATGCGCTCGGCGATTTCCCGCTTGCTGGCGCGCTCCAGCGCCAGCGTTTCTCCGGTCGAGAGCACCAGCACCACTTCGTTTTCGTCGGATTCGAAACCAAGGTCGGCCCTGCCCACCAGGTTGCCCACCACCATGTCGCAGTTCTTCGATTCCAGTTTGCGGCGCGCTTCCTGGCGCAGGTTTTCGGTTTCGGCGGCGAAGCCCACCAGCAGGCGGTCGCCTTTCTTGCGGCCCAGCTCAGCCAGAATATCGGGCGTGGGATCCATCTCGAGCGAAAGCCGGGCGGCGGTTTTCTTCCGCTTCTGGTCGGGCACGCTGCTCAAATGGAAATCGCCGACGGCCGCGGCTTTAATGACGATGCTGGCCGGCCCCAGGTGCTCGAAAACGCGCTCGCGCATTTCGACCGCCGTGCGCACGCCGATCACTTCCACGCCACGCGGCGCAGGCAGGTGCACCGGGCCGGAAATCAGCACCACGCGGGCGCCGCGGGCGACGGCCGCTTCGGCCAGCGCGTAGCCCATCTTGCCGCTGGATCGGTTCGAAATGAACCGCACCGGGTCGAGCGGTTCCTGCGTCGGCCCCGCCGTGATAAGAACGGTTTCGCCTTCCAGGTCGCGCCGTTGGTGCGCTTCCCGTTCGATGGCGGCGGCGATTTCCTCGGGCTCCGCCATGCGGCCCGGGCCGGTCATGCCGCAGGCCAGGTACCCCGAGCCCGGTTCGATCACCTGGTTCCCGCGGCGTGTCAGCGTTTCCACATTCTCGCGCGTAGCCGGGTGCTGCCACATGTTGACGTTCATGGCCGGCGCCAGCATCACCGGGCCGGTGAAAGCCAGGTACAACGTGGAAAGGAAATCTCCGGCCAGGCCGTGGGCCAGCTTGGCGAGCAGATCGGCGGTGGCGGGCGCCACCACCAGCAGCTCATTTTCCTGCGCGGTGCCGATGTGGTCGATCGCGTTTTCGATGGCGAACAGGTCGGTGAGCACCTTGCGGCCGGTGAGCGCCGCGAAGGTCATCGGCGTCACGAACCGCTGGGCGGCTTCGGTCATCGCGGCTGTCACCTGGTGGCCCTGCTGCATCAACAGACGCGCCAGCTCGGCCGACTTGTAAGCTGCGATGCCGCCGCCGACGCCGAGTATGATTTTCATGGGAAACTTTCCCGCGCCACCAACCGCTCCCTTTGGTCGCGGCTCCGTTCGGCCAAACAATCGGAGCCGCGACCAAAGGGAGCGGTTCGGCGGCGCCTATTTCACGACGGCCCCTTTACGCTGCGGGCTCCGCTACCGGCAACTCGGGCGCCGGCCCGGTCAGTGAGTATTTCACCAGCCCGCGGCGCACTTCCTCCATCGCAATGATGGTGGACTTCTTCGAGGATGTGGGCAGCACCGGCCGCGCGCCACCCTGCAATTGCCGGGCCCGCTTGGCGGCGACGATGATGAAGCGGTAGGTGCTCTGCTCCTCGTCGTCCGGGATGGTGCAATGGGCGTTGTTCTTTGGGGCTTTATCAGCCATGACGTCGATACCTCTTCAAACCTGAAATGATTCCAGTATGGGCCGGATCTGCTCTTCGATCCTGGTCCGCCGCGCGCGTTCGGCGCGCACAATCGAACTCAGAATCGCATCCGACTCGGCCAACTCGCGATTAATCAACACATAATGGTAATCGCTGTACCGCCGGATTTCCTCAGCCGCCTCCCGCAGCCGCCGTTCGATCACCTCGTCCCGGTCCTCGCCACGCGCGCGTAATCGGCGCTCAAGTATCTGCCGCGAAGGAGCCAGGATGAAGACGGTAACAGCCTCGGGAATCTTCTGTATCAATTGTCTCGCACCTTGCACGTCGATGTCGAGTACCAGGTCCCGGCCGCTGGCCCGTGCTTCCTCGAGAATGCGGCGGTGCGTGCCGTAATAATTGCCGAACACCTCCGCCCATTCCAGAAACTCGTCGCGCGCCACCATGGCTTCGAACTCCGGCCGGGTGACGAAGTGGTAGCTTTCGCCGTCTCTTTCCGCGCCGCGCGGCTGGCGGGTGGTGTAAGAGATAGAAAACATGAGGCCAGGCACGTCGGCCATGAGGTGGGAAACCAGCGTCGATTTTCCCGAACCGGAAGGGGCGGAAATGATGAAGACGGTTGTCATTCTAAATTGAGGGCCTGTTCGCGGATCTTGTCGATTTCGGACTTCGCCGCCAGCGCGAGCTCGGTGATGGTCAGCCCCAGGTCGCCCGGGCCCCCTGTTTTGGAGAGGATGGTGTTCGATTCGCGGTTCATTTCCTGCAGCAGGAAATCCAGGCGCTTGCCCACTTCGCTCTCTCCCGCCAGCATGGCATCCAGTTGCACGGCGTGGGTTCTGAGGCGAACCAACTCTTCGGCGATATCGCTGCGGTCGGCGGCCAGCGCGGCCTCCTGGGCCAGCCGCTGCGGTTCAATCGGCACTCCGTTCAGCAGTTCGGCCAGCCGTTCGCGCAGGCGCTTCTGAAAAGCGGGTGTGGCGCCGGCGCGGATCTCCTCGATGCGCGCCACCAGGCCGACCAGGGCCGCGGTGCGCTCGCGCATCTCTTTTGCCGTCGCGGCGCCTTCGGTTTCGCGGCATTGATTGAAGACGGCCAGCGCTTCGCGTGTACCGGCCAGCACGGCCGCGGCCGTTTCTTCGCTGGTCTCGGCGTCCCCGCCGGTCTGCAGAATGCCGGGCATGCGCAGCGCGGCGTTGAGGTCGGGCTCCTGGCTGGCCAGACCAAGCAGGTTCTGTGCCTCGCGAAACGCGGCTACGTATTCGGAAAGCAGGGTACGATTCAATCCCGCCGCGCTTTCGCCGGTGCGGGTCAGCGTCACCTGAATCTGCACGTGGCCGCGGGCGATAGCGCTTTTCAAAATCACGCGCAGCTCGGTCTCGAGCGCGTCCAGCTCCGGCGGCAGATGAAAGTGCAGGTCCAGGCCGCGATGGTTGACGCTCTTGAGGCTGATCGCAATCTCATCCTGCCCGGCGGCTTTTCGAATGCTGGCGAAACCCGTCATGCTGCGCACACTCATAAATCCCCCACCGCCGCATCCACGAACTGCAGCTCATGCAGCCGCTGATAGATTCCACCCTGCGCCACCAGTTCCTCGTGAGTGCCGGTCTCGCGCAGGCGGCCCTGCTCGATCACGGCGATTTTGTCGGCGCGGCGGATGGTGGAGAGCCGATGGGCGATCACGATCACCGTGCGGTGCTCCATCAGGTTGGCCAGCGCCTTCTGCACCAGCAGCTCCGATTCGGTATCGAGGTGCGAGGTGGCTTCGTCCAGGATCAGGATGGGCGCGTTCTTCAGCAGCGCGCGGGCGATCGCGATGCGCTGCCGCTGGCCCCCGCTCAAGCGCACGCCGCGGTCGCCAATCACGGTCTGATAGCCTTCCGGCAGGCTCTCGACGAATTCGTGGGCCAGCGCGGTCTCGGCCGCGCGCCGGATATCGTCCGGTGGCGTGCCCGGCCGGCCGTAAGCGATATTGCGGGCCACCGTGTCGTTGAACAGGAAGGTGTCCTGCGCCACGATGCCGATCTGCAGCCGCAGCGAATCGAGCTCCAGCTCGCGGACGTCGTGGCCGTCCATGCGGACCGCGCCTTCGGTGACATCCCAGAAGCGCGGCACCAGGTTGACCAGCGTGGTCTTGCCGCCGCCGCTCGGCCCCACCAGCGCCACTACTTCGCCCGCTTCCACCGTGAGCGAAAGCCCCTGAATGCGGAAACCACCGTCGGCGGACGGATAGTGGAACCCCACATTGTCGAACACAATCCGTTCCGAGAACCGGCCCAGTCTGATGGCGCCGGGTTTTTCGGCGATCTTTTCGATATTGTCGAGATACTCGAAAACCTTCTGCGAAGCGCCCAGCGCCTGCTCGAAGATGTTGTGAATCCCCACCAGGCGCTTGACGGGCTCCAGGAGGAAGGCAAGCGCAGCGACGAAGCTGGCGAACTCTCTCGGCGTCAGCTCGCCCATTTTGATCTGCATTCGCGCGTACCAGATGAAGCCGACCACGGTGGCGGCGCCCACGATTTCGATCAACGGCGAGGAAAGCGCCTGCTGCCGCACATATTGCAGGTTGGTTTTCAGCAGCCTGCGGGCGGCGTCGTGAAAGCGCCGCGATTCGTACCCTTCGGCGTTGAATGCCTTCACCACCATGTGGCCGCTGAGCGTTTCCTGCAGCACCTGGCTCAGGTCGCCCTGGTTGTCCTGCGTGCGCCGCGTGGTGCGGCGGATCCGCTTGCCGATGGTTGTGATCGGGAAGATCACCAGCGGAACCAGCAACAGGCTGAGCAGCGCCAGCTTCCAGTCGGTGCCGATCACCACCGCCAGCAACGCCAGCAAGGTGAACGTCTGGCGCAACAGGTCCGCCAGAATGTGCGAGGTGGCGAGCTGGACTTTGTCGATATCGTTCATGATGGCCGACATCAGCTTGCCGGTCGAGTGCGATTCGAAAAACTCCGCCCCCTGCCGCAGCACCTTATCGAAAACCCGGTTGCGCAGGTTGGTGACCGCGGAAAACCCGACGTAGTTGACCAGGTAGTTGGCCGAATAGTCGCACAGGCCCTTGGTGATGAACACCGCCAGCGTGGCGAACGCCATGATGCTGAATATGTTGTGGAAGGAAGAAGGGACGAGCTGGTCGAGGTAGATTGTGTGCTGGAAAACCGGGACCGTATAGAGCTTGACGCGGGTTTCGGGCGCGTGGACATCGAGCACGGTGTAGAGCAGCGGGCCGATCAGCAGCGCCATCATGCCCGTGCCGCCTCCGGCCACGGCCATCAGCACCACCGAGACCGCCAGTTGCCCCGTGTAGCGCCGCGCATATCCGAGCAGCCGCAGCAGCTCTTTCATGCGTGTACCCGCAGCCGCGCCAGCGCGTCCATCACCTGCGGCGCGGTTACTCCGGCGATGCCGCCGGGAGACTTCACCACTTCGGAACGCGCGCGCCACGGGCCCCAGATGGCGGGGTCCGACGGGCCGAAGATCACTACCGCGGGCAAGCCAAACGCGGCCGCCATGTGCGCCGGGCCGCTATCGTTACCCACGAACAAAGACGCTCCGGCGAGCAGCGCTTTCAACTGCCCGAGCGGCGCGCCCTGGACGACGCGGTGTCGCGAAAACGGCCGCAGGTCGTCGCCGGCTGCTCCGATAAACACCGCTTCGACGCCGCTTTCTTCGATGTGCCGCGCCACCTGCAGAAACCCATCGGCGCGCCAGGTTTTTTCGGGAGCCGTTGCCACCGGGTGCAGCACGGCGTACGGCCTCGCTGCGGCTGGCAGCGGTTCGGCGAGTTCCAGTCTCGCGCGTGGAATTTCCCCCGCCGGAGCGCCCAGATAGAAGATAGCGCTGGCCAGGTGTTCCGCGGTGTGCACGGTACGTTCCACCCCGAGAATTTCCTGCGCCCGGGGAACGTGCACGTTGTACGCGAACTGGTGGCGGAAGTGGCCGAAGCCCGCACGCCAGCGGGCGCCCGAGACCAGCGTCATAAAAGCGCTGCGCGGGCCGCCATGCAGGTTGAGGCACAACTGCGGCCGCCAGCGTCGCAGCACGCCCGGGTCTGGCCGCAGGATTTCGTCGACGTCCGGGTTGTGCTCGAATACGGCGTGGAATCGCGCTTCGGCGACCACCGCGACCCGAAGGTCGGCGCGCGCGCGTTTCAGTAAGGCGAGAGCGGGCGTAGTGAGGACGCAGTCTCCCAGCGAACGCAGCCGGACGATGGCCACCCGGCCCGGGCGCGGCAGATCTTCCAGCACGTTCTCCACGGGTCTATTCTTCGATTTTGGCCTCGTCCACCAGCATCACCGGTATGTCGTCCCGAACCGGGTAGACGCGATGGCACTGAACGCACTTCAAGCCGCTCCCGCCGGGCGTGAGCTCCACCGTGGCCTTGCACACGGGACACACGAGAATCTCCAGCAGATCTTTACTGATGGCCATAAGAGTTCCAGTTTAGCGCGGAGGGCGTGCAGGATG
>Ga0209415_10010819_pt1 | contig 15443 bp, 11 predicted proteins | sample PeaSoiSIISIP2007_FD_187696 | JGI IMG/M metagenome (GOLD analysis project Ga0209415, IMG submission 187696) | Peat soil microbial communities from Weissenstadt, Germany - SII-SIP-2007 (SPAdes) (version 2) | ecosystem: Environmental > Terrestrial > Soil > Wetlands > Peat | place: Germany... | reverse complement strand
CACTTGTGCCAGTCGTCCACCGCCGACGCGCTGTAGTCCTCGCCCACGTGGCATTTCAGCTCGTTGTCTATCTGCCACGCGACCACCGCCGGGTGGCGCCCAAGGGCCCGCGCCTCCGCCTCGACAATCCGCCAGCAGGCCGAGCGCACGGCCTCGTTCTCATACGACATGTGCTGGCGCGCGCCGTGGATCATGACGCGGCCCTCGCTGTCGACAAAGCTGCGCTCAGGATGGCCGTAGCTCAGCCACACCGGCGGCGTCGCCGTCGGCGTGCAGAGAACGACGTCTATCTGCGCCTCGTGCAGGCGGTCCAGGACCCGCTGAAAGAACGCGAGCGAGACATCACCCTCGTTTGGCTCCATCCGCGCCCATGCAAACTCCCCGATCCGCACGACGTTGATTCCGAGCTTCTTCATCTCGGCGATGTCGCGATCGATGTCCGTTTCCGGCCACAGCTCGGGATAGTAGGCGGCGCCGTGATAGAGTTTCGCCGGCTGCGCGGCCGGGAGCGCGGTGGCCAGCGCGATGAGGATCCCGAGCTGGCAGCCGGGTCCAAGGAGCGAACGCAGGAGGAACGGGTGAAGGTTGGATCTCATGGGCGGGAGGGGTTCGGGCGCCGAGGAGGGGGCGGACGGATCCGTCCTTTCGAGCCGCCCTCGGGTTCGGTCTGGATTAGTGAAGGGTCTGGGGCCATGAAAGGGAAGCGCTATACGACGGAGCAGACGGAAAGGCATGCGCCTTGAATCCCCAGGACCTAGCACGAAGCGATACATGAAAGACCCCACCCATTGCCTCGGCGAGGCAGCCAGGAAAAGCGCGGCAGGAGAAGCTGAAGCAGGTGCCCGCCCGCGCGCTTGGGCTTCGCCCCGCCTGGTCTTGGCGATCGGCCGCCTCGCGATCCTCGCGGTTTCGATCGCAGCCTGCTCGTCGCCGCCCGCGGCGGAATCCGGAGGCCCCTCCGGGGAGATTGGCCCCGGCAACGAGCGCATCCACTATGAGGGCCGGATCGATTGGCGCGACCCGCTGCAGCCCAGCATGTCGTTTCCAGGCAGCGCCGTGGTCGTCCGCTTCCGGGGAACGGGATTCGACGCGCGATTGAGCACGACCATCGCCGATCATTTCCAGGCGGTCGTTGACGGGCAGCCGGCCGCGGCATTCGCAATAACCAAGGAGCCGGCGCTCTATCCCATCGCGCTCGGCCTGCCGGCCGGGGAGCACACGGTTGTCCTTTACAAGTGCACGGAATCAAACCGAGGCACCGCCCGATTCTATGGGCTGCGCCTGGCGCCGGGCACAAGGCTCTTGCCCGCCCCCGCGGCGAATCGCTGCATCGAGTTCATAGGCGATTCAATCACCTGCGGATACGGCGACCTGGGAGCGAACCCCAAGGACCCCGTTTCACCCGCCAATTCGAACTGGTACTACACCTACGGCGCGATCGCCGCGCGCAGGCTCGGGGCCGAGCAGGTGACGGTCGCCGCCTCGGGGATCCGGCTCACGCAATCGGGGCAATGGGACGCGATGCCGCGCGTCTACACCCGCGTGCATCCCAACGATCGCGAATACCCGTGGGACTTCACGCGGGGCCCGGTTCCAAATGTCGTCGTCATAAATCTCGGCACAAACGACTTCAGGAAGGACCCGCCCGACGAGTCGGGCTGGACGGGGGCTCTCGGGCAGTTCCTTGACTTCGTTCGGTCGCTAAGGCCCTCCGCCGAGATCTACGTTGCCGACGGCCCGATCATGGGGCCCGGGCCCGACCTTGACCATCTGCGCGCATGGAACCTCGAGGTCGTCGCCAGGCGCCGGGCGTCCGGAGACACCAGGTGCCACACCCTGAATTTCGCGGTGCAGCAGCCGGAAGACGGCTACGGGTCCGACTACCACCCGAGCGTGAAGACGCACATGAAGATGGCGGACCAGCTGGTCGCCGCAATCAGGGCTGACACGAACTGGTGAGGAGCCCGCCTGGAGCGAGCCCGGTGCGGGCTCGCTTGCCGCGCCGGTGGCCGCCGCCTCGGCCGATGCCCTTCGCGGAACCCGGGAACAGGCGACTCCGCGCTGGAGAGCCTCATTCGCCTCGGTGGCCAAAAGCAAGTTAACACTCGTTCAGCTCGATACTTCTGCTCCCCGCCGACATGCGGCCCGGGGCCCCTTGGCCGCCATTCCATGGTGTCGGGTTGGCCCGAGACGGATTTTTTTTGGGCGCCGGAGCGCGAACAGGGTTTTCTTTTTCGCCCACCTGGGCCAACCTCCGCGGAACCTGCCGAGCCCCCGCTCGAATGGCAGGCACGATCCGGCCGCATGGCCGGAAAGGAAAACTCAACCCACCAGGACAATACGATGAAGAAGCTTCTCATTACCTTGCTGACCGCGACCCTGCTGACGCTGGGCGCGTCGAGTGTTTTGGCGCAAGCAGCCCCCACGACCGTGCTCCACGTGGTCACGGTTAAGTGGAAGGACGGCACCACGCCGGAGCAGATCAAGGCCGCCCTCGATGGCGTCCAGGCCCTGCCCGCGGCCTACAAGGGAATCGTCCGCGTGTGGACCAGGTCCATCAAGGTCCAGGGCGGCAAGGCCAACGCCTTTGTGATGGAGTTCGTCGACGAGGCGGCGCTCAAGGCCTACAAGGACAGCCCGGCCCAGAAGGAATGGTACAAGACATACCTGCCGATCCGCGACGAGAGCACCACGTTCGACATCACGAACTGAGGCACCTTCCAGGGCTGCCGATTCGAACCCGGTTTCTGCGGCGCCTGCCCGGGCCCGCCGGGTGCGCCCCGCCGCGTCATAGCCGCCACATGACAAGAGGAATCGCTTGTCGGGCGCTTGGTCTCGCGCTCGGGGCCGGCGCCCCCCTGGCCCTTCTTGGGCAGGCCGGCGAGGTCAGGATCGGCTTCAACGACAGGCTGGGCCCGATGCACATGGAGCGCATGGCGCTTGGGCAGGGGGGCCTGTCGGAGGAGCCGATGCTTGACGGCCGCGTGGCGGAGATCCGCGCGCTAAGGCCCGGCATCATACGGCTCTTCGTCCAGGAGTATTTCGACCTGCTTCCGGGGCCCGGCCGCTACCATTTCGACACGCTCGACCGCGCGGTCGACGCCATCCTCGCAACCGGCGCGAGGCCGCTCATGGTCATTTGCTTCAAGCCGAGGGTGCTCTTCCCCAGGATCGACGAAAGCGTCGTGGAGCCCACGGACTACGCCGAGTGGGAGAGGCTCGTCTCCCAGGTCGTGCAGCACTGCCGGATTCGCGGCGCGGGGATTGTCTACTGGGAAGTCGGCAACGAGGTGGACATCGGCGAGGCGGGCGGCACGCCGTACCGCTTCAGGCCCGACTCCTACGCGCGATACTACGAGCGCACGGCGGGGGCCATTCTCCGCGCCGATCCGCAGGCCCGGGTTGGCGGCCCGGCCCTCGCCGACGTCAGGTCCCCGATCCTCCCGGCGCTGCTCGAGGCGTGCGCCTCGCGCCGAGTCCCCCTGCATTTCGTCTCGTGGCACCGCTACACCAGCAGTCCGGCGGAGATTCGCGGCACCATTGAATACGTGCGCGGCCTCCTGGGAAAATATCCAAGCCTGAAGCCCGAGACCTTTTGCACCGAGTGGAACATGGACCTGCTGAACCCGCCGCTTGAGCCCGGCTTCCAGCCATGCTACGTCGCGGAAACCATCTGGCAGATGAAGGATGCGGGCCTTGACTGGTCATGCTACTACCACATCCGCGACTGGTACGTCTCGCAGGAGACATTCGGGAGGATCCTCTCCGAGAAGGGCGCCGCTTCCATGACGTTCTGGTGGAATCGCCAGCCGCAGTTCAGCGGGCTCTTCGACTACCAGGACCAGGTCCGCCCCGCCTATTTCGCGTTCAAGCTGATCTCGCGCCTGGCGGGCGAGCGCCTTCGGGTGAGCTCGACCGACGCCAGGGTCCACGGTTTCGCCTCGCACGATCCGGAGCTCGGGATGTACGATGTGCTGCTCTGGAATTTCTCGGGCGAGCCGGCGGAGGTGCGGCTGCTCTTTGACGGCTTGCCCGGGGAGGTGCGCGTCCGCCATATCATGCTGGATGCCTCCGCGGCGGGCGCCGAGGAGAACCGCAGCCTGCGTCCCGAGCCCTTTCAGAAGTGGAGGCCCGGCGACAAGGCGCCGCTGCTTAAGCTTCAGCCGTGGGCCGTCCATTACTGGTCCGTGGACTAGGCCGTGGCGCGCCGGCTCCATTCGAGCGGAGGGCGTGGAGGGGCCGGGGAGTGGCCCGGCCGCGGCCGGCGCCGGAATTGGGGCTTGGGGCGCGCTCCGCGATGTGTGATCATTCTGGAATGTCCCGGGCTCTGTTCCCAGAGTGGGGGCCGTGTCCCCGGGGCCCGACCATCCCACCTCCCCGGCTGCCCCCGCGCCGACGCGCGCAGGCGCCACCCACCCGATGAAACCCGCCCCCGCCACTGCGATGCAGCCCATCGTGCAGATTTCGCTCGATCTGATCGACCTGTCGGAGGCGCTTGAGACCGCCGCCGTGGCCCGGAGGGCGGGCGTGGACTGGCTGGAGGCGGGAACGCCGCTCATCCTGGCGGAGGGCCTGCGCGGCGTGAGGGCGCTGCGCGCCCAGTTTCCCGGCGTCCCAATCGTGGCGGACCTGAAGACGATGGACGGCGGCTATCTGGAGGCCGAGATGATGGCGAAGGCCGGCGCCACCCACGTCGTTGTCATGGCCCGCGCGCACGAGGAGACGATCAGGTGCGTCGTCAAGGCCGGGCGCGACTGCGGGGTCAGGGTGATGGGCGACAACCTCGGCTGCCCCGACATGGTCGCGGGCGCGCGCCAGCTGGAGGACCTGGGCTGCGACTTCGTGGTCCACCACGTCGGCTACGACGAGCGACGCGGCATCGCGGCGCGGGGCGGGCGGATGCCGAGCCCGCTCGATCAGCTGCGCGCGGTCGTCGCGGCGGTCCGTGTCCCGGTGCAGGCCGTCGGCGGGCTCACCCTCGAGCAGGCGGTGAGGACCCCCGAGTACGGGGCGCCCCTGGTCGTCATCGGCGCCCCCCTGGCGGTGGACGCCGATGCGTTCAGGACCGCCGCGGGCGACCTGGAGGGCTCGCTGCGGCTGATCTGCGAGAGCGTTCATCGCTACGGCAAGGTCGCCATAGGAGGGCGCGCGACGTGAGGAACCCCGCGGTCGTCAATTTTTCACCCGCGCCGCACAGCGTCGAGCTGCGCGAGTTTGCCAGGCCCGAACCGGGCCGGGATGACGTCATCGTCGCGGTCGAGGCCGTGGGCGTCTGCGGAAGCGACCTGCACCAGTGGTGCGGCTCGCACAGCTGGAGGGTCAACTATCCCGTCGTCCTCGGCCACGAGTTCTCCGGAGTCGTCGCGCAGGCCGGCGCGGAGGCCGGCGGATGGAAGGAGGGCGACCGGGTCGTCTCCGAGACCGCGGCGGTCATCGACCCCGAAAGTCCGCTGACGCGCCAGGGCCTCTATAACCTCGACCCCGGCCGGAGGGGATTTGGCTACGGCGTGGACGGAGCCATGACGAGGTTTGTCCGCGTCCCCGCGCGCTGCCTGCACCGCGTGCCGGCCGCGCTGCCCATGGACCATGCCGCCCTGACCGAACCCTGCTGCGTGGCCTACAACGCGGTCGTCCAGAACGCCCGCGTGCGTCCGGGAGACCGCGTGGTCGTGCTGGGGCCGGGGACGATCGGGATCCTCTGCGGCGCGGTGGCCCGGCTCGCGGGCGCCGAGGTGGCGCTGGTCGGCCTCGAGCGGGACCGCAGGCGGCTCGAGGTCGCGCGCGCCTACGGGTGCGAGGCCGTCGCCGGCGACGCTTCGGCGTGGGCGAGGATGCGCGACGGTCTCGGCGCGGACGGGGTGGTCGACGCGGCCGGGGCCTCCGCGGCCCTCAAGACCGCCCTCGACCTCGTCCGGCCCGGCGGATGGATCAGCAAGGTCGGGTGGGGGCCGCAGCCGTTCAACTTCTCGCTCGATACCCTGGTCCAGAAAAACGTCACGCTCCAGGGCAGCTTTTCCCACAATTGGCCGGTATGGGAGCGTGTGCTGGCGCTCCTGGCCTCGCGCCAGCTCGACGTGAGCCCCATAGTCGGGGGCACGTGGGCGCTTCGGGACTGGCACCAGGCCTTCGAGCAGATGCACCGCGGCGACATCGTCAAGGCCGTGCTGCGGCCGGAGTGAAACCGGGGATCCCATCCATGCGCCTGAAGGACAAGGTCATCGTGGTCACTGGCGCAACGACCGGGATCGGCCGCGCCATCGCCGAGCGCTGCGTCGCCGAGGGGGCGAGGGTCCTGGTCCATGGGATAGACCGGGCGGATGGGCAGGAGGTCGTGTCGCGGCTGCGCCCGAGCGCCGTCCTCCACCTCGACGACCTCATCGACCCGGCGAGCCCGGGCCGGATCGTGCTCGCGGCGCTCTCCGCCTTCGGCCGGATCGACGCCGTCGTGAACAACGCGTCCATCGTCCCGAGGAGCACCGTCGGGACGACGAGTGCCGCCCTTTTCGACCGCACGATGGCGATAAACGTGCGCGCGCCGCTGCTCCTGATCCAGGCCGCAATGGCGCACCTTAAGGAAACCAAGGGCTGCGTCCTCAACATCGGCTCGATCAACGCGCTCTCCGGCGAGGCGACACTCCTGGACTACAGCATCTCCAAGGGGGCGCTTCAGACGCTCTCCCGCAACCTCGCCAACGCCCACACCCTGGACCAGGTCCGCGTGAACCACTTCAACGTGGGCTGGGTGCTCTCGCCCCGCGAATACCGCCACCAGCGCGACCAGGGGCTCCCTGCCGACTGGCCCGAGCACGTCCCGCCGGTCTTCGCCCCGTCGGGCAGGCTGATCAAGCCGGAGGAAATCGCATCGGCCGCCGTCTATTGGCTGTCCGACGAGTCCCGGCCCGTCACGGGTTCCGTCGTCGAGCTGGAGCAGTTCTCGCTGTTCGGCCGAAACCCGGTGAAGAACTGACGCTGCCCGCCATGCCCAGGCTCGCCGCCTTCCCGAAGGCCTTCATGCGCCAGCTCTGCCGCGACGGCACGATGACCCTGCGCGAATGGGCCGACCTCGCCGCGCCGCTCGGGCTGGACGGGCTCGAGTTCTACAGCGGATTCCTGGAGCTTGCCGACGAGGGGCGCTGGGGGCAGGCGCGGGAAACCGTAGAGTCCCGGGGCCTGGTGATCCCGATGCTCTGCTGCTCGCCCGACTTCACGCACCCGGACCCGGGTTTCCGCGCCGCGGAGATAGCCAAGGAGATCTCGTGGATCAGGATGGCACAGGCCCTCGGCGCCTCGCGCTGCCGGGTGCTTTCCGGCCAGCGCAGGCCCGGCGTCAGCCGCGGCCAGGGGCTCGATCTGGCCGCCGCGTGCATCGAGGCCTGCCTGCCGGAGGCCGAGCGCGCCGGGGTCACGCTCACCCTGGAGAACCACTACAAGGACGATTTCTGGTCGTTCCCGGAGTTCGCCCAGAAGATGGACGTCTTCTGCGAGCTGGTCGGGCGCATCCGGCACCGCAACTTCGGCGTCAATTTCGACCCGAGCAACGCGATCCTCGCCGGCGACGATCCGCTCGAGGTCCTGCGCCGCGTGAAGGACCGCGTCGTGACCATGCACGCAAGCGACCGCTACCTGGCGCAGGGGACCCTGGAGGACCTGCGGCGCGAGGAGACCGGCTCCGAGGGATACGCCAGGCGCCTTCGCCACGGGGCGGTCGGCCGCGGGCTCAACGACTATGACGCGATCTTCTCCGAGCTGCGCGGCGCTGGCTTCGATGGCTGGGTCAGCATCGAGGACGGCGTGGACGGGATGGAGCAACTCGCCGAGAGCGTGCGGTTCGTGCGCGCGAAGCTCCTGCGGCATTTCCCGACGGCGCAGCCCTGATTTGCGCCTCCCTGTCAGATTCCGGCAGCGGTGGTGGAAACGGGCGGATCGCTTCCCCGCCCATTCCGCGGCCGCACGGCATGCCTTGAGATCCCGGCCCGCGGCGCCCGGGCCACGGATGCACCTCGAGCAGCCCGAAGCTGCGCAGCCATCTCATGCAAGGCCGGGGCCAGCCCGAGGGGAGCGTTTGGTCCTGGCGGAGTCGGTCGGGTGCGGCCGGATCATCCCCTGGATCTGCGCATCCGGCTTGGAGACCTGGCTGAAGTTGACGGCGGCCGCCCATCGTCACCGTGTGTTGAACATTTGCCGGGAAGCCGCGATCTTGAAACCGACTTGAACACGAGCAGGGCCGACCTCTTCGCAGACGGACGAATCGGGGCAATGGGCGCGGCCCTGCGCCGGATTCGGCGCAGGGCGCCGATCCTCGCGGCCTTGCCGGCCGCCCTGCTCTCGGCCGCCTCACGGGCCCAGCCCCTGCTGCCGCCGTCGCGCGCCGTCGACTGGGCGGGCGCGGGAATACCCGGAGGGGTTCCGAGCGCCGGCTGGCCCATCAGCGCCACGCTCTCGCCCAGCGGGACGGCGGACGATAGCGTCGCGATCCAGGATGCCCTGAACGGCGCCCCGGCGCGTTCCGTGGTGCTGCTGCGCCCGGGCGTGTACAATATCCACCGCGACTCCAAGGTGGGCTACCGCCACGCCGACGATCATCCGGGCGGCGTGTACGAATGCGGGCTCTACATCGACAGGCCGGTCGTCCTGCGGGGCTCGGGGCCCGACAGGACGGTCCTCAGATACGGGGACGGGGCCAACATCATCAGCATGGGACACACCTACCTCTCCGCAGGCCGCGTCAGCTTCGTCGGCGTGACGTCGGGGGCGGCCAAGGGCTCCACGTCCCTTGCGCTGGAGAGCGTCGCGGGGATCGCCGCGGGAAGCTACATGGTCGTGACGCAGCAGAATCCCGCCGATTCCGACGGAAACCCGTTGGTCGACACCCATGGGTACGGGGGCGGCAGCGCGTCGGGCCACGACATGCCGGCGTTCGCGATGACCCAGATCGTGCGCGTGGCGGCGGTGGGCGGGGACACCGTCGCGATCGAACGGCCGCTGTACTTCTCCTACACGAACGCGCCCCGGGTGTATCCGCTGCCGGAGATACTCGAGAACGCCGGCCTGGAGGGCCTGCGGCTCCAGCCAACCGCCTCCAGCGGGAGCAGGATCGTCTACAAGAACATCAACCTGGAATCGTGCGCGCGGTGCTGGGTCGTCGACTGCGAGAGCGACATGGCGGTCGACAGGTCCCATGTCTACCTGTCCGACTGCTACGGGTGCGAGATCAGGAACAATTTCCTGGACGACGCCTACAGCCACAACAGCGGACTGGACTACGCCATTTTCCTGGAGTTCAGGAACTCGGAGAACCTAGTCGAGAACAACATCGTCAGAAGGGCGCGCCATTCGCTCATCATGAACGGGGGGAGCGGCAATGTCTTTGCCTACAACTACACCGTCGACGCCTACATGGGGGAGTACCCCAACTCGCTGCCCGACTCGATCACCCACGCCGCGCACCCCTACATGAACCTGTGGGAAGGCAACGTCTGCCCCAACATGGAGTTCGACTTCACGCACGGCTCCAGCAGCCACAACACCCTTTTCCGAAACTACCTGAACATGACCTCGACCAATCCCGGCACCGGGAGGCCGATGACGGGCGCCCTGTACGCGGTCACGATCGCCTACCATAACGATTACGAGAACGTGCTCGGCAACGTCATCGGGCCCTTTGGCCCGGCCAACACGGCCAGGGCGTACCAGCTGAGCGCGGACCAGGACCAGGCGCCCTGCATCTACAAGCTGGGCTATTTCGACGACGGCGCAACCCCCACGCCGAACCCGGCGCTGTCGGCCAAGGTGGAGCGGACGCTGCTGAGGGGCGGAAACTGGGACTCGGTCTCCGGCACCGTGGTCTGGAGCGACAACGTTCCACGAGGAAGCCTGGCCTCAAGCTACTTGGCGCGCCGGCGGCTGCCGGCGTCCCTGTTCAGAAGCTCGGCCCCGCCGGAATTCTCGGCCCCGGGCGCCGTTTGGCCCCCGATCGATCCGTCGGCCGCCACCAAGGTCAACAAGATCCCGGCGCAGCTCTGCTACGAGGCCCAGAACCTGGCCGCAGGGGGGGCGTTCAAGCCGGCGTTCTACTCGCGGGCGACCCCGGGCTCCGCGCCCTAGCACGCGCCGGCGCGCGCGGGTCAGTCCGCGCTGGATTCCTGAAGCAGGCGCCGGTACTCCTGCCGGGCGTGCTCGTAGGCGGCGAGGGCGTCCTCCAAGTCCGACGGCCGGATGAATTGCCGCTTCTGCGACCAGCACTGGTCGACGCATTTCAGGCACCATTCGGCGCTGCGCCTCGACGCGCGGACGGGCCTGCCGTCCACCAGGACAAAGAAGGGGTTGGTATGCGATGAGCCGAGGATGCGCAGGGCGACCCAGCTGCTCTGCTCGATCGGCACCTCGAAGGTCACGTCGCGGACCGCGCCGTCCGCCGTCACCTCCGCGCGGTCCACCGGCCTGCCGTCGACGACGACCTCCACGGGGACCTTCCGCGTCCCGGCGATGCGCGCGCGCTCGATATCCCAGTACGGCGCCTCCTCGAGCGGCCGGTCCCTGAGGGCGGGATCGGGCTCCTCGGGCAGCAGGGCGGCAACCCTGGCGGCCAGGCTGACGCGGCCCGCGCGCTCCAGCCTGATCTCGCTCCCGTTCTCGCCGACCGGCGAGCCGTTGGCCGTGAAGTCCATGAGGTGGCTCTTCCCGTCGCTCACGTAGCTGCGCCCCTTGCGCAGCCCGTCGCACCAGCCCGCGAAGGTCAGCGGGCCGTCAAGCTTCACATAGCTGCGGCCCATCCCGACCCGGTCCATGTAGATGCACGGGAAGTCGGTCTCGCCGGCGATGCGCGTCCGGAAGCCGCAGTTGAGGGTGTGGTACCACATGTTCAGCTCCCACACGTAGGGGGTGTTCGCCGCGGCGTAGAAATCGACGCAGGGAACCGGCGTGCCGTCGGGGCCCGGGACGAGGTGCGTCACGTCCACGACGTATTCGTTCGCCCCGATTCCGTTGAAGGGAGGGATGATGTAGTTTGGCAACGCCTCCGTCTGCACGCGCACCTGCGCCGACGAGTTGCTGAACGCCTCGGCCGCCTCGCCGTTCTCGGCGGGCTGAAGCCCCCACCCCGAGTGCGCGGTTCCGGTCACGGCCCCCTGTCCCTTCGCCCAGCGCAGCACCTTCAGGCACAGCGTCGGCCAGTGGTCGTCCGACGTCGCGCCGGGATAGATCTGGTCCCTCAACCCCAGGAGGCAGAGGTGCCCGGAACGCTCGGATCCGAATCCCGACACCTCGATGTCGTAATGCAGGATATGCGGATAGCGCGACGCCGGGTCGTCGCCGCCGCTGAAGAAATGCTTCTGGTAGTCAAAGCACGGCCCCCAGGTGAGGACGTCGCCCACCTTGAGGTCCTCGCCCTCGGTCTGGCGCTCCATGTCGGCGGGGAGGACGCCCTGAGTCGGATCGGTGTAATGGGCGCAGCCCGCGGCGTGGATGTGGTGGTCGCCGCTCCACCAGCCGGACTTCGACGGGTCGATCCACCGGTCGACCCTGAACGACCATTCCCGGGTGCCCCGCCCCACCGTCATGACGCGCCTCTGCGGCCGGGATTCCGGTCCGCGCCGGAACTCGACGAGATATTCCCCGCCCGGCAGGCGCAGCGTTTCGCCGTCCGAGCGGTAGATCTGGGGCTGGAACGAGAAATCGGGCGCGAGCCGCTTGGCCGGCGACGGGTAGACGCGCTCGGAGCGGTCGCGGATGAGCAGGGACGCCGTGGTCGGGGCGCCGGCTTCGTCGAGGATCCGCAGCCTGATCTCCTGCGCGGGCCTGCATTCGAAGAGGACGTCGATCTCGCTTCGGTAGCCGGGGTCCTGGGTGCCCTGGCCGACGCTGAAGGAGATCTTCGCCTCGCGCCGGCCCGGATCGCGGCTGTAAAGCTGCACGATGCGGTACTCGAGGGCGAGGCCGCTCAGTTCCGGGGCCAGGGGCTGCTTGTCGAACATTTGCAGGTCGAGCCAGCGGTCATAGTCCGGCCTGCGGGGCGGGTGTCCCTGCCCGCCGTAGGCCCGGTCCGAATCCGTGCTCATGTTGGGCCCCCGCTCGGCGCCGGAAAATGCGGACACGGCGTTCGGGCTGACCGCGACAAGGCCGGCCGTGCAGCCGGCCTCGTTGTGGACCTTCACGAGGAATTGCCGCCAGCCCTTTTCGTCCAGTTCGGCCCGCGCAGGGCCCCGAGCCACGGAAACGCGCTCCTCGGGGCTGATGTCCACGGCGAAGAGGCAGTACTTGTCGAGGACCCGCTGCACGGTCTCGCTCGCCGCCACGGGATCGGCCTGCCCAAAGGCGGCTTCAAGGGTCCGCCGGTCGTCGGCCGCGAGGGGCGAGCCCAGGTTGGCCGCGGCCTCGACCACGCGCCTGGCCTGCGCGATCAGGGGCTGCGCCTCGACCCCCCGGATGATCCCAGGGGTCCCCGGGGCGTCGGCCGCGAAGCCGCACGCGGGACCCCACCCGAGGAGGACGCAGGCCAAGGCCCTGTGGCGGGAGACTCGGTGCATGACGGGCCATCCTTTCCCCGCGGCGCTCGCGGCGTAAACCATAATCAGGCTGCCCGGCGGTGCGGGATCGCCCTGGCGGCCTCAGGGCCGCGCCCGAAGTCCTTTCGGAAGCAGTCCAGGGCCAAGCGGAAAGGCGAGAACGAGGCCCCGCTGAAAGGCCACGAAATTTCACGCAACGAGCTAGCCCCGAGCAGCTAAACCCAACTAAGCGTTTATTCGTATCGTGCGCTGGGGGCAAGGGCCTATGTAAGTATAAGGCAAACTGCGCGCAGCCGCGACGCATCTCCGTACCCCCATGAACAAATCATCTCCTTCCAATACCCCGCCGCCCCCGCGCTGGATCCTCGTGGTCGATGACGAGCCGTCCATGCGCCACCTTATCGAGCTTGTCCTCAAGAAGCGGGGATGGACCGTGCTCACGGCAAGCGGCGCCGAGGCGGCGCTCGACGTGGTCAAGAAGGCCTCCTGCCCGCCCACGCTTGTCATCTGCGACGTCCTGATGCCCAACGTCGACGGGCTGGAGCTGATGCGGCGGATGTGCGCGCGCATTCCCGGCCTAAACGTCATCTTCATAAGCGGACACCTCTCCGACGTGTCCTGGTGGCCCACGGACCTGCGCGAGCACCGCTTCCTCTCCAAGCCGTTCGAGAATGCCCATCTTGTCGCCGCCGTCGACGAGGCCATAGCGGACGGCAGCGGTCCCGGCTGAGGGACGCCCGCATGGATGTTAACCTGATACTCTCGGCCCAGACCCTCTGCCTCGCCCCGCAGCTCAAGCGCAGCGGGCTGATCAACGGGCTGTACGTGCTAAAGAACGTCCCGGCAAAGACGTATCTTCGCGTGAGCCCGGAGCAGTGGCTGATCCTGCAGCAGTTCGTGGTGCCGCGGACGGTCCCCGCGGTGCTCGGCAGCGCGATCCGCAACCGGCAATGCCTGCGCCTCGGCGAATTCTTCGAGCTCGTCCTCAAGGCGCTCCGGGCGAACATCCTGCTCGAGCCGGGGATCGGCCCGGAGCCCGTGCGGGCCCACGAATGGCAATGGTCCGTCCGCCCCAAGGTGCTCGGCTCGCCGCTCGTCATCCTCTTCTGCGTCGGCACCCTCATGGCGCTCGCCATCCATCCGAGGCTGCCGACGACCTTCCTTGACTGGCTGGGCGGACTATTGCTGCTCAGCGCGGCGCTCAGCTTCGGGTCCTTTCTCGCGGGCTGCCTGATCCGCGGCGCGGGCGGCGAGGTCTATCGGCCGCGCTGGATTTGGCCCTCGCTGCCGCCGCGCTTCGCGCTGGACACGCATGACGCGATCATCCTGCCGACCAAGGCGCAGACGGTCATCGACCTTGCCGAGCCGGCGGTGCTCGCCATCGCCACCGGGTTCGCGGCCTGGCGCCGGCCCGGGTGCGAGCTCTTCTGCCTGATCGCCTTCATCGTCAGCATGCGCCCCATCTTCGGCGGGCGCATATCGAACCTCATCCACGTCGGCAGCAAGCGCAACCTGAGCGACGCCGAGCAATCCTACATTTTCCCGCCGAACCGCCGTCCCGAGACGCGGGGCTGGCTACTGAGCCGCGCGCTGCGCCAGCCGACCACCTGGGCGAGGATGGGCTACGGCGCCGTATGGGGTCTCGCCATATTCTACTGGGGGTCGCGCCTGATGGGCATGCCTCCATGGAGCTTCTCCTATTGGCTGGATTTCGCGGAGAGCTACGGCGTGCGGGTCGGGCTCTGGATTGGCGGATCGCTGGCGGCCCTGGGTGCGGGCTACCTGATCTGGGAGACCTATCACTCGGTCCGGGACAGGGCGCAGGCGCGGCGCAACACGCTGCGCCTTTGGCGCGCGCGCTGGATGTCCGCGAAAAGCATGGTCCTGGACGAATCCAGCCGGATGAAGGCGATGGCAGCGTCCCCCCTGATGAGCGCGCTGCAGCCGCCGCAGCGCCTGGAGCTCGCCCGCGCGATGGCGGTCAAGCGGCACGGCCCGTGGAAGTCGCTCTGGGAGTACGAGAGCCTCCCCACGCAGGTCGCGCTGATCGTCAGCGGGAAGATCGCCCTGCGGCGCGAATTGCCCACGGGCCGGTCGGTGCCGGTCCAGGTGCTCACCGAGGGAGACATCATCGGGCTCCACGACCTGGCCGACCCAAAGTTCCCGAACTACCGGCTGCGGTCGCTGACCCCGGTCACGCTGCTCACGATGGACCGCACGACGGCGGAGGAGCTCGTCGTCCGCAAGATCCCCCAGGCGACCCTGACGGACATGCTCCTCAAGATGCCCTTCCTGCGGCGGATCTCGCTTTGCCAGAACTGGCACCTGCAGGCCGTCAACCGCTTCGCGCGCCTGTCGGCCATCGTCGGCTACCCCCCGGGCAGCGTCATCCTCAGCGAGGGCCAGACCGTCGAGGACTTCTTCATCATCTTCCAGGGCACCGCCCGGGTCACCCAGAAGGGGCGCCAGATGGCCATCATCCGGGCCGGCGAGTTCTTCGGCGAGATCGGCCTCATGCAGAACAGCTCGCCCAACGCCACCGTCGTCGCCTACCAGGGCACGCGCTGCCTGAGCATCCCGCGGATCGAGCTCCTGCGCTTCGTCACGCACAACTACACGGTTGCCCTCGAGATCGAGCGGGTGAGCTCGGAGCGCCTGGGAAGGCCGCTCTTCCCGCTGGACGAGGGTGATTTCAGCACCATCTGAGGCGCGCCGCGCCGCCGGCCGGGCCACTGGGTGGTTGACAACCCGTTTCAGGGCCGCACGATCCATCCCCCTTTTCCAAGACATGAGCGCCGCCGAACAGAAGCAGCAGACCCCAACGCCCGCGCAGATCCCCTTCACGGACCCGCAGGCATGGGTGCGCTTCGTCACCGACACGGGCAAGATACTGCCCCGCAAGTACACCGGGCTCTGCGCGAAGCACCAGCGCGCCGTGAC
>Ga0209415_10010817_pt1 | contig 15444 bp, 15 predicted proteins | sample PeaSoiSIISIP2007_FD_187696 | JGI IMG/M metagenome (GOLD analysis project Ga0209415, IMG submission 187696) | Peat soil microbial communities from Weissenstadt, Germany - SII-SIP-2007 (SPAdes) (version 2) | ecosystem: Environmental > Terrestrial > Soil > Wetlands > Peat | place: Germany... | reverse complement strand
CGCCGCCGGGTGGGCCGTAGGCGCCCTGCACGGCGTCCACGGCGTCGGCGGCCAGGGCACCGGGGCTCGCGGACGACCGGAACCAGCGCGACACCGGTCGGGCCAGGCTCTCGATGTCCGAGGTGAGCGGGGGGTCGAACTTGAGGTGCGTGGTGGCGTGGTCGCCGACCACGTTCACCACCGGTGTCCGGGCCCGCCGGGCGTTGTGGAGGTTGGCGATGCCGTTGCCCAGCCCGGGGCCCAGGTGCAGCAGCGTCGCCGCCGGGCGGCCCGCCATGCGGCCGTAGCCGTCGGCGGCCCCGGTGACCACGCCTTCGAAGAGACCGAGGACGGCCCGCATCTCGGGCACGTCGTCGAGGGCGGACACGAAGTGCATCTCCGAGGTCCCCGGGTTGGCGAAACAGACGTCGACCCCGCAGCCGACGAACGTCCGAATGAGTGCCTGCGCCCCGTTCACGGCGGCGTCCCGATCATGGCGGCCCGTTCCCTTCGTCAGTCGAGGAGGTTGCCGGGCCCGAGGGTCCCGTGGGGGTCGAAGACGCGTTTGATCCCCCGCATCAACTCCAGTTTCACGGGGTCCTCGAACTCCAGGAAGTACTGCTTCTTCTCCTTGCCGATGCCGTGCTCGCCCGAGATGGCCCCGCCCAGGTTGATGCCCGCCCGGAACACCGCCCGCAGCACCTCGGCCCGCCGCCCGGCGTCGGGCTGGAAGACCGACAGGTGGACGTTGCCGTCGCCGACGTGTCCGCACCCGGTGACGAGGGCGCCGTGCTCTTCGGCCATGGCGGCCACCGCGGTCATGTAGCGGGGGATGGCGGCCCGGGGCACGACGAGGTCGATGATGTCGTCCGCCCCGTGCGCCTTGGCCACGAAGAACGCCCTCTCCCGGGCGCCGATGAGCTGGGTGGCGGCCTGGGGCGGCAGGACGTAGACGTCCATGGCGCCGAGCTCCACGAGCAGCTCGCCGAGGGCGGCGGTGTCGTCGTCGAGTCGGGCTTCGTGGGTGTTCTCGAGCACGATCACGAGATAGGCGAGTGCCGTCTCGCGCACCTGATCGGGGATGCCGAGGTCCAGGCCCGCATGGGCGGTGATGGCAGCCATGGTGATCATGTCGACGTACTCGAGGATGAGCGGGCCGGTGCCCGAGGCGACCACCGGCGGGACGGCGGCGGTGACGGCCTCGAGGGTCGTGAACGGGGCCAGCACCGTCGCGGCGTGGGGCAACCGGGGATGGAGCTTCAAGGTGGCCTCGGTGATGAGCGCCAGGGTGCCCTCCGAACCGACGAGCAATTGGGTGAGGTCGTAGCCCGTCGAGGTCTTCACGAACTTGCCGCCCGTGCGGATCACCTCCCCGTTGGCGAGCACCGCCTCCAACCCCAGCACGTGATGACGGGTCACCCCGTACTTGATGGCACGCATGCCGCCCGCGTTGGTGGCCACGTTGCCCCCGAGCGACGCGCTCGACTCCCCGGGGAACACCGGGTAGACGAGCCCGTGCTCGCCCACGGCCCGGTTGAGCTCCTCCAGGGTGACGCCGGGTTGGACCACCGCCACGTGGTTGTCCAGGTCGATCTCGAGGATGGCGTTCATCCGTTCGAACGACACCAAGATGCCGTCGGCGGGCGAGATGGCGGCCCCCGACAGTCCCGTCCCGCTGCCCCGGGCGGTCACCGGGACGTGCAGCTCGTCGGCCACCTTGAGCACGGCGGACACCTCGGCGGTGCACCCCGGGCGCACCACGGCCAGGGGCAGGCTGGGTGTGGCCGTGAGGGCTTCGTCGTGGGCGTAGTCGGGGGACACGCCGGCGCCGGAGAGGACGTTCCCGGCGCCGACCACATCAGCGAGCAACTCGACGATCTCGGCCACCACTTCCTCCTGCGCCTTCGTGGTCTTCAACCCTACGGCAGGCGGGTGCGCGTGCACCGTGGCGCCAGTGGGGAAGGATCTACCTCGATGAACTGGGTCGACTTCGTGCTGCTCGCCGTGGTGGCCTTGGCGGGTGTCCACGGGCTCAGACTCGGCGCCGCCATGCAGGTGCTCACCTTCGGCGGGCTTCTCCTCGGCCTGGTCCTCGGGGCCCTGGCCGCCCCCCCGGTGGCCAAGGCGGTCCACGGTGCCACGGCCAAGACCCTGGTGGCGTTGACCGTCCTCATCGGGGTGGCCACCATCGTCAGCGGGCTCGGCCGGTTGCTCGGGGCGCGCTCGGGCCATTTCCTGCAACGGCTTCGTCTCGGGCCCGTCGACTCCGCGCTCGGTGTCGTGGTGGCGGTGGCCTGCGCGCTCGTGGTCACCTGGCTGGTGGCGATCCTCTTGCAGCAGACCCGGTACTCCTCGCTCGACCGGTCGTTGCAGCAGTCGCGCATCGTGCGTGCCCTCGACGCCGTGCTCCCCCCCATCCCCTCGGTGTTCGCCGGGGTGGAGCGGTTCCTGGCGCAGAACGGCTTCCCCGTCGTCTTCGCCGGACTGCCCCCGCAGACCGCGGCGCCCGTGAGCCTCCCGACGGACGCCTCGGCGCGCGCCGCGGTGCTGCACGCCGAGGGTTCCACGGTCCAGGTGGCCGGACAGGGGTGCGGCGTCATCCAGGAGGGCTCTGGCTTCGTGGTGGCCCCCGGGCTCGTGGTCACCAACGCCCACGTGGTGGCGGGGATCGCGTCGCCCGACGTCATCGACGCCACCGGTCGACACCCGGCCACCGCCGCGCTGTTCGATCCCCGCCTCGACATCGCCGTGCTACGCGTCCCCGGCCTCGCGGACCTCCCCCTCACGGTCGACGACGCCATCGTGGGACGCGGCACCACCGGAGTGGTCATGGGCTTCCCCGGCGGCGGACCCCTCACGGCGCGCAAGGCCGGTGTGGCCGCGGCCTTCGACGCCGTGGGGCTCGACATCTACGGGACCTCCCAGACGACCCGGGAGATCTACCAGCTCGACGCCGTGGTCCAGCCGGGCAACTCGGGAGGCCCCCTAGTGGCGTCCGGTGATCCCACCATCGCCGACGGCACCGTCATCGGCGTGGTCTTCGCCCGCTCCACTACGAACACGACCGTGGGCTACGCGCTGGCCATGCCGGCGGTGCGTGCCGATGTGGCCAGCGCCCAAGCCCGGACGGCGAAGGTGAGCACGGGCGCCTGTGTCTCGTAGGCAGCGCACCACGCCGGCGCGTGCCCCGGGCTAAGAATGGCGCCGTGACGCTGCGGATCGAGGACTACGGCATCATCGGGGACACCCACACCGCCGCGCTCGTCGGCCGTGACGGGTCGATCGACTGGTTGTGCCTGCCGCGCTTCGACTCCGACGCGTGCTTCGCCAAGCTTCTGGGAAACGACGGCCACGGGTTCTGGCGCATCGCCCCGGCGACCGACGACTACGAGGCCCGGCGCCGCTACCGCGGCGACACCCTGGTGCTCGAGACCGAGTTCGAGACCGCCGACGGCGTGGCCAAGGTGGTGGACTGCATGCCCATCCGCGAGGTGCACCCCCAAGTGGTCCGGATGGTGGAAGCGGTCCGGGGCGAGGTGGCCATGCGCATGGACCTTGTGATCCGCTTCGGCTACGGGTCGATGGTCCCCTGGGTTCGCCAAGTCGACGGGCTTCTGAGCGCCATCGCCGGGCCCGACGCCCTGGCTCTGTGGACGCCCATCGAGACGCGTGGCCAGGACATGACCACGGTGGCGGAGTTCACCGTGTCCGCCACCGAGCACATCCCGTTCGTATTGACCTGGTACCCCTCGCACGATGCACCGCCGCGCCCCGTCGACGCCAGCTACGCCGTCCACGACACCGAGATGTGGTGGGAGGACTGGGCGGCGACGTGCACGTTCGAAGGGGAATGGCGCGACCCGGTGATGCGCTCGCTCATCACGCTCAAAGCCCTCACCTATCTCCCCACCGGTGGGATCGTGGCGGCAGCCACCACGTCGCTGCCGGAGACCCTCGGCGGGGAGCGCAACTGGGACTACCGATATTGCTGGCTGCGCGACGCCACGTTGACCCTGGAGTCGCTCATGCGCGGCGGCTTCCACGAGGAGGCCCTGGCCTGGCGGGACTGGCTGCTCCGGGCCGTGGCCGGCGACGTCACCAAACTGCAGATCATGTACGGACCGGCCGGCGAGCGGCGCCTGAGCGAGTGGGAGATCGACTGGCTGCCGGGATACGAGTCCTCCACCCCGGTGCGGGTGGGCAACGCCGCCTCGGGCCAGTTCCAGCTGGACGTGTACGGCGAGGTGCTCTCGGCGCTCTACGAAGCCTGCAACGTGGGAGGGCCGCTGAGCTCCTCGGCCTGGGCCCTGCAGGTCGTCCTGGTGGAATTCGTGGCCGAGAACTGGGACCAGCCCGACGAAGGCATCTGGGAGGTGCGGGGCCCGCGGCGACATTTCACACACTCCAAGGTCATGGCCTGGGTGGCCGTGGACCGGGCGGTGCGGACCGTGGAGGAGTTCGGGGTCGAGGGCCCGGTGGAGAAGTGGCGGGAGCTCCGCCAACGTATCCACGACGAGGTCTGCGCCCAGGGGTACAACGAGAGCGTGGGGGCGTTCACGCAGTACTACGGGTCCGACGCGCTCGATGCCAGCCTCCTCATGATCCCGTTGGTCGGGTTCCTTCCCGCCACCGACGAGCGGGTGCGCTCCACCATCGAGGTCATCGAGCGCGGCCTCACCGAGGACGGCTTCGTGCTGCGCTACCGCACGGAGGACACCGGCGCCGTGGACGGGCTGCACGGCCACGAAGGTGCCTTCCTGGCGTGCTCGTTCTGGATGGCCGACTGCCTGTACCTGATCGGCCGGTACGACGACGCCCACGCCATGCTCGACCGCCTCATCGGCCTGCGCAACGACCTCGGGCTCCTCGCCGAGGAATACGACGTGCGCGCCGGGCGCCAGGTGGGCAACTTCCCCCAGGCCTTCTCCCACGTCTCGCTGGTGAATGCCGCCTACAACCTCTCGGGCCATCCCGTCGTGGCCGATCAGGTCGTCGCCGACCCCCAGCTCCTGCAGCGCAGCGCCCGTCGCCGGTGGGCGCGCCGAGCGTCGCTCACGGCGACACCGGAAGGCGCCAAGACGCGGCTCACCAAAAGCACGAAGTGGAGGCAGTGGAGATGAAAGCGCTCACCGTGCAGCCCCTCACATCCGGTTCGGCCCGGCTCGAGGACGTGGACGACCCGCCCGAGTCCGACGGGCCCGTCCTCGTCGAGACACTGGCCGTGGGTGTGTGCGGCACCGACATCGAGATCGTGTCGGGCGAGTACGGATGGGCGCCGCCGGGACGCGACCGGCTCGTGCTCGGTCACGAGTCACTGGGCCGTGTCCTCGAGGCGCCCGCGGGAGCGTCGGTGGCGTCCGGCGACCTCGTGGTGGGCATCGTCCGGCGCCCCGACCCGGTGCCCTGCGGAAATTGCGCGGTGGGCGAGTGGGACTTCTGCCGCAACGGCCAGTACACCGAGCGCGGCATCAAGAGCCACGACGGCTACTGCTCCGAGCGGTACCGCATCCACCCCGACTTCGTCGTGAAACTGGACCGCAACCTGGGCCCGTTGGGGGTGCTCCTGGAGCCCACCAGCGTCGTGGCCAAGGCGTGGGAACAGGTCGACCGCATCGGCGGGCGCGCCCAGTGGGACCCGCACATCGTCGTGGTCACCGGGGCGGGGCCCATCGGGCTGCTGGCCGCCCTGATCGGTGTCCAGCGGGGGCTCGACGTGCACGTCTTCGACCAGGTCACCACCGGGACCAAGCCCGACCTGGTCCAGGCCCTCGGGGGCACCTACCACACGGGCCGGATCGAGCACTCCTGTCCCCATCCCGACGTCGTCATCGAGTGCACCGGTGTGGCATCGCTCGTCTTCGACGCCATGGAGCACCTCGGACCGGGAGGGGTGGCCTGTCTCACCGGCGTCTCGGGGGGCAAGCACGCCATCAAGGTGGACGCGTCGATGCTCAACCGGGGCATGGTCCTCGAGAACCAGGCCGTGGTGGGCTCGGTCAACGCCAACCGTCGCCACTACGAAGCCGCCGCCGCCGCGCTGGTGGCGGCGCCCCGGCCCTGGCTCGAGAGGCTGGTCACCAGGCGCGTGCCCCTCGAGCACTGGTCCGAGGCGCTGCAACGCCAACCCGACGACGTCAAGGTGGTGATCGAGGTCGGCGGGCCGTGACCGCGACCACGGAGATCGCCCCGGGCGTCGTGCAGATCGACACCCTCCTCGGCGGGTGGGAGAAGGTGACGGCCGGCTACCTCGTCCACGGGGACGCGCCGATGCTGGTGGAGACGGGCAGCCAGAGCTCGGTCGCCGCTCTGCTGGAAGCCCTGGACTCGCTGGGGGTGAGTCCGGGCGCGCTGGCGGGCGTGGCGGTGACCCACATCCATCTCGACCACGCCGGCGGCGTGGGCGACGTGGCGCGCGCCTTTCCCGCGGCCACGGTGTACGTGCACGAGAAGGGGGCGCGCCACCTGGTCGACCCCACGCGACTGATCGACTCGGCGGCGCGCGTCTACGGACCGCTGCTCGACTCGCTGTATGGACGCCTCGACGCCACGCCCGCCGATCGCATCCACGTCCTCGCCGACGGCGAGGACATCCGGGTGTCGCCCGACCGGGTGCTCACCTGTGTGGACTCGCCCGGTCACGCCAAGCACCATCTCGCCCTGCACGACTCGGTGAGCGGCGTCCTGTTCGCCGGCGACGCCGTCGGGGTGCGGCTGCCGGACGCCGGGGTGCTGCGTCCCTCGACCCCCCCACCGGACTTCGACCTGGACCAGGCGGTGCACTCGCTGCACCGCTTCGCGGCGCGCCGGCCCACGGGCCTCGCCCTCGCCCACTACGGGCTCCTGCCCGAGCCCGCCGCGGTGCTCGCCGAGGCCGAGGAGACCCTGCGCTGCTGGGCAGCCGTGGCCGAGCAGGCGTGGCGCGCCGGCGAGGACATCGCCGCGGCTCTCGACGCCGCCTTCGCCGCGGACCTGTCCGAGGTCGACGCCGCGCACCGCGAGAAGCTCGACACCCTCAACGGTGTCCACTCCAACGCGGCCGGGTTCCGGCGATGGCTCGACTCCCGCGCCGAGCAGCTCCCGTCCCCCTAGCTCGAGCCCCTCACCGACGATTCTGGGACACTGGGGGTGCATGCGCAGCATCACGACATCGGTCGACGACGTCGTGGCCGCCCTCGACGAACACGGCTACGCGGTGGTGGAGGACCTCCTCCCCGAACCGCACCTGAGCGCGGCCCGCCAGGACATGCGGCGGGTGCTGGCGTCGACGCCCGAGGGCCGCAACTCCTTCGAAGGGGCCCACACCAAGCGCGTCTATGCGCTGTTCGCCAAGACCCGGGTCTTCGACGCTCCCGCCACGGACCCCTTGGTCCTCGGGGTCCTCGACCGCGTCCTGGGCCACTGTCAACTGAGCGCTCCCACCGGCATCGAGATCGGCCCCGGTGAGACGGCGCAGATCCTGCACCACGACGACGCCATCTATCCGCTCCCGCGCCCGCACCACGAGGTGGTCCTCAACACCATGTGGGCCCTCGACGACTTCACCGAGGCCAACGGCGCCACCCGCATCGTCCCCGGCAGCCACCTGTGGGCCCACGAGCAGCCCGACGCCTCGACACCCTCCATCGCCGCGGAGATGCCGGCGGGATCGGTGCTGTTCTACGTGGGCAGTGTCTGGCACGGGGGTGGCGCCAACACCACCGACCGGGCCCGGCTCGGTGTCATCCTCGAGTACCTGGCCTCGTGGCTCCGGCCCCAGGAGAACCACTTCCTGGCCGTGCCCGCCGACGTGGTGGCGACGCTCCCCGAGCGCCTCCAGGAGCTCCTCGGCTACAACATCCGTCCCCCCTTCATGGGCTACGTCGACGGGCGCCACCCCCGCAAGTTTCTGGGCGGCGGCGCCCCCTAGCGCCGAGGACGGCGCGCGCGGCGCCCGGTACGGTGCGCACCCATGGCCGACACCGTCCTCTACGAGTGCAGTGGCCACGTGGCCACGATCACCTACAACCGGCCCGGTGCCCTCAACGCCGTGAACGGCGAGCTGCGCCGGGACCTCAACGCCGCCTTCGCCCGCTTCCGCGACGAACCCGACGCCTGGGTGGCCGTGGTCACCGGGGCCGGGCGGGCCTTCTGCGCCGGCGCCGACCTGCGCGACGGCCGGGGCTCGACCGGCGAGTTCGCCGGCACGTACTGGGAGAAGCCCACCCTCAACTCCTTCGAGAGCGGTTGGGAGATCCACAAACCCGTCATCGCGGCGGTGAACGGGCACTGTCTCGGCTACGGGCTCACCCTCGTCACGTGGTGCGATTTCGTCCTGGCCAGTGACCGGGCCACCTTCGGCTATCCCGAGGTCCGTCTCGGCATCCCCGCCATCGTGGGCGCCATCCGCCTCCCGCAGCGCATCGGGTGGTCCGACGCCATGGAGCTCCTTCTCACCGGGGAGCCCGTCGACGCCGAGCGGGCCTTGCAGATGGGCCTGGTGTGGCGCGTCGTGCCCCATGACGACCTCCTCACCGAGGCCCGGGCGCTGGCCGACCGGCTGGTGGCGGGGGCCCCCCTGGCCCAGCGGGCCATGAAGGAGGTGGCGGCGCGTGCCGCCGATCTCTCCACCCTCGAGGCCCTGCGGTTCGGAGAGACCATGCGCCTGGTGGTGGGGGCCACCTCGGACGCCGCCGAAGGCCTGGCCGCCGCCGCCGAGCGCCGGTCGCCGCGCTGGGTGGGCCGCTGACCTCGGATACGCTGACCAGCGGTTTCCATTCCCGGCCCGGGGTGAGAGAATGGCCCGAGGCTGGCAAGTCCTGGGGGGTGTGCGGAAGTGGGGGGTGGCAATCCGATGGTCCGCGCTAGCCACGCGCCGCGGCGCAGGTGGCGCGCCGCCCCCGTGCTCGTGGCCCTGTGTGTCAGCGCCGCGGCCTGTTCGAGTTCCAAGCCCCAGGGGACGGTCGGGACCACCTTGGCCGCAATGAACGGCACCGTGACCTTGGACAAGGTGTTCTACCCCGCCCCCGTGGAGTCCGACTCCCCCGGGTTCGCCCCCCTGGGCCACCAGCTGGCCGCAGTCGTCCTGACCGTGCACAGCCCGACCACCGCCGCGGCGAAATTCTCCGACATCTACGGCAAGTCGCAACTCTTCGACTCCCGCCAAACCGTCCATCTGGCCAAGAGCACCGCCAAGTACAAGATCAGCGAATGTCTCGCCTACTCCGGTTTCGCCACCGTGCCGGCCGGCTCTTCGGCGACCGGGTGCGAGATCTTCGTCCTCTCGGCGGCAGCCACCCCCACGGCACTCCAGATCTCGGGCAAGGCCAAGGGACGCTGGACGATCCCCGCCGCCGACATCCAGCCCGGGACCACGGGACCTGCCGCCGGCGGTGCTCCCTCGCCGAGCGCGGGCGTGCCCACGCCCACGACCCTGGCGCCGGGACCGTTGTCGTCGACCTCCCCGGTGACGTCCACTGCCGTGACGGGTTCCACCGTGGCCCCCGTACTGCCGAGCGGGTCGGGGACGACCCCGACGACGGCGGCTCCGGCGTCGGCATCCGCCTCGCCACACCACGGCCGCCGTCGCAGTCCCGCCCTGCACGTGAAGATCAACAGCGTCTCGCCCACGGCCGGCTTCGCGGGGCTCAAGGTGACGATCTACGGACGCGGGCTCGGCCACGCCTACCAGATCACCTTCGGCGGCGTCCCCGGACCCATCAGGAAGCTCTCGCCCGCACGGCTCGTCGTGATCGTGCCGGTGGGGGCGACCAGCGGCCCCGTCGTGGTCACCACCCCCCTGGGCGCGGTGACGAGCCCCAAGAACTTCCAGGTCTACTAGCCAGATCTACTCGCCAGATCCACTGGCCAGAGCTACACGGCGGGCGGGACGGCGGTCCGACGCCGGAAGCGGTGGAGGGCGATCACGCACCACAGGGCCTCCACCACGCCGAAGGGCCAGGCCCCACTGGCAAAGCCGTAGCTGCTGGACAGCGCACATCCGAGCGCGAAGGCCAGCACGAACCGCCGGCCCCGGCCCTCGAGGGCGTACATCGCCATCATGAACGTCAGGACCGTCACTCCGTACACGGTGAGCACGGCACCAACCTACGAGCCTTCGCCATACTGGAGCGCGAACGAGGGGGAGATCTGTGCACGCAGACAAGGCGACCGGTCCCAGCGCGGCGCTGTCCGGCCCCCTCACGGCCGGCCGCATGATTGCTCCGGCGTCGGCGGCCCCCGTCGACCCGGCCACCCACGGATATGTCACCCAAGAGTTCTTGGTCTCGGGGACGGCGTCGGCGTTCGAGCCCGTGGGGGCTCTGCGCAGCGACGGCCGATGGGCCGTGCAACGCGCGGCCACGGCTCCGTACCGCACCCGGATCGTCGTGCGCCGGCCCTCGCAGCCCGATCGTTTCAACGGCACCGTCCTGGTCGAGTGGTTCAACGTCTCCGGGGGCCTCGAGGCCGACCCCGACTGGACCCATCTGAGCCCTGAGATCCTGCGCGGTGGGTACGCCTACGTGGGGGTGTCGGCCCAGGCCACCGGTGTCCACGGCGGCTCGGCGCTCGTGCCGGTTCCCGGCCTGGAACCCGCACGGGGCTTGGTGGCGTCCCAGCCGACGCGTTACGGGACGCTGCAGCACCCCGGGGACCGGTTCGCCTTCGACATCCTCTCCCAGATCGGCCGGGCTCTGCGGTCCTCCGGGCACGACGCCGCGCTGGGACCCCTTCGACCGCAACGCATCGTGGCCATGGGAGAGTCGCAGTCCGCCTTCTTCCTGTGCACCTACGTCAACGCCGTGGCACCCTCCGCACGCGTCTACGACGGGTTCCTCGTCCACAGCCGAGGCGGCGGCGCGGCGTCTTTGACCGGGGCCCCGGTGACCGCCGAGGGCATTCCCCGCCCCGTGCACATCCGCGGCGACACCGACGTCCCCGTCTTCATCTTCGAGACCGAGACCGACCTCGGACCCCTGCTCGACTACGGACCGTCGCGCCAGCCCGACAGCGACGGCGTCCGCACCTGGGAGGTGGCCGGCACCGCGCACGCCGACTCGTACACCATCGGCGGGATGACCGCCCTGTTGGGTTGCGACCACCTCATCAACGAGGGCCCGCAACACTTCGTCGTGCAAGCGGCGCTGGCGGCGCTCGACCGGTGGATCGCCGACGGCACGCCACCGCCCACGGCACCTCGGCTTCGCCTGGCCCAGACCGACCCCCCGATCTTGGCCCGGGACGACCGGGGCAACGCCATCGGTGGCGTGCGGACGCCGGCCGTCGACGTCCCGGTGTCGGCCCTGAGCGGCGAGGCCCCGCCCGGGGCCAGCCAGCTGTGCTCGCTGTTCGGCACCACGGTCCGCTTCGACGGTGCCACCCTCGTCGAGCTGTACGGCGACCGGGAGCGGTACCTGGCGGCCTACGAGCGCAGCCTGGACGGGGCCATCGCCGGGCGCTTCCTGCTCGAGGGCGACCGGGCGGAGCTGCTCGACGCGGCGCGGGCCGTGCCCTTCGCATCGTGACCGGCCGTCGGCCACTGGTCTTGCACCCCGAGCGCCTGTTTCCCGCCGACCGCTCCACGCGGGCTGTCGCCCTCGAGCTGCACCAGGTGGTCGCGTCGCTGCCCTTGCTCAGCCCCCACGGCCACACCGAGGCGCGCTGGTTCGCCGACGACGCCGCGTTGTCCGATCCCACGTCCGTGCTCGTCACCCCCGACCACTACCTGACCCGGATGCTCTACAGCCAGGGCGTGGCGCTCGAGGCACTCGGGGTGGAGCCCAACGACGGCGTGGCGACAGCTGATCCCCGCACGGCGTGGCGGACCTTCGCGGCCCACTACGGGCTCTTCCGGGCCACCCCGTCGGGGTTGTGGTTCGACCACGTGCTGGCCGAGGTCTTCGGTGTCCGTGACCGCCTCGACGGCGAGAGTGCCGACGACGTCTACGACCACATCGCCGACGCGCTGCGCCGGCCCGAGTTCCTCCCCCGGGCGTTTCTCGACCGCTTCGACATCGAGCTGCTGGCCACCACGGAGTCGCCCCTCGACGATCTCGACGCCCACGGGCGACTCGCCCGGGAGGGCTGGGCGGGCCGCGTCATCACGACCTTCAGACCCGACCCGGTCGTCGACCCCGGGGCCACGGGGTTCACGGAAAACGTCGAGCGGCTCGGCCAGCTCACGGGCGAAGACACCGCCAAGTGGACGGGCTACCTCGGCGCGCTGCGTAACCGCCGCCAGTTCTTCATCGGCCACGGCGCCGTGGCCACCGATCACGGGCACCCGAGCGCGGTGACCGCCGACCTCGCCCCGGAGCAGTGCCAACGTCTTCTCGACGGGGCTCGCGCCGGGACCCTGACCGCTCAGCAACAGGAGCTGTTCCGAGGCCAGCTGCTGGTGGAGATGGCCCGGATGAGCATCGACGACGGGCTGGTGATGCAGCTGCACGCCGGCTCGAGGCGCAACCACAACCCGCTCGTCTTTCAGCGCTTCGGGCCGGACCGCGGGGCGGACATCCCGGGCCCTATCGAGTACACCCAGAGCCTCAAGCCGCTTCTCGACCTCTACGGCAACGACTCTCGACTGCGCCTCATCGTGTTCACCCTCGACGAGGCCACCTTCAGCCGCGAGCTGGCACCCTTGGCCGGGCACTACCCCTGCCTCGTCCTCGGGCCCCCGTGGTGGTTCCTCGACAGCTACGAAGCCATGCTCCGCTACCGCCGCACGGTGACAGAGACCGCAGGCTTCGCCAACACGGCGGGTTTCAACGACGACACCCGCGCCCTGTTCTCCATCCCCGCCCGCCACGACGTGGCCCGCCGGGCGGACTGCTCCTACCTCGCCGAGCTGGTGGTCACCCACCGCCTCGAGCTCGACGACGCCCATGACCTCGCCGTCGACCTCGCCACCGGTCTGGTCCGCCACGCCTATCGCCTCGGCCCGGCCCGCTGATCCACCGCTAGCGTCAGCGTCGTGGGCCTTTACGGAGAGCAGGTCCTCCCACGGTTGCTGGACCGCATGTGCGCCATGGCTGACATCGAGCCGTGGCGCGGCCAGGTGGCCGAGGGGCTGGTCGGTCGCGTGGTGGAGATCGGGTTCGGTTCCGGTCTCAACGCCCAGCACTACCCGTCCGAAGTCGAGGTGGTGTTGGCTGTCGAACCGGCCGCCGTGGCCAGGCGCCTGGCGACGAAGCGGATGGCCGCCGCTGGCATCGCCGTCACCCACGTCGGCCTCGACGGACAGGCGATCGCGCTCGACGACGCCAGCTCTGACAGCGCGCTGTCGACCTTCACCTTGTGCACCGTGCCCGACCCGCTCGCCGTCCTGCACGAGCTGCGCCGCGTGCTGCGACCGGGTGGCCGTCTGCACTTCCTGGAACACGGGCTCGCCCCTGACCCCGGCGTGGCCAGGTGGCAACACCGGCTCGAACCGCTCCAGCGGCGACTGGCGGGCGGCTGTCACCTCACCCGGTCCGCCTCGGACCTGGTGGCCGAGGCCGGCTTCGTCATCGAACGCGACGACGAGCGCTACGGCCGGGGGCCCAAGCCGTGGAGCTGGTTCACGCTCGGCGTGGCGCAGAGTCCGGGCCACCCGACCGTCCCGACCGTCCCGACCGTCACGACAGACCCCCATGGGTGAACCAGAGCCGATGACTCCCTCGACCGCTTTCGGATTCGGCAACGTCGGCCCACACAGCCAGACGCAGTGGTCCTTCTCCTGAGCACCACGTGACCTCCACCCACGGGCGATCGAGGGCATGGTGGTGGTGATGGGACCTCCAAAGACTTCGAAGAGGGTGCGTCTGTGGGGTGCGATCGGCAGCGCCGCGTCGGTGGCCGCCTATTGCTGGTGGTCCACGGGCAGGCATCCCTTTACCTATTCCGCCTACGCGGCGGTCGGCCTTCCCGTCGTCGCCCTCGCCGTCGTCGCGGCCGTCACCCGCGCGGCGTCGGGCGGCGCCGGTACACGTGTCTCTCCGGTCGCGGCGGAGACACGCCACGTGGGCATGCGCAGCGTGTTGGCCTGGGTCGCGCTCCTCGCCGCGGCGGCCGGGCTCGAAGGCGCCGGGCTGGCACTGGGCGGACGATCGGCGAGCGTGCCGACGCTTTCCACCGTGGTGGACCATGCGCTCGCCTGGCACGCCGTGCGGTTCGTCCTGTTCGGCGCCTGGCTGGCGGTGGGGTTCGCACCCACCATCCGGCCCTGGTGGCGCCGCCGGGGGGCGGCAGCGCCGCGGTGATCGGCACCATCGCCTGGCTCGTGCTGGGGACCACCGCCGTCGTGTGGGAGCTTGGGTGTCGCCGAAGTGGAGGTCGGTGCTCCAGCCTCGGCGCCATCGGGTCGGCGCTGTGGAGCCGTCTGCCCGGATCGATCGTGCTCATCGCCTTGTGGGGTTTCGTGGGCTGGCATCTCTTCGCCCGCTACACAGTGCCGAGATGATCGGCACCGTCACACCGCTGGCCTACTGGTCGACCGTCGCCATCGCCACGGTGGGCTGCACCGTGCTGTGCGTGGCGGCGCGCCGCCGGCCGGGCCCGTGGACGGTCGCGACCGCCCGGGCCGTCGGCCTCGCACTCGTCGCCGATGCCGTCAGCTACAGCGTCGGCCTCGGTCTTCAGGGAACGTGGTCGCCCAAGACCTCGCTACCCCTGGCGTTGTGCGACGTCGGCGTGCTGGTGGCAGCGGCCGCGTGCTGGTGGCGGGTGCCCTTGCTCGTCGAGTTGACCTACTTCTGGGGCCTTGCCGGGACGTTGCAGGCTGTCGCCACCCCCGACCTCAACGTCGGGTTCCCGCACCTGGTGTTCTTCCAGTACGTCGTCGGCCACACCGGGATCGTGCTCGCCGCGCTCTTCCTCGTCGTCGGCATGCAGATCGTGCCGCGGCCCGGAGCCGTGCCGCGCGTGTTCGCCATCACGGCGGGGTACACCGCCGTGGTCGGGCTCGTGGACGCGCTGACGGGCGCCAACTACATGTTCCTGCGCGCCCCGCCGGGGGAGTGGACGCTCCTGCGGGTCCTGGGGCCCTGGCCCTGGTACGTGGTGAGCGCGGCGGGCGTGGCCCTGGTGCTCCTGACGCTCCTCGACGCGCCCTTCTGGTCGCGACGGCGCGCCGCGGCTGCAGCCGTGCGTTGACGGCTCGACCCGTCAGGTGGCCTCTCCCCGTCCCCGGCCGACGAGGGCGATCGCCGTCTCGATGAGCCCTCTGTCTGCGACGTGGGGTTGGAGCACGGCCGGCAATCCGGAAAGGCATTGGCTAAAGCCGGGTGTAGGTGACGTCGAAGTCGTGCTCCCATGTGGTGCCATCAAACGACTTCTCCCAATGCGACCTAATCGTCTTCCTGTCCGGGCTAACCCGGCCTTCGAAGCGCTGCGAGAAACCTAGGGTGTTGCGCCACAACTGCCAGAGTCCCTCGGAGAAGCTCATCTCATAGACCCGCGACACACCTCGGTTGTCGGAGTAGAGGACCTTGTAGTCGGGGCCGGATTCGT
>Ga0209415_10010816_pt1 | contig 15444 bp, 11 predicted proteins | sample PeaSoiSIISIP2007_FD_187696 | JGI IMG/M metagenome (GOLD analysis project Ga0209415, IMG submission 187696) | Peat soil microbial communities from Weissenstadt, Germany - SII-SIP-2007 (SPAdes) (version 2) | ecosystem: Environmental > Terrestrial > Soil > Wetlands > Peat | place: Germany... | reverse complement strand
GCCCTCAGCGCGGGGTACCGCGAGACGCACGCCCGTACGCGCGCGACCTTCTCCGCCAGCTGGCCGTCGTATGCGAGGTGGATGAGCGGACAGCCGCCGCAGGTCGTCGCGTGGATGCAGTCGAAGCGCGTGCTAATTCGTCACGGCTCCGATCCACCAGTTCTGCTCGTTCCCGAGGGTGCTGACGAGGATGAACGGGTGCGTCGTCTGCCCGTCGTTGTTCAGGTTACTGACCGACAGGTCGAACTTGTACGCGTTCGAGCCGTTGACCATCGACGGCGTGAAGATGAGATCCGCGCCCCCGCCGCCGAAGAATGCGTTCGCGTCGTAGGCTTGCACCTGCCACTCTTGACCGTTCGTCGTCGCGTCGCTGAAGAGGTCGACCTCGAGCGTCGTCGGCTGACCCGCCGGCGCGTTGAGCGCCAGCGTCGTCAGGTTCTGGCCGTAGAACGTCGCAGGGACAGGCGTCAGGTTGGGGACCGCGTTGATGTAGTACGGCGGCTCGCCCGCGGGCACGGGCCGGCACGGGTCATGACCTTCGCTTGCGTTCTTGTTCGACCACATGCGCTGGACGGTGAACGGCGCGAGAGCGGCTTCGGTGGGGTTGTAGAAGGCGCCGGCGAACTGCGCGCACATGTCGCCAATCTCGCCGCCGCCGAGCACGACCTCCCACATGAAGTGATTGTCGTCGACACCTCCGTAGGCGACCTGCGTGCCGTTGCCGCCGACGAACGGATCGGTCGACGCCTCGGCGAGCTCGTGGCTCGTCGCGCCGGTGAGGCCGTCGAACGAGTTGAGCATGCCGAAGCTGCTGCACCGTGGGAGCACCGCGTAGACGACGTTGCTGCCGTTCGGCTCGTAATAGAAGCTGTTGTGATAGCCGCCGAAGCTGCTGCAGCTCGCCCCCTGCTGGAAGCCCGACCCGAGGGTGATCGAAACCCCCGAGGTGAAGAAGAGGGCGTAGATGGCGTTGGTCGGCGCCAACGCCGACATCGGGAGGTTCGGGTAGAGAGGCGCGGTCGCGTCGATCGGGCCGGCGTCGAACGGTCCGGCGTCGAAGACGCTCGTGCCCGGGAGCGCGCCGAAGCGCGGGTCGGTCCCGATACGGTTGGCCAGCCAGGTCTGGATCTGCGCGTCCGTGAGGGACGGCGGCATGGTCTCGTTCATCACGATCGGCGCGGTCGCGATGCCCGCGCCGACGCCGTACTCGGAGACCGCTTGCTTCCAGTAGTCGCTCGGCCCGATGGCGTTGAGGTACGTCTCGAGCTTGGCCGTCGTCGTCGGGTCGTCGTTCGCGAAGAAGATCGGGACGAAGATCGGCGCGGAGAGGACGGTTCCCCCATAGTTGACGACTTGTGGTGCATTCGGCTGCAGGGCGGGAAACGTGTTGGCCTGTGCGTCCGTCGGCGGCGGCGGGCCGCCGTTGCCCGAGTCGACGATGACGATGCCCGTGTCTCTGCTCGTCGATGCGTCGGGCGTCCCCTTCGGCGCGTCCTTCCCGGCGTCAGGGAGCTTGATCGGCAGAATGATCCCCGTGTCGTTCGACGCGGCGTCCTTGACGGTCGCGGGATTGCCCGCCGTGGAGCCTCCGCAAGCGGCCGTCGCGAGGAGTGAAAATGCGCAGAGGACGACGGACCATGAAAGAAGACGCATGAAGGGCTCCGGAGCCGGATCGAGGAAGCTCAGCTCCGCTAGACTCTTCGTCAGGCTTCCTTCGCGCGCAAGCAATTCGCGTCGCGTGCGGTCGAAAGTTTCCTGCGGAGGCAGAGGATTTGCCCCCGACTGGACACGCCCGCGCTGCGAAACCGCGCGGCGCTCGCACCCGTACGGAGAAGATGGGCCTCGCGGGATGGTACGTCGTCGTCCCCCCGTCCGCCGCCGATCTCGGCTGTGGGCTCGTCGCGTACGGGCGAACGACACGAAGAGCGAGGCCGAGCTCCACACCGAGGAGGCATGGTACAAGCGCGCGCGTGACCGACGGTGCCCCCTCCGCGGCGGACCTCGCGATGGACCGTTACGCGCGCGGGGACGACGACGCCTTCGCCGAGCTCTACGACGCGCTCGCGCCGCGCCTGCTGCGCTACCTGACCCAGAAGACGCGCGACGTGAGCCGAGCCGAGGACCTCGTCCAGCAGACCCTCCTCCGCATGCACCGGGCGAGAGGCCGGTTCATCGCGGGGGGCGCGGTCGTCCCGTGGGCGATGGCGATCGCGCGGCGACTCTTTCTCGACGAGCTGCGGCAGCGCCGGGGCGATCGTACCGATCCATCCCGCGAGCCCGAGGAGGACCCCGCGGACGCTTCCCCGAGCGCCGTGGACCTCGTCGCCGCGAGCCAGCTCCACGCCCGGCTGCGGCGCGAGCTCGCGAAGCTCCCTGACGCCCAGCGCGAGGCGTTCGAGCTCCTCAAGGACGAGGGACTTTCGCTCGCCGAGGCGGCGGCCATCCTCGGCACGACCACGACCGCGGTGAAGCTGCGCGCGCACCGCGCGTACGTGGCGCTCCGCGCTGCCCTCGGCGACCTCGCCCCCGACCTGCCGGACGCCGACCGGGGCGCGCGCTCATGACCACGCCCGACATGCGCAAAGCCAGGCTGCTCGAGGCGGTGAAGAGGGAGCCGTCCCCGTCGCGACGCGAGGTCGTTCGCCAAGAGGTTGCCACGGTCCTCGCCGCGGCGATCGTCCCGCTCGTGATCTTCTTCTCGGTCGGCGGTCTCTCTGCGACGCTGCGGCCCCACCGTCTCCTCGCGACCACCGCCGTCGTGTGGCTCGCGATCGCGCTCGTCGCGACCCGGCTCGCGCTCCAGCGCGGACGCGCGATGCTCGGCGCACCGCGTGGCTGGCTCGCGCTTGCCGCCGCAAGCACGCCCGTGTTCCTGGCTGCGAGCTGGTTTGCCCTGCCCTGGGCGGCTCTCCGCCTGCCGTCGCCGCGCGGCGCCGACGTCGATGCCGTGTGCTTCGCCGTCGCGGTTGCGATGGCCGCCGCGCCACTCGGTGCACTCCTTTTCCTGCGCCGCGAGGGGGACCCGGTGCACCCCACGGCCACCGGAGCCATCGCGGGCGCGGCGGCCGGCGCGTGGGCGTGCCTGCTCATCGGACTCCACTGCGAGGCCACCGATCCACGCCACGTCGCCGTCGGGCACGTCGTGCCCGTTGTATTTCTGACGCTCGCCGGCGCGCTCGCCGCCCGGAGAGCGCTCGGAATCAGGTCGGCGAGCCCACGATCGCCTTAGCCGCCGCCTCGGCCTGGCGCACGCAGTCCGGAAGCCCGACCCCGTCATAGCCGCTCGCCACCAAGTAGAGCCCCGGCGTCTCTCCGAGGATCTCGCGGGCGCGTCGCATCCGCCCCGGATGGCCGACGAGCGGCTGGGGGCTCGCGCGGACGAAGCGGAACACGCGGACGAGCGTCGGCGTCGCCGTCACGCCCATCGTGCGTGACAGCTCGAGGGCCGCGATGGCGCCGAGCTGCTCGTCGTCCTTCGCCATCAGCTCGTCCTGCCCTGCGCCCCCGAGGAATACCCGGATGAGAACCTGCCCGTCCGGCGCGCGATCGTCCCACTTGCTCGACACCCACGTCGCCGCGAGCGCGGGACGACCGAGGACGCGCGGGACGATGTAACCCGTCGCGTCGAGCGCGTACGGGACATCGGCCCGGGCGAACCCGAGCATCACGACCGCCGTCGACACGTACGGCATCGCGGACAGGAGCGACGTGAGCCGCTCACCGAACGACTCCAGCGCCGCAGGAGCCGCGTGACCCGGCACGGCGAGCACCACGTCGTCCGCGTAGCGTGTCTCGCCACCGACCTCGACCGCGAAGCGCCCCCGCGGGTCGTCCTTCAAGGCGGACACCTTCGAGAGCTTCACTCCGGTGCGGATGCGCTCCTCGCCGATCGAGGCTACGAGCCGGTCGACCAGTGTACCGAGCCCGCCGCGCAGTGACGTGAACATGCTGGGCTTTGTCTTCGCGCCGCCGAGGGTCGGGCGGAGGGTCGACTTCATCGCGTGGATGAGCGAACCGTGCTTCTCCTCCATCTCGAGGAACTGCGGCAACGTCGCTCGCATCGAGAGAGAGCCCGCGTCGCCGCCGTAGATCCCGCCGAGCAGCGGGGCCACGAGCCGCTCGGCGACCTCCGCCCCCAGGCGGCGCCGGATGAAGGCGTCGATCGACTCGTCGTCGTCGTCGCCGTCGCGGCGCCTCCGCGGGATGAACGGCTCGAGCGCCATGCGCAGCTTCGCGCCGAGAGAGAAGAGCGGCGTTCGGAGGATCGGCATGACGCTCGTCGGGACGCCGAGGACGAAACCCTCCGGGAGGGAGTGCAGCCGATCGCCCCACGCGATGAGGGCGCGGCGATTCTCGGGCACCGTCCCGATGAGCTCGCCTTCGAGGCCGAGGCGCTTCGCGAGGGCGGTCGCGTCCGGCTTGTTCGCGACCCACGAGTCGGGCCCGGCGTCGAGCAGGTAGCCCTTCTCGCGCACCGTGACGATGTTCCCTCCGACGCGCGGCGCCTGCTCGAACAGCACGACGTCGGCCGAAGGGTCGCGCTGCCGGATGGCGTGCGCGGTCGACAGTCCGCTGATCCCCCCGCCCACGACGATGACTCGCTTCACGTGAAAAACCTCCGGGCGACGCCTTCGAGCACGTCGATCATGGCGTCCGTTGCGTTGAGCGACTCCGTCCGCGCGTACGCCATGCCGCGCTCCAGAGCCCAGGCGCGCGCCTCGATGTCGAGGTCGTACAGAATCTCGACGTGGTCCGCGAGGAAGCCCGTGGGAGCGAAGACCACGCGCTTCACGCCTTCGTTCGCGACGCGGTCGAGGGTGGTGCGGACGTCAGGGCCGAGCCACTCGCCGCCACCCATCCCCTGGCTCTGGAAAATGACCTCGTGCGGAACCATCGACGCGCCGAGCGCCCCGACCACGGCCGCGGCGCTCTCCCGCACCTCGCGCTCGTACGGGTCGCCCCCACGAAGCACGGCGAGAGGCAGACTGTGGGCCGAGAAGACGACGCGCGTCGCGGAGCGCTCGGAGTCGGGAACCCGCGACAGGGCCTTCGCGAGCGACGCGGCGAAGGCCTCGGTCAGCTTCGGCTCTTGCCCCCAGTTGCCGGGTCCGACCACGTGGACCTCCGATTCCCCTCGCTCCGCGCGCGCGGTGGCCGCGGATCGCACCGCGTCGACGTAGAGCGCGGCCGAATGCTGCGCCAGCGGAAGGACGACGACACGCGTGATGCCTTCGCGCGCGAGCTCGGCGAGCACGTCGTCGGGCGTGGGTGGCCAGAGCCGTCCGGCGAAGGCCGCGCGCGTCCGGAGCCGCTCGCCGACCCGGCGCGTGACCTCGCGGCAGATGTCGTTCAGCGGCGAGCGCCCGCCGATCGCCTCGTACCGGCGCCGCACCTCCGCGACCAGGTCGGCGGGCGCGGCGTGACCGCGCCGGATGACCTCGAGGAATGCGGGCAGATCGTCGAGGTCGTCGACGGTGCCGTGGGCGATCGTGATGACCGCGCCGCGCGACGCGTCGGTCAAGGGCGCGCCTTCGGGTGGGCGTGGACGTGGTCGACGATCGCCTGCACCGTCTCGACGGGCGTCTCCGGGAGGATGCCGTGACCCAGGTTGAAGACGTGCCCCGGACGCCCCGCGGCCGCGTCGAGGATCCGCGATGCGTGCGCCAGCGCGACCGCGCGTGGCGCGAAGAGGACCGTCGGATCGAGGTTCCCCTGCACGCCCCGATCGTGACCCACCTTGTCCCAACCCTCGTTGAACGGCGTCCGCCAGTCGAGGCCGATCACGTCGCCGCCGGCCTTGGCCTGCAGGTCGAGGAGCGCGTGCGTCCCGGTGCCGAAGTGGATGACCGGCACCCCCTTCCCCTTCACGCCGTCGAGGACGTGCGCGACGTGCGGCATGACGTACGTCTCGTAGTCTTCGCGTGACAGCTGGCCGACCCAGGAGTCGAAGAGCTGCACGCAGTCGGCGCCCGCGGCGATCTGACCGACGAGGTAACGACGCACGACCTCCGCGAGCTTGCCCATCAGGAGGTTCCAAGCGTCGGGCTCGCTGTACATGAGGCGCTTCGTCTTCACGAAGTGCGCGCTCTTGCCCCCCTCGATGAGGTAGCTCGCCAGCGTGAACGGCGCCCCCGCGAAGCCGATGAGCGGCACCTTGCCGGTGAGCTCCTTCTTGATGAGCCGTAGCGCTTGGAGGACGTACCCGAGCCCGTCCTCCGGATCGATCACGCGGAGCGCCTCGATCTGGGCCCGCGACGACACGGGCGTGTGGACGACCGGTCCTTCCCCCTTGGCGAACTCGAAAGGCGCCCCCATCGGCTCGAGGGGGAGGAGGATGTCTGCGAAGAGGATCGCGGCATCGACGCCGAGTCGCATCGGCTGCAGCGTCACCTGGAGCGAGAGCTCCGGGTTCTTGCAGAGCTCGAGGAGCGAATAGCGCTCGCGGAGGGCCCTGTACTCGGGCATGTACCGACCGGCCTGGCGCATGAACCAGACGGGGGTGCAGTCGGTGGGCTGGCGCCGGCAGGCGAGGAGGAAACGGTCGGAGCGGTCGGACATGGCGCGCGGAGACTAGCCCAACTCGGGCGGAGCGGGCGCGCCGGCCGCGGGGTCCGCCGGGACGGCGGCTCAGGTTTCCGACGGAACCGCCGTTCTTCGTCCGTGAGCGTCCACTCTCGATCGCGCACCGCCATGACCTTGCTCAGCAGGAGGAGTCGCCCCCCGACCGCGCCGCGTCTGCGCGACCGCCTCGACGCGTTCGTGAAGGCGTTCCGGGTGCCGGACGGCGCGACCATCGAAGCGCTGTCGGAGGGGTTGACCGCGCAGGCGTGCATGGATGCGGGCCGCTGCTACCCGCCCGAGCAGGTCATCGAGGACGCCTTCAACGTCTACGTGAAGGCCAGCGAGACCTTGCGCCGCGCCGGCCGGCCGGACTCGGTCGCGGTCCGGGGGTGCACGACCGAGCTCCTCGTCCTCGTGATCCAGCAAGCGCTCGATCTCGCCAAGCACCTCGATCAGCAGGGCAAGCAACGGGTGGCCCAGGCGGCCGCGCTCGCCGCGGTGCAGCACAAGCTCCGCGCGAGCTTCTCGAAGGCGCTGTCGCTGCGTGAGCAGGCGCGCCGGCTGCTCGCGACGATGGCGCCGGACGACTCCGACCACCTGGACGAGGTGCTCAGAGCGGCCTCGGCCACGGACGACAAGGGGTCCGCCGCGGCGGCGATGTTCGCCCTCGCCGCCATCGGCCGGAGGCTCCTCGCCGGCGGATCGGCGAAGATGGGGCTGCGCGCGAGGCTCGTGGGCCTCGACGAGCCGTACCTCACCACGCTCGAGGCGCTCGGCTACGACCTGAAGCAAGGCCAGGAGGAGCTCTCCCGGCTCACGCGCGCGGCCCACATGCCCGACGACGCCCTCTACGCGGAGGCGGGGCTCACGCTGCACCTCATGATGTACGTGATCGAGGCCTTCGCCGCCGCCCACGAGGTCGACGCGTCGGTGCCGCTCCTCCGCCCCGAGCACACGCAAAGGATGGTGCGCCGCATGTCCCGGCTCCCGCCGCCCCCGCCCCCGTCGCCCACGCTGAGGCCGCTCGCGAAGGTTCCCGACCTCCGGGCGCACGATGTGAGAAACCTCGAGCCGAGCATCCAGGACTCCGATGCCCCGAAGACGGCGTTCCGCGGCGGGCTGGGGAGCAGTCGACGGTGAGGCTCGGGCGGCGACGCGGGCCCAGGCTCGGCCTCACCCGGCCCCGTTCTCGGCATCGGGGGAGGCCGCCGACGACCGGCCCTGGACGGGCGCGGGGGCGCCGATGCCGGCGTCCACCCGGCTGAGGACGAACCCCGCCGCCCCGACCAGCGAAGGCACCCACGCCCAGAGAGCGAGCTGCCCGTGCGTGATCAGCAAGCCCGCGAGCATCGGCGCGGTGATCTGCGCCACCGAGTTGATCGACTGGTTGAGCCCGAGGACGACCCCCTGCTCGTTCCGACCGACGCTCCGCGTGATGAGGCTCGTGATGGCCGGGCGCAGGACCCCGCTGCCGAACGCGGAGAGCACCATGACGACGAGCAGCGGCGGGAGCCCGTGGATGAAGCCGAGCAGCAGCTGCGCGAGCGCGATCGACGCGAAACCGCTCCGCGCGAGCTTCGCCTCCCCGTAGCGCTTGACGAGCCGCCCGATGAGCCCCCCCTGGAGGATGATGCCGAGGAAGCCGTTGAAGCCGAACAGGTAGCCGACCTCGCGCGGGCCGAAGGGGTGGCCATTCCAGGTGAAGGTCCGCTCGGCGAAGAGGGCAAACCCGGAGATGAGCGACGAGAACGCGAACGTGAAGCAGAAGAACTGCGCGAAGAGCGCGCCGAGGACCGGGCGCTTGATGTACTGGGCGTACGCGCCCCAGTGCAGGACGGAGAGTCGCTCGCCCGCCGGCGGGGCAGGGGCAGCGGCGGCCTCGACGCGGGCGACGCCGGGCGGGACGGGCGTGACCTCGTGGCCGATCCCCGAGGGCTTGCCCCCGGGCAGCAGGAACAACGTGCAGAGGATGCTCGTGCCCGACAGCGCGGCGGCGAGGTAGATGGGCGCGGTGAGACCGATCTCGGTGAGCTTGCCCGTGACGGCGGGCCCGAGGAAGAAGCCGAGCCCGAACGCAATGCCGATGAGGGCGAACGATTTCGCGCGATCCTCCGGGCGCGTGTTGTCCGAGATGTACGCCTGGGCGATGGTGAGGTTGCCCGCGGTGACGCCGTCGATGACCCGCGCGAGGTAGAGCATCCAGAGGCTGTCCGCCCGCGCCATCACGATGAAGCCGATGAAGGTGCCGAGCTGGCTCACGAGGAGCACGGGCTTGCGCCCCACGTGGTCCGACAGGCGTCCGAGGAAAGGCCCGGCGAAGAGCTGGCAAGCCGCGTAGGTCGAGACGAGGAGAGTGGCCTCGAGCGGCGTCGCGCGAAACCGACTCGACTCCGCGTAGATGGCGAGCAGCGGGATGACGAGCGTGAAGCCGAAGATGTCGACGAGGACGATGAGGAAGATCGGCAGGAGCGCCCGCGTGAGCCTCTTCGAAGAGGGTCGCGAGCTCGCGGCGGCGTCGGGCGTCACGTGGACTGGTTGTAGTTCGTGTTCTCCAGCAAGATCACGTTCGTCTTGCTGCGCGTCTCGCCGACGCTGGTGATGTAGACGGCGGGCTGGTCCTGCACGGGGCAGACCTTTTCGCACGCCCCGCAGCCGATGCAAAGGCTCGGATCGACGTGGGGGCGCTGGAGGTGGACCTCCTTCATCGCCGGCGGCTCGCCGTTCGGCCCGGGCTTGCTGTCACGGACCGGCACGGTGACCTCCTCGACCCAGATCGCCTTCGGCGAGGTCGGGCAGAACTCCTCGCACACGATGCAGGGCGTCTGCATGCTCCACGGCAGGCAACGCCCGCGGTCGTAGAACGCCGTGCCGATCTTGATCGGAGGCTGGTCAATCCCGAGCTTCTCCTTCTCGGTGATCTTCTGGATGGCCCCGGTAGGGCACACCTGGCCGCAGAGGACGCACGAGTGCTCGCAGTACCCGATGCGCGCGATCAGGATGGGCGTCCACAGCGCCTCGACGCCGGCCTCGAACATGGCGGGGTGGAGCGCGTTGTTGGGGCAGACCTTCATGCACTCCGCGCAGCGGATGCATCGCTCGAGAAACGCGCGCTCCTCGACGGCGCCGGGCGGGCGAATGACCTTCGAGTGGTAGTTGACGTCGAGCGAGTCCGCGATGCGCGCGCCGGGGAGGAAGAGCGCGCCGGCGCCGGCGGCGGCGAGGGTCGTCCTGCGCAGGGTGTCGGGCTCGGTCGTGGCGCTCGCGCGGTTCGGCAGGAAGCGGAACTTGATGACGTCCTCGTGGCACGCCGTCTCGCAGTTCATGCACATGTGGCACTCGTCCTGCCGCCACTTGACCCCGCCTTGCGGAGAGTCGGCCCCCTGGCAGTGGACGAGGCAGAGGTTGCAGTCGGTGCACTTGGCGTGATCCTTCTCCATGCCGAAGAGCGCGAAGCGGGCGAAGACGCCGAGGAACGCGCCGAGCGGGCAGAGCACGCGGCACCAGAACCGCGGGATGAACCGGTTCGCGAAGAGCACCGCGGCGAAGAGGAAGACGATGAGCCACGTCTGGTGGAAGTAAAACTGGTGGGATTCCCACACCGTCCGGGCGAGGAAGTCCTGGGTGTGATCCGCCGCGGACTGGATGGGGCGCGACCCGTGATCGGTGACGGTCCCGAGCGCGCGGTGGGTGACGTACTGCGCCGCGGGGATGACGCCGAGGCCGATCGACCGGACCACGATGCAGATGGGGTCGAACATCCCGCCGATGGCGCTGCCGAAGACGGCCGCGATCAGAAAGGCGTAGAGGAGGTAGTACTTGGCGCGCTGGTAGGTGTGCGTCTTGTTCGCGTCGACGCGGTGCGATCCGCGCCCCTTGGGCGAGGGGAGGAGCCACGCGAAGAAGTGGTGCAGCGTGCCGAACGGGCAGATCCAGCCGCAGAAGACGCGCCCCACGACGAGCGTGACGGCGAGCAGCGCGACGCTCCAGAGGAGCCCGCGGTAGATCGTGTGCGTCGAGAGGAGCGTCATCGCGCCCACGAACGGGTCCGCGAGCAGGAAGCCCTCGACGGGGAGCGGCAGACGCACCACGGCGTCCGCCTTGGCGGCGAAGCTCCCGCGGAAGGTCGTCTCGCAAAGGAAGACCATGAAGAGGGCGAAGAAGCCGACCTGCGAGAAGCGGCGGAGCCACACGAGCCGGCGGATGACCGGGCGAGCGGGGATGCCCGAGCCCGCGCGCTTCGGGCCGCGCGTGGGGGTGGGGGGCTTGGCGGCCACGGGCGCGCGCGCGGGCGGCGGGCTCGCCGCGATCGGCTTCGGCGGCTCGTCGAGCGAAGGCACCACCCCGGGCTGCCCCGTCTTCCAGGGGATCGGCTCGGGGAGCTCGTCGTGCGCGTGCGGTGCGGCCGACACGACGGTCTAGACCTCCTTCACGCGGAGATTCTCCCAGTACATCGTCCCGATTCCGCGCTCGTGGCCCATCTTCAGGTACGGGAGGTTGTCGCGGTGCTGCCCGATGAGCGTGCACGCGAACGCGTCGGCCGCGACCTGGTCGGTCGACGCGACGACGGTGTTCATCACCCGCGTATCGTCGATGTTCCCGCCTTGCGGCCCGTTGCGCACGAGCACGCGCATCGCGTCGATCACGACGAGCGACGGGCGCATGAAGGTCGCCAGATCGGCGATGGAGACGTCGATGCTCTGGTGGAGCCGGTTCCTCCTCCCACCGAGCACGCCGTACCAGTTCTTCATCCCCGCGGTGAACTTGGCGAGGTTGTGGTGCTTGGCGACGGGCACGTTGATGACCTTGTCGGCGTCGACGAGCGTCGTGAAGATCGGCCACTCGTCGAGGACCTCCCCCTTGATCCGCGTCGTCCTGTAGCGGTGCTCCGCGGGGAGGATGACGTCCGCCCCGAGGGAGTACGCCTTGCGCCAGATCCCCGAGCGCTGGAAGCAGCGGTCGGGGTCGTTGCAGGAGCCGTCCGCGACGATGACCTTCTTCGCCCCCGCGTTGAACGCCTGCTCGATGACCGCGCCGACGACGTCCGGGTTCGTGTTCGCGGCGTGGATGGGCATGCGGTCCCACCCGATGTTCGGCTTCACGACGACCACGTCGCCGCGGCTGACGAAGCGCTTCATCCCGCCGAGGGCGTCGACCGCCTTGCCGACGAGGTCCCGGGCGAGCGTCGCCGAGGGGAGCGCGCCCCCCCGCGCGATGGCGAGCTGGGCCAGCCCGTCTCCAGGGCCAAGGGCGACGCGGTAGTCGCGGACCTGCCGCGCGCCCGACTGCGCCGCGAGGTCGAACCCCCCCTTGTCCCACACCGCACGCCCGAGGACGGACGCCCCCGCCAGCACGCCCGCGGCAGACCCCAGCCGGACGAGCATCTCGCGTCGCGTAGGGCGAGCTCGACCGTCCAAGGAGGCCTCGCCCTCGGGTCGGTTCACCGGGTCGGGCGGCTTGGGCGGCACGCCTGGACCCTAACCCCCGGCAGCGATGCGGGCAACCTTGCGAGGCATCGGCAGAAGCTCGAGCGGAGGCGATTTCGCCGCTCGCGGAGCGCGCTCACATGCACGTCTGCGTGAGGTCGCAGGTGCCGCCCGAGGCGGTCACCGAGATCGAGTACTGCGTGCACGTGGGGGTCGCGCCCGCGGCGCGGTACACGCGGATGAAGTACGGCGAGCTTTCATCGTTGCAGTGCGTCGCCGCCGTGGGACCGCACGGGTCCTCCCCGATCGTCGTCGTCCCGCTGCCGCTCGTCGCGTTCACGCACCAGTCGTAGGACGTCACGCCGACGGACTGGCCGGTCGGCGTGTCGCTGCACGCGGCCGCGCGCTCGACGTCCATGATGAACTCGGTGTTGGACGCCGGGGCCGTGAACGCGATCGCCACGTGATACGAGTTGGCGGCCGCGCCGGGGACGTCGGTGGTCGTCACGCTGTACACGTTGACGTCACCCATGCTCGAGAGGGTGCCCGAGATCGTGATCGCCGCCCCGCCGGTCGTCACCGTCCCCGCCGGGCTCGCCTGCGCGCAGAGCGCGTCCGGCTCGGTCGCGTTGACCGCGCAGTTGCAGCCCGTCTGCGGGCTCGACGTGGGGAACGCCGTGTACCCCGGGTTGCACGCGCCGACCGCGCACATCCCGTTCGTGCAGGCCCACGATGAGTTCGGCGGGGGCGCGCCCATGAACGCGCAGAGCTGGTTCGGATCCCCTTCGTCGATCTGCCCGTCGCAGTTGTCGTCCTTGCCGTTGCAGATCTCGGCCATCGGCGTCAGCGCGCTGCAGGCCGACTCCATCCCCGTCGCGCCGTTGCACGATTGCTGACCCGTGCAGGTGCCGAACGCGTTGGAGATCGTGCACGGGTCGCTGATGCCGTTGCGCATGTTGTTGCACTGGCACGCCTGCCCGCCGCTCGGCACGCACCACATGGACGGCACGTCGGCGTCGGCGGTGACGCCCGCGTCCGCCGGCCCGCCACCGTCACTCGCCCCTCCGCCGCCCCCCGCGTCCAACGAGCCGCCGCCGTCCGTGACGCCGACCGTGCCTCCGTCCGGCACGAGCGCCGCGTACGCCGCCTGCGACATGCACGAGTAGCCCGTGGGACACGTGCCCGTGGGCGTGCAGTCCCTGGCGCAGAAGTGGTCCCCCTGAGGGGACGTCATGCAGTTGTCGCTCGGGAGCTTGCAGTCGGTCGGGACCGTGCACTCGAGGCACTCCTGCTTCAGGTCGGGGACGCACAGCGCCGTCCCGTTCACGTACGAGCAGTACGTGTTCGCGGGGCACGACGTCGCAGGGCAGGGCTCGCTACAGTACTGGGCGCTTCCGATCATCGTGCACGTGCCGGGAGAGAGGCACTGCGCGCTCATGGTGCACGCGCCGCCGATCGGCACGAGCGTGCTGCCGCCGTCCTTGAAGATGGACTTGCCGTCGGACTTGCCGTCGCGGCCGCCCGCCGTACCGTCGCCCCCGGTCCCCCCTTCTCCGATGGACGCATCCCCCTGGGTCGCCGAGCTGCCTGCGGCGCAAGCGACCGATGCGCCTGCGACGAGGACCGCGAAGAGTAAGCCGTGAGCCGGTCGCACGTTCAAGAGCACCCTCGACCCGGCATCTTAGATGGAGACCACCCTTCGAGCCACTTCGTAATCGCCGCACGCGCTAGCGACCGTGCCCGGGGCCGACGATCGCGTTCATCTTCACGAGCGCGTCGAAGCCCTCCACGTGGGGTGGATGGTGACAGCCCACACACAGGTCGGGTCCCGGGCGCGAAGTCGGCACCGGCGTCGTCTCGGGCTTCGCCGCGTGGAGCGAGCCGGGCCCGTGGCAAACCTCGCACTGCACGTCCTTCAGCAGATCGACGTGAGTGACGGTGCTCCCGCCGGGGCGCCCGTAGCCCGTGACGTGACAGCCGACACAGTCGAGATTGAACTCCTTGCTCTGCGACGAGAGCGCCGCGTACGCACCCGCGTGGACCGTCTTGTCCCAGAAGGCCTTCTCCTTCTTGTGGCAGACGCTGCACGCCTCGATGCCCGTGTACGACGGCTGCCCCGGGTCGGCCGCAAGCGGGAAGCGCCCCGCGAGCGCGACCTTGTTCGTGTCGTTGACGAAGCGGTAGTACGACGCGAGGTCCCGCTTCACCTCCGGGTCCTGCCCGAGGGCGTCCCGGACCTCCTGGAGCGTGTAGCGGAAGTAGCTCCCGTCCGCGGGCGGCGGCTTCTGGTCGAGGGCGGCGCGTTCGGCCTCGAGGCGGTCGAGGTCGGCGCGACGCGCGGTGATGTCGCCCGGGGCGATGGTCTTGTCGCGCTCCCAGTTCGCGATGCGGAAGTGCAGCTCGTCGATGCGGCGCGTCAGCTCGGCGCGCTTCTGTCCGTCGCCGAGGCCGCTCGCGTCCGCGAACGTGTACGAGCCGCCGCGCACGTAGAGGTCGAGCGCGCCGACCGCCTGCAGGTGGTTCGAGGTCTCGGCCACGAGGACGTTGCCGACGAGCTCGCCCGGCGGCGCGGGAGTATTGCCGTCCCCGCGCCCGAAGGCCTCGCCCACGACGACGGCCGTGAGATCGGGCACCGCGTCCGCGATGCGCTTCGCCTCTCCGCGGCCCACCGACGCGAGCGCGATCACGACGTTCGCCCCCGCCTCCCGCACCACCTGCGAGGCGAATCGGACGGCCTCTGCCGGCGGGGCCGTCGCCGTGCCGCCGAGCGGCTTTCCCACGCCGATGAACGCGATGCGCACCCCGCCCTCGGTGACGACGCGCGTGGGCAAGAGCGGCGCCCCCGCGTCCGTGCGCACGTTCGCCTCCAGCGCGGGCGCACCCGAGGCGAGCGCCAGCTTCGCGAGCTCGTCGGGGCCCGCGGCCCAGTCGTTCTCCGCCGGCGCCCACGCCGTGAGGCTCAGGCGTCGCAAGCTCGTCGCGAGCGCCTCGGCCTTGGCGACGTCCTGCGCGCGGTGGTCCTTCTCCAGCAGCGGATCCGTGAAGTACGTGGGCCCCGCCGCGACGAACAGGCTCGCGGGGGCGTGCGAACGCTGCGAGAGGAGCCAGGCGGCCGCGTGGTCGAGACCGCCGAGCTGGTCCTTCACGCAGCCGCACGGTTCGATCGCGCCCGCGAGGTCGGAGACGAAGTAGACGCGGAGGGTGGGGGGTGCGTCATTTCCGGGGGGGACGGCAGGGCCGCCCGAGGCGCGGCAGCCGTGGCAAGCCGCGAGCCCGAACGAGACGAGCGCCCCCGCGAGCAGCGCGTGGGCCCAGCGGCCGGGACCCCGGCTCGACTCCGTCCGCGTGCGCATGTCGGAGACGGATCTACAGGAAGCGAGCAGGACCCGGAAGGGCGCCCTCCCGAGTCTCCCCACGTGCCCGTGCCCGTGCCCGTGCCCGTGCCCGCCCCTCCGCACCC
>Ga0209415_10010815_pt1 | contig 15444 bp, 11 predicted proteins | sample PeaSoiSIISIP2007_FD_187696 | JGI IMG/M metagenome (GOLD analysis project Ga0209415, IMG submission 187696) | Peat soil microbial communities from Weissenstadt, Germany - SII-SIP-2007 (SPAdes) (version 2) | ecosystem: Environmental > Terrestrial > Soil > Wetlands > Peat | place: Germany... | reverse complement strand
CGTCGCGTCACCGCTGGCGTGGCGTTCGACATCGATCGTCGATTCGAGCGGAACGTCGTGACACGTGTCGCAGAATCTCTCGTGCGCCCAGTGTGCTCCGGTGGCGGGGCGCGGCGTACCCTTGCTCCCGTGGCACGTCGTGCACGCGATGGGTCCGTTGGGCGGCGAGTGACATCCGCTCTGCATGCAGCTCAGGCCGACCACGCCGCCCGAGTAGTCGTCCCCGTGGCACTGCACGCACTGCGAGAGCGGGAACCTGTTCGCGCGCAGCCATGTCCCGTGGAAATTGGGGTTGTCCGTGAGGACCCCGCCGTCCGCGCCGCGCACGGCCCACCCGACCGGGTGCGCGCCCGCCGCGTCCGGCTGTGAGCGCGAGACGGAGCACCCGACCACTAGACACCCGAGGAGGAGGAGTCCGAGCGCTGAGCGGAGCGTTGTGGAAGGCGCCATGGCGGATTCGTGGACAGTCGCGAGCGAAGGTGTCGCGCCTTACGGGAGCGAGGCGAGCTGGGTGGTGGTCGAGTCGATGACGGCCTGGAAGAACGGCAAGTTGTGGATCCCCCAGGTCTGGTCATCGTGGAGGAGGGCCTCGTTCCAGATGGCCTTCGCGATGATGCCGCCCGGCGGGAACACCGACGCCGCGGGCGAGCCCGACTTGACCGAGTCGAGGTCGATCGCAACGGGCGCGGCCCCGGAGTACGTCATTCCCGCGAGCGCGCCTGTGGAAGTGCACTCGGGCGTCCCCGTGAGCGTGGGGAACGAAGCCCATAGGACCGTAAGCGCACGCCACTCGGCGACCGGTTGCGGCTCGGTGATCGTGCTCGCGGTCGGGGCGACCTTGAAGGTGATCGACGGCGGCGCGGCGCCGGCCCCCATGCAGAGGAACCCACCGGTCGCCGTGTCGCGCGCCGACGTCACCGTGTAGCCGGCCGGGGCCATCGCGCCGAGGGCGTCGGCGACCTTCGCGAAGAGTATCTCATCGAGCGCGCCCATCTGCGCCTTGACTGGAGCCTGCAACCCGACCCCGTCGACCTGACCGGGACCGCCATCGGGGCCTCCGTGACAGTTCGAGCAGATCGTCAAGTCCGCGACGAACGAGTGGTTCTGGCGCCGACCCGCCGCGCGCTGGGCGGCCGTCGGAGCCCCATAGTGGCAGCCGGCGCAGGTGTCGGTGACCGCGAGGTGCGGCGACGGGTTGCTCGGCGGCACGAAGTACGCGTTCACCCCGAACAGCACGTCGGTCTGCGGGCCCTGGTGCGGCGTCGGGATCGCCGCCGGATTCGTCGCCAGCGCCTGCGCGCCGAATGCCCCGGCGCCCTGGTTGTGGCACGCCATACATACGGCACCTGCGCCGACCCCGCTCACCGCCCCCTGCCCGTTGGGAAGACCCGGCAGGCTGCCGTACAGCCGAAGCTGGTACGGGTTCCCCGCGACCGCATGTGGGTCGTGGCACGCCGCGCACGTCTCCGGCTCGACCCGATCCGCCGTCAAGCCCAGGCTCGCGAGCGACTGGAGCGTCGCCGCATTCGCGCCGCCGTCCACCGCGGGTTTGCCATCTGCCGTGAGGTTTCCCGCGTAGCCTTGTGCGAGCTGCTGCGCGTACTGTGAGTACCCCTGCGCGCTGTGGCATCTCCCGCACACGCTCGCCCCCGCGCGGAGCGCATCGACGGTGGCGACCTCCCGCGCGAGCGCGAGGTTCGCGTGCGGAGAGGACTTCCACTGGTCCATCTTCGGATACGCGCTCTCGTTGCCGTGGCATTGGCCGCAGACGTTCGACCCGAAGGACATCGCCGCGAGGTTGTCGCTCCCCGCATCCTGCCCTGCATACGGCGCGGTCCCGAGCATGAGACGGACGTTCATCGGCCCGTGGCAGCTCTCGCACTGGACATTGCCGAGCTGGGCGACGCCCGGGCTCCTGGAGACCAGTGCGTCCCAAGTGCCCGTGCTCGGAGCAGAAGGGAACGTCCACCCTTCGGACTTCGCGACCGCGGCGAAGCCTCCGTTGCCGGCAGCCGCGGGGAAGGTCGAATACCCGACGGTATGACACTCCACACACGCGGACGTGGCCCCGGGCGTGACACCGTCCAGCTCGTGCGCGAAGGTCGTCGCGTGCGCGGTGGCGCGCCACGGTGTGAACATGTCGGCGGCGAGGTCGGCCGCGCCCGATCCGCTCCCCACGCCCAGCCACGGGATGGACGTCGGGCCCGTGTGGCACCCCGTCGTCGTACAGCCCTGAGCAGCGTAATCGTTGCCCACGCCAGCGTCGCCGCCTGAGATGCCGTCCCAGTCCTGAGCGTAGACGTTCGTGCTCTTCCGCGACACGCTCTCCGTGATCGCATACGTGCCCGGCACATCGGGCGTGAACGACGGGAACTGAGTCGTTGCCCCCACGAGCGCCGCTTTCGAGCCGGTCGCATGGGTCGTGTCGATCGACCAGTTCCAGGCCGCCGGCGACCCACCGTCCACGCCGAGCGCGTCGCCCTCGAGCCAGACCGGGATGCCGACGGGCACGTTCCGGAGCCCGCTCGTCGGAGGCGTCGCCTGCACGGTCACGTTCGCCGTCGCCACGTGGCCTTCGGGGTCGGTTACCGTGAACGTGAATCCGTAGTTGCCGGTCTCGTCGGGGGTGAATCCCATCGCGCCGAAGCGCGCCGGGACGAGGCCGCCGTCGTGTTCGCCGAGCGCGATGCTCGCGTTCGCCTCGGGCTTGGCGTCGGCGAGGGAGAGCGTCGTGAACTGGAGCGTGCTCGTGCTCGTGCCGGAGAGCGTGGCCGCGGGCCTGCCGCTCGTCTGGCGCCACAGGAAGACCAGCTTGCTCAAGTCGGAGTCGGGCGCGGTCACCGTCGCAGCGACCGTCGCCGTGCTGTTGAAGCCCGCCACGAGGTCATCGCTGACGACAATCGTCATGCCGTCGGCGGACGCCGCCGTCGCCATCGTCACGGCGACGTGCGTGGTTCCGAACAGGTTCACGCCCACGCCCGCGACCGTCGTGTCCGCGTAGCCTTGCCGCACAAGCGAGAGGGCATCCACCCCCACCGCCGCGCTAACGTGGAACGTACCGTCACTCGCGGTCGTCGCGACAGCTCCGCCGGGGGTCACCGTGATCGCCACCCCGCCGAGCGGCTTCCCTGTCGATGCCGCGCTCACCGTGCCGTCGATCGTGCCGTCGAAGGCGAACGGCGGCCCTTGCGTTCCGCGTAGACCCTGCGCGCCTGCGTCTCCGCGGGCTCCGGGCGCCCCCGTCTCGCCGCGCGATCCAGTCGGGCCAGGGGGACCAGGCGGCCCTACCGCGCCCCCCGACGAGCAGCCAACGAAGCCCAAACTCATGAGCAACGCGACGTTCCGCATGAGTCTGCTGGCGCCTGCGGACATGAAGTTGGTCGCCTCCATAGCAAGGAAAGAGCCGGGCTGACCCCGTGTCTTCGTCGCGGCCTAGCGCGACGATTCGATGTGATTCTGCGAGATTCTTGCGTTCAAGCGCAGTTCTTGCGGGACGCGGGCGCCGGCATGAGCAGAGGTGAACGGCTTGCGCGGCTGGTCGCGATCGTGCAAGGACCGCGGCCATGAAGCCCGCCATTCTACTTGCCCTCAGTGGCTCGCGCGGTCGCGCTGTCTTCGTCGCCTCACTCCTCGCGGCGCCTCTCGCGGCGTGCACCGGCGGTGATCACCGTTCGTCGACGACCTCCGTCGAGCCCGCGGCGAGCGCGTCAGACCCGACTCCCGCCGCAGCGCCGGACCCCTCCCCCGTTCGCGCCGCCGTTGCCCCCGTCACGGGCACCATCGCCGAGACGATGGAGGCCGCAAGCTACACGTACGTGCGCCTGACGACGCCGCAAGGTGAGCAGTGGGCCGCGATCCCGCAGGCCAAGGTGGCCGTCGGTGACACGGTGACGATCGAGAACCCGATGGTCATCGACGGATTCAAGAGCCCAACGCTCAAGCGCTCGTTCGAACACATCCTGTTCGGCACGCTCGCCGGTCGCCCCTCCCCGATGCAGTCAGCCGCGGCCGCACGCGGCGCGAACCCCCACGCGGGGATGCCGGCAATGGCAGGAATGCCGGGCGCGCCAGTCGCAGCGGAGGCCCCGCTCGGTCCTCCGGTCGCGAAGGCCACGGGCGCGAATGCGCACACGATCGCCGAGCTCTTCGCCTCGAAAGGCACCGTCAAGGACCAGCCGGTCACGGTGCGTGGCAGGGTCACGAAGTTCAACGCGGCGATCATGGGGAAGAACTGGGTGCACATCGAGGACGGCTCCGGGAAGGGGGCCGCCGACGGCAACCTCGTCGTCACGACGAAGGACATCGCGAGCGTCGGCGACGTCGTCGTCGTCCAAGGCACCGTCCGCACCGACAAGGACTTCGGCGCGGGCTACTCCTACGCGCTGATCGTCGAGGACGCGACTGTCGCGAAGTGACGCGGTCAGGGAATCTTCACGAGCGGCTCGCCGTGGAATTCCTGCGAGCCCACGTGCGTCAGCGCGCTCTGGGTGTCGAGCCACAGCTTCTCCCCGAGCGCGCGCCACCGCCGGCAGAAGGTGAAGTCCTCGCTGAGGTAGGTCCCGGTCTCCGGGTCGATCATGCAGTCGAAGAGGTTGTAGAGGTGCGCGCTCGGCTGCTTCGGCGAGGGTAGCGTCAGCGAGTCGTTGTACTTCGCTCCGGGGTACGCGGCGATCATGCGCTCGAGCGCGCGCCGCTTGATCATCATGAAGCCAGTTCCGGCGAAGACCCCGGTGACGAACCCCGCCTTCGTCTCGAGCTCGGCGATCGGGCACGGTTCGCCCACGTATCGGAGACCGAGCGACTCCAGCCGGACGCCGGGCGCCGCCGTCTTCGCGAGCTCCGTGATGCGCGGCCAGTCGCGCACTTTGAGCGGGTACCTGCCCGCGGCGAGATCCTCGTCCAGCGCGAGGAGCCTCTGGAAGTCGTCCGGCGCGAATCCGATGTCGGCGTCGATGAACATGAGGTGTGTCGCGTCGGGCGTGTCGAGGAAATTCGCGACGATCGCGTTCCGACTGCGCGTGATGAGGGAGTCGTGGGCGGACGTGATGAGCCCAAGTCGAAGGTCCACCTGGGGCGTCACCATGAGGCGCAGGACCGACTGCATGTAGACGTGCGTCACGAGCCCGCCGAAGCAGGGGGTCCCGATGAGGACGAAGCGGTTCGCCATCGCGCGAGCGTAGAGCAATCCCCGCGCGCGCGGGTCGCGTACGATGACCGGCGCATGGACTTCTGGTCAGCGTTCCGTCGACGGCACCACGCGCGCCCTCCGGACCCGCCGACTGTCGCTGCCGCCGCCCGCGACGCCGACCCGCTGCCTGCTCCGATCGCGCGGCTCCTCACGCTCGGCGATCCGGGCGGCCCATCGGAGGCCGAGGCGCTCGGCTTGCTCCGGACGGCGCGCGCGACCCCCCACGAGGGGCTCGTGCTGGACCGCCTCGTCCAGTCCAGCGCTCGCTCGCCTCTTCCCGCCGACCTCGCGCTCGCCGTCGCGTCCGCCCTGGTCGATCGCGGCGAGCGATCGGCGGCCCGGGCGCTGCTCGCACACAACGACGCCGCAGGCTCGCTCCTCATGCGAGCGGATCTCCTCGCGGAGGACGGCGACTTCGCCTCTGCCGTCGCGATGATCGAGCGGGCGCTCCTCCGGGACCTCGATCTTCCGGGCGCGCGCGAGCGGAGACTCGCGTGGCGCGATCGCCTCGGCCTGCGCGAGCCGGCTCCCCGCGTCGACCCGGCGACGGCGACCGTCGCCGCTCCGAAGACGCGTGCTCCCTTCGAGCTCGTCCGGGAGCTCGCGCGAGGCGGCGCGGGGGTCGTCTACCTCGCCACGGACCGCGAGCTCGGCCGGCAGGTGGCGCTGAAGGTTTATCACCACCCTGCGCGCGATCGGGGGCTGCTGCTCCACGAGGCGCGCGTCGCCGCCTCGCTCGAAGGCCCCGGCGTGCTGCGCGTGTTCGACATCGAGCCCGAGGCCGGGTGGCTCGCGCTGGAGTGGGCCACGCTGGGCGCGCTGCGCGACCTCTTGCGAGCCGAGGAGCGCTCGTCGCTCGTGCCGCTGGACGCGTGGTTGCCTTCGCTCGTCCGCGCGCTCGCTCGAGTGCACCTGGCAGGGTGGGTCCACCACGACGTGAAGCCCGCGAACGTGCTCATGGCGTCGGGGCTCGAGCCTTGGCTCGCCGACTTCGGCAACGCGCGGCGGCCCGGAGAGCCTAGCCCTCCCGGGAGCCTCGGATACGTGTCTCCGGAGCGCCTCGCGGGCCGCCCGAGCGATCCTCGAGACGATGTGTACGCGCTCGGCCGTGTGGTCGAGGATGTGCTCCACGCCGTCGAAGGCGCGCCCGACGCGGCCCGCTGGCGAAAGCTCGCCGCGCTCTGCACGGCCGCGGGCGACGCAAGGCCGCGGGACGCCGAGGCCGCGAGCTTCCTCCTCTCGGAGCCCTGAACCGCCGCCGAGATGGCTTCCGCGCGAAAGCCGCGACCATCTGCTATTAGGAAGGAAACATTCTTCGTGAGGTGCGACATGCCGTCATTCTTGGACCGCTGGCTCGTAGCCATTTCTCTCGGGGGCCTCGTCGCCCTCTCGGCGTGCGGTGGGTCGACGACCGCGTCGAGCACGTCGAGCGGCGGCGACGGCGGCTCCAGCACGCACCACGACGGCGGAAAGACGACGACCGGCAAGGACGGCGGCACCACCTCGACGGGCAAGGACGGCGGCACCACCACGACCGGCAAGGACGGCGGCACCACCACGACCGGCAAGGACGGCGGTACCGTGACGAACGTCGACGCGGGCTGCCCGGTGACCGTACCCGCCAACCGAGCCGCGTGCGGGCAGGCCGGCGAGATGTGCCCGTACGGCGACACGAGCTGCACCTGCGCTGGCGCCGCGCTCGGGTGGCTTTGCAAGACGTGCCCCGCGACGCTGCCCGAGGCGGGGACCGCGTGTACGGGGGGCGGCGGCTTCGGAGGCGGCGGCGCTTGCGCGTTCGGCGTGGTCGACTGCGCCTGCACGAACGCGAAGTGGGCCTGCGGGACGTGTCCGACGACGTCACCCGCCGATCGTTCGATGTGCGACGTCGCGGGCGAGACTTGCGACTACGACGCCGGCGCTTGCCGGTGCACGGGAGGTGCCGGCGCCACCGGCGATACCTGGCGCTGCGCCGCCGGCTGCCCGACGACGCAGCCGATGACCGGGGCTGCGTGTACGGCGGGCCAAGGGGCCTGCACGTACGGCACCACCACCTGCACGTGCCTCAACGGGAAGTACGCGTGCAACTGAGATCGATGCCCAGCGCTCGGCGCGGGCGGTGTGGCCGCGCGACGTGCTGAGCCGCCCGGCCATCCAAGGAGATCCATGCCGACGACGTACTCCGACCTCCTCGCCAGCGTCCGGAAGGCGACCAAAGAAGTCTCGCTCGACTCGCTGAAGAAGCGCCTCGAGGCGCGCGAGCCCATCGTCCTCCTCGACGTGCGCGAGAAGGAGGAGTTTCGCGCCGGTTACATCCCGGGCGCCATCTCGATCCCGCGGGGGTTCCTCGAGATCCAAGTCGAGGGGAAGCTCCCGAACAAGGACGCCAAGATCGTCGCGTACTGCGCGGGTGGGACGCGCTCCGCCCTGGCCGCGAAGACGCTCGGCGATCTCGGCTACACGAACGTCGAGACCGCCAACCCCGGCTTCACGCGCTGGAAGGACCTCGGCTTTCCGGTCGAGCTCCCCGCGCAGCTGACCGACTCCCAGCGTGACCGCTACTCCCGCCACATCCTGCTCCCCGAGGTCGGCGAGGGAGGACAGGCGAAGCTGCTCAAGAGCAAGGTGTTGCTCCTCGGCGCAGGCGGCCTTGGGTCACCCGCAGCGCTCTATCTCGCGGCAGCGGGCGTCGGCACGCTCGGCCTCGTCGATCTCGACACGGTCGACGCCTCGAACCTGCAACGTCAAATCATCCACGCCACCAGCCGGGTTGGCTCGCCGAAGGTCGAGAGCGCAGCCAAGGCGATCTCCGATCTCAACCCCGATGTGAAGGTCGTCGGCCACCGCGAGCGGCTCACCAGCGAGAACGTCGAACGGATCTTCGAGGACTACGAGGTCATCGTCGACGGAACGGACAACTTCCCCACCCGCTACCTCGTCAACGACGCGAGCGTGTTCATGGGCAAGCCGGTGGTCCACGGATCCATCTTCCGCTTCGACGGGCAGGCCACGACGTTCGTGCCCGACAAGGCCGCGGCGAGGCTCGGGATCGCCGCGGGCCCCTGTTACCGGTGCCTGTACCCCGAGCCCCCACCCCCGCACCTCGCGCCAAGCTGCCAAGAGGCCGGCGTGCTCGGGATCCTCCCGGGGATCATCGGCATCGTGCAGGCGACCGAGGCCATCAAGCTCTTGCTCGGCCGAGGCGCGCCGCTCGTCGGACGCCTGCTCACCTACGACAGCCTGGGGATGCGGTTCCGCGAGCTCCGGCTGCGGCGCGACCCGGCGTGCCCCGTCTGCGGGACGGAACCGACGATCACGAAGTACGTCGACTACGAAGGCTTCTGCACGATCGGGTAGGACCGCTGTGAGGCCATTGAACACGCACCTACGCCCACCCCCGCCCCAGAGATCCGCGAGCGGCCGCCTCCTCACGACGGTCGCGGAGATCGACCGCTCATGAGCAAGGCGAGCGCGTGGGTCGTCTCAATCGCGGTCGTCGCGTCCGGAACCGTCGCGTTCGTCCTGTCGCACGGACGCACGCGCGCACACGGGCCCGGCTCGCTGTACGTATCGAGTGAAGAATCGGGGACGGTGTCGGCGATCGACCTCGGGACCGGCCGTGTCGTCGCCGAGATCGTCGTCGGGAAACGACCGCGCGGCGTGCAGGTGAGCCCCGACGGCAAGACGGTCTACGTCGCGCTGAGCGGTTCGCCCAACCTCGGACCGGGCCTTGGTCAGCGCGAGGGCACGGTGGCGGACAGGAGCGCCGATGGGCTCGGCGTCATCGACGTCGCGGCGAACAGGCTCGTCAGGAAGTTGCCTGGCGGCTCCGACCCTGAGCAGTTCGCGGTGAGCCCAGACTCCCGGAGACTCTACGTCGCCAACGAGGACACGGCGCAGCTCACGGTGGTCGACGCGACGACCGGGGCCGTCACACAGACCGTCTCGGTGGGCACCGAGCCCGAAGGGGTGGCGGTCAGCGCGGACGGGTCGACGGTGTTCGTGACGAGCGAAACGAACAACCGGATCGACGTGGTCGACACACGGGCGAACGCGGTCACCGCGAGCATCGACGTGGGCGCTCGCCCACGTGCGATCGCGGTCTACCAGGACGGAGCGCGAGCCATCGCGACGCTCGAAGACGCCGCGTCCGTCGTGCTCGTCGACGTCGTGCGTCACAAGGTCCTGAAGACCGTCGTCCTGCCGGGCGAGAAGATCCGCCCGATGGGCCTCGCCCTCTCCCCCGACGGTCGGACGGCCTACGTCACCACGGGCAGAGGCCGGAAGCTCTTCGCGCTCGACGCCGACTCCCTGACGGAGCGCTGGTCGCTCGAGGTCGGCGACCGGCCCTGGGGCGTGGCCGTGTCGCCGGACGGCTCGAAGGTCTACACGGCGAACGGAAGCTCCAACGACGTCACCGTGGTGGACGTCGAGGCCCAGCGCGTCGTCTCGCGCATCGCCGTCCCGGGACGGCCGTGGGGTCTGGCGGTTCGACCGTAGCGCGAGGTCATCCCAACGGGGGCGCGACCGTTCCCTTCGTCGACCCAGGCGCCGCCGTCACTTCTCCTTGCCTGTCAGGCCGTCGATGGTGGGGGAGTGGCTCGGGACGAAGAGGTGGAAGAGCCCCACGAGATCGATGCTCGCGGAGACGAAGTATCCGACGCCTGCGCCGGCGTACGTCACGGCGTCGAACGGCACGTTGTTGGGGAGCGTCTCGTATGCCGTGAAGCCTTGACGCAGCATCGTCTCTCGAATCACGTAGGGACCCGCGCTGATCGAGCCGACGCCGGTCCAGCCGAGGCCCGCGCCGAAGAAGAAGTTCGACGTCGGATCCCGGGTGAAGGGGATCCCGATGACGGGAAGGCGCAGGAGCCCCGCGAGCGGACGCTCTGGCCAGAGGAACCGCAGCGGCTCGAGCTCGACGAGCGCGAGGCCGACGAGGGCCTCGACGGGCTGGGTCTGGATCACCTGAACGCCGCGGGTCGTCGTCGTGTAGAGCGAGTCGGGGACACCTGCCCCCCAGCCGAGGCCGGCCTCGATGTCCAGGTAGTGCCGACCGAACACCGGGTAGCGCGCGGTCGCCTTCGCGTTCGCGGGGTGCGTCGCGTCCGTCCCGACTGCGGCGATGTCGCTGGGGATGGCTTCCACCTCGAGCTCCGCGTTCCCCGCAGTCCCGTACGTCGAGAGGTACATCGGGACGCCCGGCTTGAGCGCGTCGACGGATCGGAGCGAGACCCGGAGCGTACCCACCGCGCGAGCGAGCACCGCGCTCGATTCGCGGAGCGCGTGCCCAGCCACCGTTACGGCCGTCGCTGCCGCGCGCGCCTCGTCGAGCGCCCGCGCGGCCTCAGCCACGGCCCTCGCGTCCTCCTGGTGCTCGATGGCCGCGAGCGTCGCATCGCGCGCACGCGCTCGCTCGGCGGCCCCTTTCTGCAGCGCGGCCTCGAAGCTCGCGAGCACCTGCTCGACCGCCCCCTCGCGCAGCTCGGGGGCAGCGCAGCTCGCGCGTAGCTCTGCCTCCGCGGCGAGAGTCCCGGGCGACTGCGTCGCGAGCGCGCCACACCAGCGTCGGATCACGCCGGCGACGACGGGAAGCTCTCGCGCCTCCCCGTGAACGCTGTGGAGCGCCTCGAGATACTGCGGCGTCACCTCGGCCAGATACCGGGACCGCGCGGCGATCAGCGGGCGCATCGGTGAGGCGGGCGCGTTCGCGGCGTCGGGCGGGATGACGAGCGCCGAGATCGGTTCACCCGAGTGATCGAGGTCACGCAGCTTCGACGCAATCCTCGTCGCCAGAGCCTCCCACGCGGCGAAGCCCATCGGCGTCCAGTCGCTGCTCTTCCCGTGGATGCGGAAATCGAACATCCGTGGCCCAGGGCTTGGCACGAGCTCGACGTAGACGCTGCGGTCCGTGACGACGCCCGGCTGGATCTCTCCGTTCCGGCACACCGTGAACGACGACGGCGGCTGGAAGACGACGACGGTGTCGCGCGTGCGCTCTCGAACCGTGGCGCAGACGGAGGCTGGCTGCTGCGCGATCGCTCGGCTCTCGACGGCGAGCGCCAGGAACACGAACGTGCAGACTCCGACGACCGCAGAACGAAGCATCTCGTGACCTCCGGGCACGGACGGGAGCCGTGCACCCGAACGGATTGGGCTCCTGCGACGCGCCGATCGTCAAGCGAAACCCGTGGTCATCGCGCTTCAAAGCAGGAGCGAGATGATACAGTGCGACTCGTCCGTGGAGGAGGAGCACATGGTCATGCGGCATGGATGGGCCACGTTCGTGCTCCTCGGAGTCGGCTGCAGCACCCCGCCGAGCTTCATCGGACCGCTCGAGCCTGACGCGTCGGCCGACGCGGGTCCGAGCGCGATGACGGCCTGCGCCAACCTCGCCGTCGCGGAGTGCGCGGAGCTCGAGACGTGCTCGAGCGTGGTCATGAAGCTTCGCTACGGGACGGTGACGATGTGTCAGGCCCGACTCACGACGAGCTGTGCGCGGTCGCTCGACGCGCCGTCGACGGGCAACACCGCGAAGAAGGTCCAGGCGTGCGCGGAGGCGTATCCGACGTGGGCATGCTCCGATTTCTTGGGGAACATCAACCTTCCGGCGGCATGCGCCCAGCCCGCGGGCGACGTCGCGAACGGTGCGGCCTGCGCGTTCTCAGCGCAGTGCACGACCGGCTTCTGCGCGATCGCGCCCCACACCGCGTGCGGCACGTGCGGTCTTCCGCCGAAGCTGGGCGATTCGTGCGCGAGCCTCTCGACGTGCGGTCAGCGACTCATCTGTCTCACGAGCAACCGGGTCTGCGGGACATTCGGCGTGCTCGGCGCCGCTTGCAGCAAGGACGCGCCCTGTGGGGCTCACCTCTCCTGCGTCGGAGCCGACGCCGCGAAGGGCTCGCCGGGCACGTGTCAGTCGTCCGCGGGGCTCGCGGGCGCCGCGTGTGACCCGACGCTCGTCAAGGGTCCCGGTTGCGACTTCGACGGCGGCCTCGTGTGCAATAGCCTGTCGAAGACGTGCGACACGCTGGCCATCTCCGCCGCGGGCGGGGCCTGCGACTTCGCGTCCCACCAGATCGCGAGCTGTCTCGCAAGCGGAGCTTGCAGCACGAGCGAGGGCGGCGCGACGGGCATGTGCCTGAGCGCCGCGGCGGATGGTCAGACCTGCTCGACGACGAGCGCCGGGCCCGGCTGCATGCCGCCTGCGCGCTGTGTCGTCACATCGGACGCCTCCACGAGCGGCACTTGCGAGGACGACGGCACGACCGCCTGCAAGTAGCCGGCAAGACGCTCAGCCCGACGCGGGCGATGGGCTCGGCAACCTGAGCGGCGCCGTATCGGGTTGGTTCCAGTTGACGAGCTCGAGCAGCTCCGGGCGGGATTGACCGTCGACGTTCACGTCGAAGTACAGAGGCGCGCCGTTGGTGGCGAAGGAGAACCCGTCCCAGCCGTCCTTCGCGAGCGTGTCCCAGTCGATGCGCTCACCGCCACCCGCGGACAGCTGCACGCCAGAGACGTGGTCGCCGGGCTCGAGATCGCACGAGCCATCGTCGCAGCCCGGCCTGAACGAGACGAAGTGCCCTGGTGTCCACACGGAGCCCGTGAACCGTCGGACGCCGGTGTGGTTCACGAGGTTGTCCGTGGTCCACCGGAATCGATAAGTGGCCGGCGGTTCCGCCGTCAGCTCGTACCCGAGCGTCCGTCCCTCGAAGATGTGGACCTTCGGTCCGCCCCCGACGATGGGCGTCATGATCTCCGGAGCGAGCGTCTCGTTGACTCGCCCGACCCACACGCCGGCCCCCGGAGCGAGGTGCCCGGGCCCCGACGCAGGCCGCCACTCCCCTTCGCCGCCACACGCCGAGAGCGCGGTTCCGACGACGACGAAGCCGATGACCGCCGCGACGGATCGTGCGCCCGATCCCACGCCAAACCCATCCCAAAGATGTCGATGTGCCATGCCTCGCGGGCTCCAGGAGTTCGCTGCTCGGAGCGCGTGCAAGTGCCGGACCGACGCATGCTTTCGCGGACATGCGGGGGGTAAGAAGACGTCGCAGGCTCCGTCCGTCCCGGCTCGGACGGCGTCGCGGGCATCTCGCCCCACCTGTGCCTCAGTCGTTGCGCACATACACCCCTGCCGGCGCTCCGGGCGCGGGATGGTAGTCGTCGAGCAGGTGGGGCAGCGCGACCGTGAGAGCCGACGACGGGTGGCAGAGGAAGCCGAGGGCGCACGCGTCGAGGATGACCCGAGGGCGGCTGCGCATGAGATCCTCGCGGAGCTCGGCGAAGAACAGCGGCACGATCCGCGACGGCCGGTCGAACCGCCCAGGGTAGACGGTCTCGACGAAGTTCGAGATCACGTGTCGGCTCGCGGGGCGTCGCGCCGCCAGGACGTACATCTCGGGGGCGTACGCGGTGACGTAGAGCGCCTCGTCCGCTCGCGAGAAACGCGCGATGAGCTCGACGAGCTCGCGCCGAGGCACGCGGGGCGCCGCGATTCCACCGACGTCCGTCGCCGTCGAGAGCACGGTCCTTCCGCGGCCGAGCGAGCTCATGCACCCTAGGATGGGAACCGCGACGATGGCGCCGAAGCTCGTCCGCCGCAGCACGGGCGCCCAACCGCGTCGCTCGACGAGCTCGAGCAGCGCGCCGCCGCCGAGCGCGCCGAGCAGCGCCACAGGGGCATGGCTGGCCCAGAGATAGTTGTCCCAGTGCTTCCCCGGCAGCGCCGCCGCGACGAGGCCCGCGAGCGTCCACGCCGCCGCGAGCACCCATGGCGCGGCGTCACGGGCCGCCCCGACCGCGAACACCCCTGCGGCGGCGAGCGCGAGCAGCTCGCCGTACGACCGCCCGATCCAGATGGCATCGCTCGCGACCGCCTGGATCGATCCGTTCACGTAGGCCGCCGCCACGTAGTCGCGGTTGTAGCCGTAGAAGAAGAACCACGCGCGGGAGAGCTCACCCTTCGCCACGTACACGCCGGCGACGAGCGCGAGCGGCACGGCGAACGCGGCCGCGAACGCGCCGAGCTTCGCGAGCGCGCGGTCACGGTCCGCGACGACGACGTACGTGATCGGGACGAGCACGAGCGGCGCCGCGCTCTGCTTCGTGAGGAATGCGAGCGCGAGCAGGGCGCCGGCGGCGACGTAAGGAACAAGCCGCCGCGAAGAGCCCCCCGTCGCAGCGACGGCATCCGGCCGCCGGCGCGCAGCCAGCAACGGACCCATCGCGGCCATCACGAGACCGCCCATGAGGAAGTCCGCGTTGAGCCCCCAGTTGTCCTCCGCCGGCACGCGCAAGGTCCCGAGCAAGAGAAGGCTCGCGAGCGCCATGAGCCCCACGCGCTCGGTCGTCGCACGCGCCACGCTGCGCTGGAACCACGCTGCGAGCGCCACGAAGAGCGCGACCGCGAACGCGTGGACCGCGCGATACGCGTTCGGCCCGAAGAGCAGTGACGGCACGAGATAGAGCACGGTCAGGAATGGCCCGCGATGCGACAGGGCGCCGGTGTAGGGCAGCCTGCCGTCGCGGAGCGAGGCCGCGGCCAGCATCTCGAGCGCCTCGTCCGGATCGAAGAGCTCGTACCTGCTCTCGAGAACCCCGCGGATCGCCACGTAGCCGACGAGGAGCAGCGCCCCCCACGCGCGCGCCGCGTGCGGACGGGGGTCCAGCGTACGGCGCGCGCCGCGCGCCGGGGTGAGCATCAAGGGACGAGCTCGAGCAGCCGGAGCAGACCGAAGCGGATCGGCGCACGGTGACGCGAAGCTCCGCGCCGCCGCAGGATCTCGTCACGGTGCGCGAGGTAGTGGTCGTACGAGGCGATGAGCATCTCCTCGTTGCTCCTCGTCGCTCGCCAGCCGAGCGCAGACTCCACCGGCGCGAGGTCGAAGTACATCTCTCGCCCATACATCAGCGAGTGATACGCACCAAGCGGCGAGAGGCCGAGGCGGCTCGTGAGGTCCATCACCATCGCCGTCGCCAGGAAGGGCAGGCGCCGCACGGGGCTCCCCGTCCCCGCGTGCCGGACGAGCGCAAGGAGCGCCTCCCGCATCGTACCGAACCGTGAGGCCCCGACGTTGAACACGGCCGGCCCCGCATGCTCGCCCGCCCGGACGCACGCGTCCGCGAGGTCGTCGGCGTCCACGAACTGATAGCGGTTGTCACCGCGCCCGAGCACGTAGACGGGACGACCTCGCCTCACGAGCTCGAAGAGGATCTGGAAGATGCCGAGACGGTCACGCCCGAGGATCGTGCGCGGG
>Ga0209415_10010814_pt1 | contig 15445 bp, 9 predicted proteins | sample PeaSoiSIISIP2007_FD_187696 | JGI IMG/M metagenome (GOLD analysis project Ga0209415, IMG submission 187696) | Peat soil microbial communities from Weissenstadt, Germany - SII-SIP-2007 (SPAdes) (version 2) | ecosystem: Environmental > Terrestrial > Soil > Wetlands > Peat | place: Germany... | reverse complement strand
CTGCTTCAGGTCACTCACTCGTTCCTCCCGTTTCCGGTTGACTCACGAGTTCCCTGCGGATAGCCCGTCCCCTTCGCGACTCATACCCTGCCAGCCCGCCCACCCAGCGGTTCATATACCGCAGGCTCTGTCGCAACACGTCCCGACCCTCCGAAGTTGACGTCCGAAATATGTCCGCTAGCTCGTGAGTGCGGTGACCGCGGGTTCGGGGTTCGAGTCCCTGGCGGCGCACCCGAAGGTTTTCACGTTTGACCTGCACTTATCTTCACGTAGGGGTCTGACATTTTCGGCGTGGCCTGCCTGTCCCGGTAGCGGGGCACCCATCCAGTTTTAGCTCAGGATGTCAGCAGACCTTGACAGTGTTCTTGCCCGCGCCCGCCGTTCCGTACAGCAGTGGGGTACAGCAACCCACAAGCGTCATGGCCATTCATGACAGCCGTCGGCATACGCGCCAGGGGGCGCGACTGCGTTCACGACCGCGGCGGCGGCGGCCTGGCCCATCCGGGCGGCCGGGGTGAGCGCTTCGGCTCCCGACCCGGCGGACAGCCCCGCGAACCCGTACCACTCCAGGCAGGAATGCACCAGCTCCCGCAGCTTCCGGTCGTCCTCGACCACCAGCACCGTCGCCGCCATGCAGGTTCACCTTCCTGCCTGCCCGCCGGCCGCGGGCCGCTCACCCCGCCGGCTGCCATCCGGCGGCCGTGCTCCATGATCTCCGCAACAGCGGGAGCCGTGCCAGGGCGCAGGCGCTGCGGGCAGCAGCCGCGGGGTTCTCCACATGATCATCACGCCAGCTTCACCTGCCGCGTATCCCGGCGCCGTCTAATGGAGCCTCACATGCAGTCCGCAGCCAGAGGGAGCGGCCGTGACCTCCGGTGACCTGATCGTGCTGGTGCCGTGGGTGATTTTCGGCGTCGCCATCGCGGCGATCTGCTACCTGCTGCTCACCCGGCGGCACGGGCCCCGGCGGGTGCGGCGAGTCCGCGGGCGCCATCCCCCGCAGCCGCCACCAGAGGACCAGCGTGGGCCGATTCACCAAGCACCACCGCGAGACCACGAAGAAGGACCAGGCCCTGCCGGGCCGTCACGCTGACGTAGCGATGGAGGAAAAGTGCGGTCGGCCTCGCCGGCCTGGTCACCAGGTTCTGGCGCGACCCAGCCGCACAACTGGCCGGCCACCGAGGCGCCGCGGCACTAGCAGCAGCCAGCCGGTGAGGACCCGAGCCGCCCCGCCCGGGCAAGCTCGCCCAGGTGCGGGCGGCTGAACAGCCACCAGGTGGTCGACCTGGCGCTCGACGCCATCGCACGCGCCTCCGCGGAGGCCTGACCGGGGCCGCTTTCCCGATTTCCTGATGAAGCGTGCTGGCGAACGCTACGCGAACGATGCCATTCCTAGGTTCGTAATCCCTGAGTACTGAGTGAGGCGTCCAGAGGGGAGCGACATGAGCGCTACATCAGCCGCGGCGGCGCGTTGGCGGGCGGTTGGGGGCAAGCGGATGTCACCGCCCGTCTTGTTCGTGATCGACGACGACACCGGGGTGATGCGTGCGCTCCGGGATGATCTGAGCCGCCGGTTCGGTGGGGACTTCCGGGTCATCGGTGAGTCGTCGGCCGCCGCGGGGCTGGCGGCGCTGCGCGGACTGGCCGACGGGCACGAACCCGTGGCGCTGCTCATCGTGGACCACGACATGAGCGAGATGCCCGGCGTTGAGTTCCTCGCGCGGGCCCACGAGATGCACCCGCTGGCCAAGCGGGTGCTGCTGGTGGAGCGGGACTACTCGGCGCGCAGCCCCATCGTCCAGGCCATGACGCTCGGCCAGGCCGACTACCACCTCACCAAGCCGTGGACACTCGAGCAGGATCTCTACCGCGAGATCAGCGGGTTCCTGGCCGACTGGGCCACGGACCAGCAAGCCGGCTTCGAGCTGTTCCAGCTCATCGGCGGGCGGCAGGACAGCGGCACGCACCAGCTGCGGGAGTTGTTCACCCGCTTCAACGAGCCGTTCCGCTTCCACGACGCCGACGGCGAGCAGGGCCGCCGCCTGCTGCGGGGCGCGGGCCTGGACGGTTCACGGCTGCCGGTCGTGATCCGCCATGACGGCTACACGATGGTCCGGCCGACGCCCGCGCAGCTCATCGAGGCGACCGGCGGAACTATCTCCAGTGATGTTAGTGAGTGCGATGTGGTCATCGTCGGGGCCGGGCCGAGCGGGCTGACGGCCGCCGTCTACGCCGCGTCCGAGGGCCTGCAGACGGTGGTGCTGGAGGAGACCGTCTCCGGTGGCCAGGCGGGTAACAGCCCGATGATCAGGAACTATCCGGGCTTCCCGCACGGCATCAGCGGGCATGACCTCACGCGCCGGGCGTGTGAGCAGGCCTGGATGTTCGGCGCGCATATGGTTTTCTCCCAGGCCGCCGTGGGCTTGGAATGCGCGGGCGGGAAGCACGTGGTGCACGTCGCCGACGGCCATCGGATCACCGCCAAGGCTGTCATCGTCGCGACCGGCATTTCCTGGCGCCGCCTGGGCGTGCCGCGCCTGGAGACGCTGGTCGGCTCCGGTGTTTTCTACGGCGCGGCGGGGAGCGAGATGAGCGCCATGGAAGGCCGCCATGTCTTCGTCGTGGGGGCCGGGAATTCGGCTGGCCAGACCACGCTGCATCTCGCGCGGCACGCACGCCGGGTGACGATGCTGGTGCGGGGAGACAGCTTGGCCCGGTCCATGTCGGACTACCTGATCCGGGAGATCGAGGCGACCTCGAACATTACGGTTCGGTTGCACACCGAGGTCACCGAAGGTCACGGATCCGATCACCTCGAGGCGCTCACCCTGTACGACAAGCCGGCGAGCCGGGCCGAGCAGGTCCCAGCGTCCGCGCTGTTCGTGCTGATCGGCGGCGAGCCGCGCACGCGATGGCTGCCGGGAACGGTCCAGCTCGAGCGCGGCTACATCCGGACCGGACGCGACGTCGTACCGGACAGATCACGTCCATCCGGCTGGCCCTTGCACCGTGCGCCTCTCCCGCTCGAGACGTCGGTCCCTGGTGTTTTCGCAGTAGGGGACACTCGCCACCGGTCCATCATGCGGGTTGCTTCCGCCGTCGGTGACGGCGCGACAGCGGTGCGGCTGATCCACGAGTACCTGTCTGCCGAAGGCACGGCCGAACCCCCTCTGCCGGTAAGGGGATGACCAGGGTGGCCGAACGCGCTTCAGGCTGGACGGGCAACCGGGCTGGATCTCCATAGGATCGCCACACAGGCCCCGCCGCTCCTTCATACCAGCCGGCTCACTAAGGCTGGAGGAGGGGTCGACGTGCCGCATGTGCCGCTGCTGGGGGAGCAAGCAATCACCGACGACCGGTTCGGCGATGTCCGGACCCGGTCGTCACGCGCTGTTGTCCTGGTCGCCTTCCTGGCCGTACACGCCGGGTCCCCGCAGCCCCGGCAGCGGATCGCCGGCTTGCTGTGGCCCGAGTCCACCCATGCGCAGGCGCTGACCAACCTGCGCCGCGAATTGCACCATCTGCGCCAGGTGCTGGGCGCTGGCCCGGGCGATCGACCACCCGTACAGCCAGGCGGTGGCCCTCGCCTACGGCAGCATCACCCACCAGATGCGCCACGACCTGCCCGAGCTGAGGAGCATGGGCCGCCTATGACGACGGGCAGGCCGCCATCGCGCGCCTGCTCTCCGCCGCGGAGATGGCGTCGGAGCACGGCAGCGTGGTGCTACTCCGGCGCTGCGAGCGTGACCTCGGCAGGCGGAACGTTCGCCTTCGCGCTCCCGGCGTTCCCCCGACGGCGTAGCGCCGGGCACGCGCTCCGAACGCTGCGCGAACGCCGCGGTTCGTACGTTCGGCGTGCACCGGATTTCAACGACGCACCGAAGGGGACGACATGACCACATCGACCACCACCACGGCTCCGTACGCGGAACTGGCCGCCGCCATGCGCGGTGACCTCATCACGCCCGGCGATCCCGGCTATGACCAGGCACGCGCCGTGTACAACGCCATGATCGACAAGCACCCGGCGGCCATCGCCCGCTGCCGGGACACCGCCGACGTCATCACCTGCGTGCGGTTCGCCTGCTCCCACGGCACCGAGATCGCGGTCCGCGGGGGCGGCCACAACGCCGCCGGCCTCGGAGTGTGGGACGGCACCCTGGTCATCGACCTGTCGCTGATGCGCAGCACCACGGTCAGCCCGCGGGACCACACCGTCCGCGTCGACGCCGGGGCTACCTGGGGCGACGTCGACCACGCGACCGTGGCCTTCGGCATGGCCACCCCGTCGGGCTTCATCGCGTCGACCGGCGTGGCCGGGCTGACGCTGGGCGGCGGCACCGGCTACCTGACCCGCAGGTTCGGCCTCACCGTCGACAACCTGCTGTCCGCCGACGTAGTGCTTGCGGACGGGAGGTTCGTGACGGCCAGCGAAAGCTCCAACAGCGACCTGTTCTGGGCGCTGCGCGGCGGCGGCGGGAACTTCGGCGTGGTCACGTCGTTCACCTTCCGCTGCCACGACATCGGCGAGGCCGGCACGATCATCGGCGGCCCGGTGCTGTACGACTTCGCGGACACCGCTGAGGTGATGCGCTGGTACCGAGAGCTGCTCCCGTCGCTGCCCGAGGAGCTCAACGGCTGGATCGCGCTGCTCACCATCCCGCCCGCCCCGCCGTTCCCCGAGGCGCTGTGGGGCCGCAAGGCGTGCGGCATCCTCTGGTGCTACACCGGGCCGCACGACCGGGCCGACGAGGTGCTCGAGCCGGTCAGGTCGTTCGGCTCACCGCTGGTGGCCGGGCTGCAGCCGATGCCGTTCACCGTGCTGCAGAGCGCGTTCGACCCGCTCTACCCGGCCGGGCTGCAGTGGTACTGGCGGGCCGACTTCTTCAACGAGATCTCCGACGCGGCGATCGACGTGCACGTCAAGTACGGCGCGCAGCTGCCGACCGGTCATTCCACCATGCACCTGTACCCGATCGACGGCGCCGCCAGCCGGGTGCCCGCTGATGCGACCGCGTTCGCGTACCGGGACGGCGGCTATAACGGCATCATCGCCGGCGTCGATCCCGACCCGGCCAACGCCGGCCTCATCTCGCGATGGGCCAAGGACTACTGGGAAGAGCTGCACCCGACCTCGGCCGGCGGCGCCTACGTCAACTTCTTGATGGACGAGGGCCAGGACCGGGTCAAGGCCTCCTACCGGGGCAACTACGACCGGCTCGCCCAGGTCAAGCACCGTTACGACCCGGACAACGTCTTCCACATCAACCAGAACATCCCGCCCGCAACCGGGCCCCGCCCCTAGCGCGGTCTGGTGCCAGGGAAGAGTACCTGGACGCCGTGCACGATCCCCGACACGCCGGAGGATCCCGGGTTACAAGGCTCGGTGCGGGACATACTGTCCCCGTGGACGTGCCGCCAGGGCGGATCGGTATCCTCGGCCCGGTCGAGCTGGCGGGCGAGGCGCTGGTCCCGCTGGGCGGTGTCAAGGAGCGTTGCTTGCTGGCAGCACTGGCAGTGCACTGCGGGGAGGCTATCAGTACTGGCTGCCTGGTGGATGCGCTGTGGGCGGATGATCCGCCCCGGACGGCCGCGAAGACGCTGCAGAACTATGTGCTTCGTGTTCGCCGCGCGCTGACCCGGGCGGGCGGGCCGGCCATCGTGACGCTGCCGGATGGCTACTGCCTGCGGGCAGCGCCGGGCGTGGTGGACGCGATGCTGGCGGAGAGCCTGATCGGTGAGGGCCGCCGGACGATGGCTGGCGGTGATCCCGCCGGGGCTGCCAGGCTGCTGAGGCGGGCGCTGGGCTTGTGGCGAGGTCCGGCGCTGGGAGAGTTCGCCGACCGCCCGTTCGCGGCTGCGGAGGCGTTGCGGCTGGAGGAGCTGCGCGAGGCGGCGCTGGAGGACCTGTTCGATGCCGAGCTCGCGCTGGGCCGCCACCATGAGATGGTGGGCGGTCTTGAGGCCCTGGTGGCCAGTGGTCCGTTGCGTGAGCGGCGATGGGGCCAGCTGATGGTGGCGCTGTACCGCGACGGGCGGCAGGCGGAGGCCCTGGACGCGTTCGGCCGGCTGCGGCAGGTCCTCAGGCAGGACCTGGGTGTCGATCCGGGCGCTGAGCTGCGTCACCTTCATCAGGCGATCCTGCAGCACTCGCCCGAGCTGGCATGGCATCCGCAGCAGCGGCCGCGGGAGGCGGCTCTACGGGGGTGCTTCGGGCGTGCCCGCGAGATGTCTCGCCTGCTGGCACGCTTCGACGATGCGGCTGCCGGGAGAGGTGGCGTGGTTCTGCTGGCGGGTGAGCCTGGAATCGGCAAGTCGCATGCGCTGCGGCAGCTGGCCGGTGCAGCGCGGGGGGGCTCGGCGGTGGTGCTGGCTGGGCGCTGCGTGGAGGGCGCCTGGGTGCCGCCGTTCCGCCCGTTCGCTGAGGCGATTGCGGGCTACGGCGAGCTGGTGAGCCCGGGGCAGCTTCGGGCTGACCTTGGCCTGGCCGGGTCGGCACTGGCGCGGATCGTGCCGCGGCTTTCCGAGCTGCTGCCTGACCTCACTGCGCCGCCGTCACTGCAGCCGGGCGAGGAGCGGTTCCGGCTGCTGGATGCGGCGGCGCAGTTCTTCGCGGCTGTATCGACCCGCGCGGCGGTGCTGCTGGTGCTGGATGACCTGCAGTGGGCGGATGCGGGCACGGCGATGATGATGCGTCATGTTGCCCGCAGCTGCGGCCACCGCCGGTTCCTGATCGCCGGGGCGTACCGCACCACCGAGGTGGTGACGCGAGATCCGCTGGCGGATGTCCTGGGCGCGATGCAGGCGGAGGCTGAGTGCACCGTGATCGGGCTGCAGGCCCTGGGCACTGAGGCCATCGGGCGGCTAGTCGCCGCCGAGGCGGGAGCGCCGGTTTCGCCGTCCCTGGTCACGGCCATCGCGGCGCACACCGGCGGTAACCCGTTCTTCGCCAAGGAAATGATCCGCCACCTGCTTGAGGAGCGTGCGCTGGCGGAAGACGGCTCCGGGGCGCTGACGGCGAGCCTGCCGCTGGTGGCGGTTCCCGAGGGAGTACGGCAGGTCCTTGCCCGCCGCTGCGCACGGCTTCCAGCCAGGGCGAACCGGCTCGCGGAGGCGGCGTCAGGGTTCGCCGGGCCGTTCTTGTTCCCGGTTTCCGCCGCGGCCGCCGGGCTGGGCGACCGGGCCGCACTGGCCGCCCTGGATGAGCTGCTGGCTGCCGGGCTGATCCGGCCCGGCCAGGCCCCGGAGCGTTACGAGTTCGGGCACGCGCTGGTCCGGCAGGCGATCTATGACACCCTCAGCCCGTCCCGGCAAGCACGGCTGCACCGGCGGCTGGCGCAGGCGCTCCAGACGGCCCGGGTGCGGGTTCCGGGCTGTGCGGAGCCGGACGAGATCGTCGCCCAGTACGCCGGCAGCCGGGCTCTGCCCGGCGCGGCCGCCGGGGTGGCCGTCGCGCTCGAGGCCGCGGACCTGGCGCAAGCCGCCGGAGCGCACGAGACGGCGGTCGCGTTCCTGACCACCGCCGCCGACCTGGCCGGGCCTGAACACGAGCGGCTCGCTATGGTCCGGGCCCGGCTCGGGCTGGCGCTGGCGTGGGCGCTGTGCTTCGACGAGGCGGTCGCGGCGGCCCGCATCGCCGCGGAGCAGATCGCCCAGGGTGAGGGCCCGCTCGCGGCCGCGGGTTATCTTGCCGAGGTCGCCTCCGCGCTGGGAGCGGCGGGCAGCAGCGCGCACGCCTGGATGCTCGCCCCGGCCGGCCTGGCCTACGCCGGATCCGCGCGGGACCAGGCATGGGCGGCGCTGACCCTGCTGGCCCTGGACCGCAAGGAGGCCACCGACCCGGACTACGTCGGCCTGCCCCTGGACCAGCCCAGGCGGCGGCAGGCCCTGGCTATCTTGTACCGGTCGCCCCGGGTGGTCTCGCGTAGCGTGGACCTGGCCCGGTACGCGGTCGCGGCCATCTACGGCCGGCGAGACAGCGTGCCCGCCGACGCCGCGCACGATCCCACCGTGCTGCTGTACCTGCTGGGCGGGTTGCGGCCCGCGGTGTCGCTGTTCGAGGAGGCGGCCGAGCAGGCCCGGGCCCGCGGCGAGCTGGCGCGTGAGGTCCACTGCCGGGCCAGCATCGCTCGCGCCCTGGCCGCCTCGGGCGATCTGGACGACGCGCGGGCAGCGCTGGCGCAGGCACGTGACCTGGCCAGCCGCATCCCCGACGGGAGCTGGAGCTGGGAACGGATCCACGTCGAGGGGGCGCTGGACGCGCTGACCATGGCGAGCGGCGAGGATTGGGCCGGCATGCTGGCCGTGTTCGGCGAGCTCGTCAGCACCCAGGACCCCGTGCCGCGGTGGGCCCGCGCCCCAATGAGCGCCGGCTGCGCCCGCACTGCCGCTCACCTTGGCCGGCCTGAGCAGGCGATGGCGCTGCTCGCGCTGCCTGTCCGGGCACTGGCACAGGCGCCGGCCTGGGCGCTGAACTATACCCGGACCGCTTGCGACACCGCCGAGACGTTGTGGCTGCTGGATCGCCGCGACCATCTGCGGCCGGTCGAGGCCGCCCTGCGCGACAAGGCGCTCCCGGCCGACTTCCGGTTCCCGGCGATGGACCTTCGGCTGTCCCTTGCCCGGCTGTGCGCGATCGACGGCCGGCCGGACGAGGCCGCCCACTGGTTCGGCCAGGCCCGCGCGGCCCTGGAGGAGCAGGGGGCACGCCCGCTGCGGGCCATCACCGACTTCGATGAGGCGCTCATGCACACCCGGCTGGAGCGCCACGCCAGCGCCCGCCCGCTGCTGGAGGCAGCAGCCGGCCAGTTCCAGCGGATCGGCATGACCGGGTGGCTGCGACGAGCCGGGCAGGTCGCCGCCCTGGTGTCCTAGCCGGGCTGAAGCGACCGCGACCAGGCCGCGACCGGACCGCGACCGCCGCGGCACAGGCTGGAGCTCTCCGGAAGGGAGAGCATCATGAAAGCGATCCGGGTGCACGCATACGGGCAGCTGCCACGCCTGGACGACGTGCCAGAACCCCAGGCCACCGGGCCGGACGACGTGATCGTCAGGATCGCCGGCGCCGGGCTGTGCCGAACCGACCTGCACATCATCGACGGCTGGTTCGCCGACGTCATCCCGGCCGACCTGCCCGTCGTCCTCGGCCATGAAAACGCCGGCTGGGTCCACGCCGTCGGCCCGGCGGTCGAGCACCTGGCCGTCGGCGACCCGGTCATCTGCCACCCGAACCTCACCTGCGGCGTGTGCCGTGCCTGCCGGGCCGGAGACGACATGCGATGCGCCAGGGGCCCCAACCTGCCCGGCCTGATGTGCGCCGGCGGCATGGCCGAGCTGTTCAAGACCACCGCGCGAGCCGTCGTCAAGCTCCCCGCCGGGGCCGAGCCCGCACAAGCCGCCGCGCTGGCCGACGCCGGCCTGACCGCCTACCACGCGGTCAGGAAAGCCGTCTCTGCGCTGGGCCCGGGCTCATCCGCCGTCGCCGTGGGCGCCGGCGGGCTGGGCCACATCGGCATCCAGTGCCTCAAGGCGCTGACCCCAGCGCAGGTCATCGCGGTGGACACCAGCGAAGAAGCGCTGAAACTGGCCCGGCACTGCGGCGCGGACCACGCAGTCACCGCCGACGGGCATCAGGCACAGCAGGTCCGTGACCTGACCGGCACGGGCGCCGACGCGGTCTTCGACTTCGTCGGAGAAGACCCCACGATCGGCGACTCGGTCGCCATGCTGCGCCCGGGCGGCACCTACTACCTGGTAGGGTACGGCGGCACCGTCACACTGCCGACAATCCAGCTGGTACTGGGCGAGATCACGGTCGCCGGGAACCTCATCGGCACCAACCCCGATCTAGCTGACCTGGTCACCCTCGCAAGCCAGGGCAGGGTCACGCTCCACTCCACCAGCTACCCTCTGGAAGCCGCCAACGACGCCATCGACGACCTTCGCCACGGCCGGATCCGCGGCCGGGCCATCCTCATTCCCCGCTGAGCCGGCCAGGGCCACCTGGATCACAATTCCCAGTCATCCCAGCTCGCGCAGGCCGCCGCCGACCTACGACCCCGGGGAGCCCCACAGTCCACTGGACGTCGGCGATATGACTATCGGGGCCCAGGTCGTACGGGTAGTGGTGATACGGCGCCGAGTGCGAGGCCGGCGAGTTCGCGGTCGAAGCGGTGCGGCGCCTCCCAGAAGGGCATGTGGCCGACGCCGTCGTACCACGACCCGGTGGCGGCTGGGCATGCGGTGAGGGTATGTTCGGCCATCGAAGGCAGCACGATCGCGTCGTCCCGCCCGTGCGTCACGAGCACGGGGACCGAGACACTGGCGAGGATGTCGCTGCCATCGAACTCGCGCGAGAGCAGCGCGCCGCGGACAGCGGACGGCACGACCATGTTCCACGCCAGGGCGGCTGCCGCCTCATCGCCGCCGAGCGGCCTGGAGGTGCAGGCGCGCAGGAATCGCCGGGTCGCGGCGATGTTCGCGGACAGGTCGGGAAGGCACATTTCCTGTGCGTTCCCGAGAAATCCCGGGCCGATGTGGTCGAACGCCGGAGGCCTGAGGATCACTGCCGCACCCACCAGGTTGATGCCGCCGATGCGGGCGTCTCCGTAGGCCCGGAGGTAGTCCGCGACGATGTATCCCCCGTACGACCAGGCCACGAGGATGGGCTGCTGGAGACCTGTCTGATCGATAACCGAAGCCACGTCATCGGCCCACAGCTGCCCGTCGGCATAGTGTTCCGGCCTGGGGGGCTTTTCCGACAGGCCGTGCCCGCGAAGGTCGAACGTGACGATGCGGAACGTGCCGGCCAGATCGCCGCGTACCTGGTTCAGCCAGCACAGGTCACTCTGCGACCAGCCGTGGATGAACAACAGGGCCGGTCCCGCGGGGGTGCCCCACTCTCGCGCATGCAGCTTGACCCCGCCGCCGCCGAGGATGGCGTACGTTGCCGCCGGAACCGGGGGCGCGGTCCTGTCGGGTGCCGTATCGCGGTCCATCTCCTGCCTCCCTGCGTCGATGTGCCTGATGACAGCGACGCTAACGTCATGCGACCGCGACGGCATCCGCACGTGCACGCAACCTCTCGTGCCGCGGGTGGCGGCCTGCACGCAGCTGCAGGGGGCTAGCGGGAGGAGAACCGCAGCGGTTCGTGCCCCTGGACGAACAATGCGGCCGCCGCGGCGCGGCCGGCTTTCCCGGAGATACGCAGCTTCGCGTAGATGTTGGTCAGGTGTCGCTCGACAGTCCGGACGCTCAGGCACAAGCGGCCGGCGATCGCCTCGTTCGTCAGGCCCTGCGACACGAACTCGAGCACCTCGAGCTCACGCGCGCTGAGGCCGGCGACAGCGATCGCAGGACCGGGCCTGGTGCCGGTGCCAACGAACGCCTCGATCTCTGACAGGAACACGCCCCATGCCGGCTCGTGCTCGAGCAGGATGTGATTGGCGGACTCCAGCAGGACGAAGTGCGCGTCCGGAATCAGCGTGGCCAGCAGCCTGCCCTCTTCGACCGGGACCACCCGGTCGTCTCGCGCGTGCAGAACGAGCGTGCGCGCACGCACCTGCGGCGCGTCATCGGAGACGTTCAGGCCGCCACGCGCACGGAACAGCCTGGCCGCCGCCCCGGCAGTCGTGGAGCGCCAGAGCAGATCCTCGTACCAGGCCATCTGCTCAGGCGTGCCATCCGGCAGGAAAAGCGCGCTGAACACTTTGCGGAAGGCCGGATTCGGCGCCGTCCAGCCCGCGCGGATCGCGGCGACGATGGCGTCTTCCTCCTCGTCCTGGCCGCGGAACCGTCGTCCCCGCGCATACCCGCCATACAGGACAAGGCCGGAGACGCGGTCCGGGTGCCGTGCCGCGTACGCGACGGCGATCGCCGCTCCCTGGGACACGCCGAGCAGCGCGAATCGCTCCAGGCCCACCGCATCGACGACCGTTTCGAGATCGCCGACCCACACCTCGGCCGAGGGATCGCCGATGTTGGTGTCCGACAGCCCGCAGCCTCGCTCGTCGTAGCGGACGAGCATGTGCCGCTCGGCGAGCCGCTTCAGCCAGTGCCGCCACACCGGGCTCTCCCAGTCCAGCTCGAGATGACTGAGCCAGGTTGCGACCCTGACCAGCGGCGGGCCGCTCCCGTGCACGGTGTACGCCAGGCGCACGCCGTCCGTGGCCGTGCAGAAGCGCACGTGCTGCTTCACACGCCGACCGTACCGCTCACCCGCGGCGACCGCGAGCCCGACTGAGATGGATCCGATCCGCCCGGCAGACACAACGCACATGGGTGATCACGGCCACGGCCGTGCATTTCACGGCCGTTTCACGATCATTCAGGTAGGCCTGAGGATGGTGAATGACTGATTCATACGCCTGTTGGTCCCGAGACGTCCGCTGGCCGCCAGTGCGACAAGGGTCACGATCGCATAGGCCCCGTTAGTGCCGGACACCGATGATCAGTGTCTCGCCCATGGCCAGCCTCCCACCCGGCCTAGCGGTCGTCCTGCCCGAGCTTGGCGACCGATACTACCCTTGCTCGCCCCCGGCTACAGCGCGAATCGCTGCCAGCCATGCTGCCGCCGGAACCCCGGGCAGCTACCTTGGCGGAGTCCCGGGCCTACACGGGTTCGTTCATGGTTGCGGGCGGCTGGCTGGCCGACTTTTGCGCCTCGCGCGGCCGGGCCCGGCGAAGCTGAACCGGCATACCGTACCTGTGCTCGACGGTCGCGCGGATGAGCAGCGCAAAGATGGCAGCCAACGCAGTGTTAATCGCTGCGAGCTGCTCCGGCGTCGGCGTCCACACACGAAATGTCGCGACCACGTTGATGCTCGCCACCACCGCACCTGTTATAACTGCCGGCTCGGCGCTGATTCTCCGCCAGACCCTATTCATGGTCCCCTCCCCTGAGTCGCCTCTACCCCTGCCAGAGCAGGCGCGAAGGATCCTGATACAAGCCCAGATCTTGCTTCCTACCAGCCCGCCCGCCTCGTCGAGGGCCAGCGGGTCATGGGCTGGCGCGAGGCCCTCAATGAGCTCGGTAGCGCCTACCATGGCCGCCTGAGATAAAAGCTCAAGAAAATAATTCAAAAAAGTTTACACTTCTGAGGTTACAGGCTTAGATTGGCTCAGAACGACATGCCAGGACGCTGATGTCGAGCTGATTGCGCGCGGAGCGCCATGATCTTCATCGGGTCTCCACGGCTCCTCCATGTTGTCTCTACGCCGCTGACTTCGCCTGGGGGGCGTGACGGCTTATCGGGCATCGCTTGAAGCGTGACGTGCGTCGACGCTGCAGGTCGTGTGTCGTTCCGACAGACCAGTGGTCCCGGCAGCCGTGTTCGGTGCCCGCACGTCCTCAGCGGCTCCGCGTGTGAGCCGACACCGATCATCGCCGCAGACTAGGCGACCGACGACCAGCGAGGGGATTCATGAAGCGACAGACGTCATGGGCGCTGCTGGCCTGAGGGATCGCGCGCTGGCAGCCGCCACCGCGACGGCCGTGCCCGCGGCCGCAGCTACCAGCGGGAGCGAGACGTTCAATGGCACCATCGTGACCTCGGGAGTGTCAGGTACCCGCACGGTCATCACCAGCGTCATCATCGCCAAGGGGGCGTTCAGCGGTGTCGGCCGGATCGTCGAGGTCGAGAACCTGCCCGGCGACCCGGAAAGCGTCAGCCGGGACGACCTCGTCTTTTGCCAGCGGCAGCATGCACCTCGTCAGCACCGACCCGGGCTTCCCGCAGCCCTCGGTCAACCCGGTCTGAGTGTGACGGTGTTACGGCAGACCGGACGTTCTTATTCATGTGTAAGGAGGAGGTCGACCGTGTCGGCTCCTAGGACAGGAATAGGGAGGGTCGCATGGACAGGCTGCCGATTGTGTACGTGCGAGGATATGCGGGGCCGACGGCCGGAATCGATGTCGCCGTAGACGATCCGTTTTACGGATTCAACGCCGGGGCCACTCATGTCCGGGTCGGCGGAGACGGCGATCCGATGTTCTACCAATTTGAAGGGCCGCTGCTGCGCCTGATGACCGATGAGGGTTATCGGTTGCTCGTGCACGGTGACCAGCACCGGTACCTGCTCGACGCCGGTGACCAGGGCGTTCCCGCGGCGTCCTTGTGGATCTACCGGTTTTACGATCAGGCCGCGACCACCTTCATGCCGCCACCGCACGAGAACGTGGTCGGGCGCCTGTTCAGGCGGGTCCATCAGCAGGTCACGGCCGACGGGTTCGACATCGAGTCGGCAGCGGCCGGGCTGTATGACCTGATCATGCTCATCCGCGAGAAGACCGGGGCGCCCAGGGTATACCTGGTGGCCCACTCCATGGGCGGCCTGGTCGCACGCTGCATGATGCAGAAGATCTGCTTCCTGCCGGACGCCGGCGGCCAGAACCGGGAACCGGCCCGGAACCTGGTGGCTGGGTTTTTCACCTACGGCACCCCGCACGGCGGGATCGCATTTAAATGTGATGCGCTGGACTGGGTGGAGCAGGCGTTCGGCCCGGCCGGATCGGACATCTTCGCCCCGCAGAAAATGTATGGGTATCTCGTTCCGGAGGCGACGTTCGGCGACCTTCCGCCCGCCGGATCAAAATGGGATCCGCAGGAGCTGCCCGAAAACGTCTTCTCCGCCGGCGACGTCTTCTGCCTGATCGGCACCGATCCGAAGGATTACGGGCTGCCGCGGGTGGCCGTCGGGCCCAAAAGCGACGGGCTGGTGTTCATCGAGCACGCCTACGTCCGCAAGGCGCACCGCGCCTTCGTCTACAGGTCCCACTCCGGGACCTATGGCGAGGTCAACTCGGAGGAGGGATACCAGAACCTGCGCCGGTTCTTGTTCGGCCGCTGGGGAGTGCGTGTCGACCTGGAGGACCTGCCGCCCTACCCCGGCCCGGCGGATCCGCCATGGCCGGTGTGGCAGGCAGACCTGCGGCTGACGATCCGGGGACTGCCGATCGTGCTGACCGAGCAGCTGGCCGAACACTGGTGCCCCATCCAGCTGAACGACGAGATCCAGCGGCTGGGCGACGCCCCAGATCATCCGGTCCCCCTGGTCGGTACCTTCCTGCTGGACCCGGGCCGCCCCGCTCCCGCTCAGCCAGACCGCGATCCCGGTCAGCCACCGCACGGAGGGCGGATGCGGTACACCCTCACCTTGCGGGTATTCAAGCTCGACTAGCAGGGCGGGACCTTCCGGTTCGCCGATCACCTCGAACAGGTCCCCGACTGGGCCGACTCGCTCATCGTGGACGTCGGCCCTCGCGAGGACGGGACGGGGCTGGCGGCCTGGGCGGCGTGGAACTCCGCGGTACGCGGTGCCAACGACCAGTTCGACCCGATCACCGAGGGCTTGCCTGAAGACCAGCGGGATCCCCTAGCCCTGTAATTCGCACATGGACGTAGATCACGTCCGCTGGGCTGGGCGTTATGGCGGGCGGGTCGGGTCG
>Ga0209415_10010813_pt1 | contig 15445 bp, 12 predicted proteins | sample PeaSoiSIISIP2007_FD_187696 | JGI IMG/M metagenome (GOLD analysis project Ga0209415, IMG submission 187696) | Peat soil microbial communities from Weissenstadt, Germany - SII-SIP-2007 (SPAdes) (version 2) | ecosystem: Environmental > Terrestrial > Soil > Wetlands > Peat | place: Germany... | reverse complement strand
CGCAACGCAGAACCGGATCGCGGCGTTCCACCAGACGGGACAGGCGGGGATCGTCCGAAGCCATGGGGCCGGCGATTTCCACCAGATGCAGCCAGCCGTCTCCGGCCCGCTGGGTGGCGGCCAGGGTGGTGGGCTCCAGCCCGGCGGCGCCCAGCACCGAGCGCAGACGGGCGCGGCTGACGTCGGGAGTGGTCTCGATACCCATCCACGAGCGGTCATAGCCGGTGGGGCCGGCATTCAGGCGGGCCACTACCAGGGCTTCCAGGCCGTCGCCGCGACCAACGCCGGGACCGCCGAAGGGCAGCCGGGTGACGATGCGCGGCAGATCGGCGGAATCGCCCATCAGGCTGATCCACCAGGGTTCGACGTCTTCGCGGTCGGGCATGGGCAGAATGCCCACGGTGGCGCTGCCCTCGGCCACGGCGCGCACCACCTGACCGGCGGAGCGCAGGGCGGTCATGGGGGTATAGGCGCCGTAATGATCGCGGGCCAATTCCAGATAGCCCGATCCCCGCTCGGGCATGAACACCGCCGCCGACACTTGGCCCTGGATGGCGCACATGCCGGAAATCAGCTCGCGCCAGATGCGGATCAGGGTCTGTTTGGGGAAGCGCCCGGTATGGCGGGCGACAATCTTGCGCACGATCTCGGCCTCGCGGCCGGGGCGCAGAAGCACCTGCTGGGTGTCTTCCTTCAGGGTGCCGATGCGCGTGACCACCTCGGCCCGCTTCATCAGCAGGTTATGCAGCTCGTCGTCCAGACGGTCGATTTCGCTTCTGAGTTTGTCCAAGGTCTTGTCATCGGCCATGACGGAACACCAAACGGGGGTTTCAGGGGACGCTAAGAAATAAGGGAATTCCGACCGGAAAACCAGAAAACTGTTAACTATATTTCCGCGAGGCAGGAAAGCATGGGGGTTATTCCTCTTCCTCCTCCAAGGCCTTGCGGGCGGTGACCCAGGAAAAACCGGCGCGGCCCAGGGCGGCCATATCCTTTTCGCGGAAGGCTTCGCGCTTTTCGGCGGGGCGCCACAGGCCCAGGCGGCGGCGGCGGGCATAGTTGCGGGCGGCGGCCAGATCCACATCGCGGCCGGCGTCTTCAGGGCCGGAGTCGTTGGCGGCTTCTTCGGCCAGTCCTTCAAGGGCGGATTCAATGGCTTCGGCGGCGACACCCTTGGCGGCCAGGGTTTGGCGGATGGCCCGCGACGAGCTGCCCCGGCGGTGCAGGCTGCGGCTTTTGGCTCCGGCATAGACGGCGTCGTCCAGCAATCCGGCCTGGCGGTAGCGTTCGATCAGCGCCGCCACCAGGGCGGTGCCGACTTCGGGATCGTCGCCATGGAAACTGGCGGCGCGCTGGACCCGGCGCAGCAGAACCCGGCGCAGATTTTCCGCCGAACTGGCGAACCGCTCCAGATAATGCAGCGCGGCATTTTCAAGATAGCTGGCGCTGATGCGCCGAGGGGGCTTGCTCATCGGCTCAGCATAGCCCAAATTCCCCCACCATGAACAAGATCGACTCGACTCCCGCACTCGCCCCCTCGGCCCCTCTGGTGGCTCCCCGTAAGCTGGGAGCCGTCAACTGGCTGGGTCTGTGGACCCTGACGGCCAAGGAAATCCGCCGATTCCTGAAGGTCTATTTCCAGACCATCATCGCGCCGATGGTGACGACGCTGATGTTTCTGGCGATCTTCACTCTGTCGGTGGGCGAGGCGACGGTGGCGGTGCATGGGGTGCCCTTCGCTCAATTCCTGGCCCCCGGCCTGATCATCATGGCCATGACCCAGAACGCCTTCGCCAACACCTCGTCGTCGCTGATCATCGCCAAGGTGCAGGGCAATATTGTCGATGTGCTGATGCCGCCTTTATCGGCCTTGGAGCAGACCTTGGGTTTTGCCTTGGGCGGCGTCGCCCGCGGGCTGGTGGTCGGTCTGGCCGTCACCTTGTCCATGATGTTCTTCGTGCCGGTGACGATGCATTCGCCCCTGATGGTGCTGTTTCACGGGGTGATGGCGTCGCTGATGTTGTCGCTGCTGGGCATGATCGGCGGCATCTGGGCCGATAAATTCGATCATATGGCGGCGGTGACAAACTTCATCGTCACGCCTTTGTCCTTCCTGTCGGGCACCTTCTACACCATCGACCATCTGCCCCAAAGCCTGAAGCTGTTCGCCCTGGCCAACCCGTTTTTCTACATGATCGACGGCTTCCGCTACGGCTTCATCGGCCATGCCGACAGCTCGCTGGGAATCGGTGCGCTGGTGGTGTCTGCGGTCAATCTGGGGTTGTCTTTTGTCGCCTATCGGATGTTCCGCACCGGCTATAAGCTGAAAGCCTAGGCAGTCTTTTCGGCACCTAGAGGTTGACATCGCGCCGACAAGCGCGGATATTCTGCCGCTTTCCTTTTTGAGCGCCCTGGTTTGCCCGTTATTTCATCAGGGTGGGGCCAATCGCCCAAGCGTTCAGGAGAGCACCAGTGATTTCAGCCGTCATGCCGACTTATGCGCGCGCCGACCTCTCGTTCGAGAGGGGGCAAGGAGCCTATTTGTTCGCCACTGACGGCCGACGATTCCTTGACTTCGCTTCGGGCGTCGCCGTCAACGCCCTGGGTCATTGCCATCCGGCCATGGTCGCCGCGCTGAAGGCTCAGGCCGACAAGCTGTGGCATTGCTCCAACCTGTACCGGGTTCCCGGTCAGGAAAAGGTGGCTGCCCGGCTGATTGCCAACAGCTTTGCCGACACGGTGTTCTTCTGCAATTCCGGCGCTGAAGCCATGGAAGGCGTGATCAAGCTGTGCCGGAAATACCAGACGGAAACCGGCCATCCCGAGCGTTATCGCGTGGTCACCGCCATCGACGCCTTCCACGGGCGTACCTTGGCGACCATCGCCGCTGGCGGTCAGGCCAAGCATCTGAAGGGCTTCGAGCCCATGGTGGATGCCTTTGACCGCGTGGCCTTCGGCGATCTGGAGGGCCTGCGCGCCGCCATCACCCCGGAAACCGCCGCCCTTCTGGTGGAGCCCATCCAGGGCGAGGGCGGCATCCGCCCGGCCAGCTTGGACTATCTGCGGGCCTTGCGCGCCATTGCCGACGAAAAGGGCCTGTTGCTGGCCTTCGACGAAGTGCAGTGCGGCATGGGGCGTACCGGCAAGCTGTTCGCCCATCAGTGGGCGGGCATCACCCCCGACGTTCTGGGTACCGCCAAGGGCCTGGGCGGCGGCTTCCCGGTCGGCGCCATCATGGCTACGGAAAAGGCCGCCTGCGGCATGGTTCCCGGCACCCACGGTTCGACCTTTGGCGGCAATCCGCTGGCTATGGCCGTAGCCGACGCCGTGCTCGACGTCATGTTGGCCGACGGTTTCATGGATCATGTCCGCCAGATGGGCGACCTGCTGTGGACCGGCCTGGGCGAGCTGGTGAACAAATACCCCACGGTTCTGGAAGAACGCCGCGGCGCGGGCCTGATGCAGGGCCTGAAATGCCGCGTTCCCTCCGGCGACCTTTCCAAGAAGCTGGTGGCCAATGGTCTTTTGACCGTGGGCGCCGGCGACAACGTCATCCGTATTCTGCCGCCGCTGATCGTCGAATCCGCCCAAGTGGCCGAAGCTTTGGATATTCTGCACCGCTCTTGCGGCGAACTGGCGGCATGATTATGACTCCCCGGCATTTTCTCGATCTGGATCAGTTCGACAAGGCGAGCCTTCGCCGCATCATCGATTTGGGCAAGTCCTACAAAAAGGGCGTGAAGGTCTATGGCGAGCGGCCTCTGGCCGGCAAGCTGTTGGCGATGATTTTCGAAAAGCCTTCGACCCGCACCCGCGTTTCCTTCGAGGCGGGGATGCGTCAGCTGGGCGGCGACGTCATCGTGCTGACCCACCACGACACCCAACTGGGCCGGGGCGAAACCATTGCCGACACCGCCCGCGTGCTGTCGCGCTATGTGGACGCCATCATGATCCGCACCAACGATCCGACCAAGCTGACCGAGCTGGCCGAATATGCCTCGGTGCCGGTGATCAACGGTCTGACCGACCATTCCCATCCCTGCCAGGTGATGGCCGACGTGATGACCTATGAGGAACATCGCGGCAGCCTTGAGGGCAAGGTGGTGGCGTGGAGCGGCGACGGCAACAATGTGGCCGCCAGCTGGATTCAGGCCGCCGCTCAGTTCGGCTGCGCCATCCGTCTGGGCTGCCCCGACACTTTGCGTCCCGACGCCAAGGTGGTGGAATGGGCTCGCGCCAGGGGCGCTTCCGTCGAGATCCGTCCCGATCCCGCCTGGGCGGTGAAGGATGCTGATCTGGTGGTGACCGACACTTGGTTGTCCATGGGCTGCCAGGACCAGAACCGCCATGATCTGCTGGCTCCCTATCAGATCAACGAAGCGGTGATGGCCACCGCCAAGCCCGACGCCCTGTTCATGCACTGCCTGCCGGCGCACCGGAACGAGGAAGTCACCGACGCCGTGATCGACGGCCCGCAGTCGGTGGTGTGGGACGAAGCGGAAAACCGGATGCATGTGCAAATGGGCGTGTTGAGCTGGTGCCTGCTGTGAGCCATGAAGCCCGCGATCTGATCCAGCCCTTCATGATCGACGCCGGAGCGATCCGGGGTCGGCTGGTGCGGCTTGGCGCGGCGCTGGATACGATTTTGTCCGGGCATAATTATCCGGGGCCGGTGGCCGAGCGGCTGGCCGAGACTCTGGCTTTGGCCACGGCTTTGGCCGGCTCGCTGAAGTTCGAAGGCATCTTCACCCTGCAAATCCAGTCCGAAGGCGCTTTGCCTTTGGTGGTGGCCGACATCACCAGCGCGGGGCATCTGCGCGGCTATGCCCGTTATGACGAAGCCAAGCTGGCCGTCGCCATGACGGCCCAGGGTTCGGTGGTGGAACGCTTCTTCAAGAAGGGCTTCCTGGCCTTCACCGTCGATCAGGGGCCGGATACCGACCGTTATCAGGGCATCGTCGAACTGACCGGCAAAGACCTGGCCGATTGCGCCCATGAATATTTCCGCCAGTCCGAGCAGTTGGAAACCGGCTTCCGTCTGGCCGTGCGTCCGGCCAGCGACAGCGCCGAGCGCAGCCAGGGTTGGCAGGCGGCGGTGATTATGATCCAGCGGATGCCCACCGGCCCGCAAAGCCCGATTCTGACCGCTGACGAGGCGCAGGAATCCTGGCGTCGCGCCGAGATCATGATGGGCAGCGCCAAGGATGCGGAACTGTTCGACCCTGAATTGTCGGCGGGCAAGCTGCTTTATCGGCTCTATCACGCCGATGGCCTGCATCTGTATGACGACAGCGTGGTGGAAGCCCGCTGCCGCTGTTCGGCGGAACGGGTCGAGGGCACTCTGAAGTCCTTCCCCCGCGAGCAGGTCGAGGAAATGCGCGACGAAAACGGCAAGGTTGCCGTGGTCTGCGAGTTCTGCAAAACCGGCTATCACTTCGATGATGCGGATCTGGACCGGCTTTACGGCGCTTGACCGCCGCGATGGTCGTGCCAATATCCCTAAGATAGCCCCTTTGCGAGCGAAAGACCGCCATGTTCAACAGCACCCTGCGTAAACTCGCCATTGCCGCCGGTCTGGGCCTTGCCCTGTTCGGCTGTGCGAACTCCAACCCGCCCATGCAGCGTTTTCCGCAGATGACCTTTTCGAACCTGCCGGCTTATCGCCTGGATGTGGGTCGGATCGAGGTGGTTTCGGAGGCTCAATCCGACGGCCGCCCGCCGCATATCGAATATGATATGCCGGTTTCGCCCGAAAATGCCTTGAAGCGTTGGGTCCAGGATCGGCTGCGTCCCGTGGGCCGCACCGGCACTTTGCGCGTGCTGATCCACGACGCCAGCGCCACCGAAGTGGCCTTGCAGACCGATCAGGGCTTTACCGGCATGTTCAAAAAAGAACAGGCCGCCCGCGTCAAGATGACGGTGGATGTCTCGCTGCAGATGCTGGACGACAAGCAGTTCGTGATCGCCCAGGTGGATGGCCGCGCCGAGCGTGAGCGCACCCGCCCCGAAGGCCAGAAGCTGAACGAACGCGACAAGGTCCTCTATGACATGGTCGAAGATCTGATGATGGGCTACAACAGCCAGATTGATCCCAATATCGGCCAGATCTTTACCCCCTGGCTGGGGAAGTAAGGGAACGGCTCGATGAGTTTGTCTCATCGAGCCTAACGATTACCGGCATTTGCTGAAATCGGGGGCGCGGCGTTCCTGGAACGCCGCCACCGCTTCCTTCAATTCAGCGGTCTTCAGACACTCCTCGAATAATTTGGCCTCCCGCAGGATGCGCTCGATCATCGGCTCGGGTTCGGCCTTCAGCAGGGCCTTGGTCCAGGCCATGGCCTGACGGGGCTTGGCGGCCAGTTTGGCGGCCAGGGTCCAGGCGGCTTCCTCCAGGGCGTCCGCCGGATGGATGGCGTTGACCATGCCGATGGCGCGGGCCGTCTCGGCGTTGAAGGCCTCGCCCAGCAGCAAAAGCTCGGCGGCCTTGGCGCTGCCGGCCAGACGAGGCAGCAGCAGAGTCGAGGCGGCTTCCGGCACCAAGCCCAGATTGATGAAGGGAAACTGGAAGCGGGCATCCGGCGCGCACAGCACCATGTCGCAATGTAGCAGCATGGTCGAGCCGATGCCCACGGCGGCTCCGGCGACGGCGGCCAGCAGAGGCTTGGGGGTAGAGGACACCGCCTTCAAGAATCGTTCGGTATGGGTGCCGGTCAGGCTGGTCAGCTTCAGGAAGTCGCCCAGATCATTGCCCGCCGAAAAGTCGGCGCCGCCGGCCAAAAGCTGCACCGCCACCTTGGGGTCGCGGGTTCCGGCCTCCAGGGCGTCGGCCATGGCGCCGTACATTTCCAAGGTCAGAGCATTCTTTTTTTCAGGGCGCTTCATCCGCACCAGCTGAATGGAATCTTTGCATGAAACCTCGATAAACTCACTCATATCAGCCCCTTATGGATATTTACCTATAGGTTATCTTTCTTCCCAAAGATGCGCAAGTCCCGCCTCTTGATGCACGCCGGTCTTCCCCCCCCGGCCAGCCTGTGATAAAAGCCCAAGCCATGAATTTCTTAGATTTTGAAAAGCCCATCGCCGAGCTTGAGGGCAAGATCGAAGAGTTGCGGCATTTAAGCGACTCCGACGAGATCAACATCGCCGACGAGATTAATCGTCTCCAGGTGAAGGTCGACAAGCTCCTGCGTGCGACTTACGGAAAGCTCTCGCCTTGGCAGAAAGCCCAGGTGGCGCGTCACCCCGACCGTCCGCACACCAGCGATTACATCAATCGTCTGATCACCGAATTCACGCCCCTGGCCGGCGACCGTTCGTTCGCCGAAGACAAGGCGATCATCGGTGGTCTGGGGCGCTTCCGTGGTCGTTCGGTGATGGTCATCGGCCATGAAAAGGGCAACGACACCGAAAGCCGGCTGAAGCACAATTTCGGCATGGCCAAGCCCGAAGGTTACCGTAAGGCACGCCGTCTGATGGAGATGGCCGACCATTTCCGCATTCCGGTCGTCACTCTGGTGGACACCGCCGGCGCTTTTCCCGGCGTCGAGGCTGAAGCCCGCGGGCAGGCTGAAGCCATCGCCCGTTCCATCGAAACCTGCCTGGATATCCGGGTGCCCCTGGTGTCGGTGATCATCGGTGAAGGCGGTTCGGGCGGTGCTATCGCTCTGGCCACCGGCAATACCGTGCTGATGCTGGAACATTCCATCTATTCGGTGATCAGCCCCGAAGGCTGCGCCTCGATTCTGTGGCGTTCCGGCGATGCCGCCAAGGATGCCGCCGAAGCTCTGCGCCTGACCGCTCAGGATCTGCATAAGCTGGGCGTCATCGACGATATCGTGGCTGAACCGCTGGGCGGCGCGCACCGCAGCCCGGACGTCGCCATGGATGCCCTGGCCGACCGCCTGGATGCCTCGCTCAAGCTGCAAGGCCTGGTGGATGGCGGAGTTCTGCGGGCCCGTCGCCGCGAAAAGTACCTGGAAATGGGCAAGCTGGGCCTGTAAAAGCCCACGTCCTTTTCTGAAGGATCAACGCCGCGCCCTCTGGGGTGCGGCGTTTTTCATTAGGGCGGAGAATTCTTATTCCCGCCCTAATCTCGCCATAGTCGGCCGCTAAGTTTCTCCTCAAGACGAAGACGGAGGTCCGCCAAGGTGTCTCGCAAGAGCACCGGTCTCCCCAGCCGGTTTGCGGCATCTGGGCCTTCTGCTTCTCCTGTCCGGTCGGACTGATGATTGACCAGTGTGACCGGATGTGACCGACCGCCCAACTGCGGGCTCTTGCGCTCCTCCCCCCTGGCGCACCCCCAGGGGCCCGTAATGCGGAAGGTCACGGACATCAGGACAAGGCGGGCCGGGCCAACGGGGGTTTCCCCAGCCCCTTCCGGCCCGCCAGTCCGCAAGCGAGATAACGAACCTCCTCCGACCGAATGGAACCATCCGGGCCGCTTTTCCCCAGAAGCGGCCCGGCCCCCTTTTGGGGGCATCAAACAGCGTCCCCTTTTGGGGGCATCAGACGGCGTCTCCCTTTCGGGAGGCGGGCGGCTGGTTCAGCCTTCGTCGAAATAGGCGATATGGATGTGCTTCTTGCCCAGCAGACGGCCCTGGAACACCAGTCCTGAATCGGTGATCTGCACATAATTATAGAAGTTCTTGGGTTCGACCATGACCACCTCGGCCATTTGGCTGTCGGTCAGGCGCAGCACCTTGGGCAGTTCGCTCATCTCGCGAAAGGCCACCAGTCCCTTGGCGGTCATCAGCCCGAACTGGCACCAGCGGCCTTTCTTCTCACCCAGACCATTCCAATTCTCGGCCAGCCAGCGGCTGGAAATATGCTCGACCCGGACCTCGGGCATCAGGACCAGCTTGGAATTGGGCCATTGCTGATAGAACCAGGAATCCACGCTGCCCGCCGAGCAGAAAGCCTCGGAAATCATTTTCGGCCACAGGGTGCGGATGGATTGGGCCGAGGGGTGGAACAGCTGGAAATAGCCGTTGGGCTCGATATTGCTGTCGGCCCCTTGGTTGATCACCGTATTGCGGTCAATGCGGGCGGTGAAATATAGGCAGCCCTTGTTGAGGGCGCGGCTCATGACATGCGCCCGCAACGACGAATGCATCACGATGTCGGCATCGGTCAGCAAGATCCAGTCCGGGTCTTCCAGGGCGGCGATGCCGTCATTCAGCATCCGCCCCTTGTTGAAGGCGTCGTCATTGTCATAGCAGCGGCGCGACAGCACGATGGTGGCGCCGCACGCCTTGGCAACCGACTGGGTGGTTTCGTCTTCGGGCGTGGTCACCACCACCATCTGATCGAAATGGGGCATGTTGAGGGGCAGAGTCTCGGCCAAAGCCTGGCCATAGCCCACCGACACCAGCACGCAAGACAGCTTGCGCGGCTTGATGGAGACATGGGCGGGGCCGACTCGGGGCTGTGGTCCCGAATCGAAGGGGGCGTCGTTGGCGATGCTGCTGACCAGCCGGTGGTTTTCGGAGAACAGTTCCAGGGGTTGGGGCGATCCTGCGCTTTTCAGGCGGGACCAGGCGGCACGGCCGACGATGTCGCGCCCGACCCCGTCCACCTGGGCTGGCGTCGGTTGGGCCAAGGCGCAGTAATCGCACAGGCTGAGCTGGTCACCGAAATCCGCGACACGGCGGTGCCACCAGCCCGACTCGGCTTCCCAGGCATGGGCGCCGTTGAACAACAGGCGGTCCAGCGCGGCGGCGGTCGAGCAGAAGTAAGCTCCCTTATCGTTGACGGCCCCGCCATTGGCCCGCTGATAAGCGCAACGGTCCCGGTTATAAAGCCATTGCTCGTCGCTGATGCCGGTGGTGGCGCAATAATCGGCGCGGTCGATCATCACCGCATGATGGCGTTTGCCGCAGTCGTGGCTTTCGATGTTCAGATGACCGTAGACATCGAGAATCGTTTCATAATGCCGATAGAAACCGTCGCCCAGGCTGGTCCACAGGCCGCAGACGGCGTCCCGCTCCATCAGGCGGCGCAAGGCGAATTCGTTCAGGTCAGGAGCCGGGGCGCGTCCGGTAATGCGCTGGGGCAGTCCCAGATAATCAGCCAGCCGCCGGGAGATTTCCTCGAAGTCGGGATGCTGGGTCGGCTCACCTCCGGCGATGCCCAGCACGCGGCCAGGACGCAGCCAGCCGTTCAGTCCGGCCAGGGCGGCGTCGAATTTCTCCAGCGACATGGGCTGGGGACGGCGGATATGGGGCGCCAGATCGACGCAATTGGAACAGCTCCGCCCGCATTCGGTGGAGATGTGGATTTTCAGCAGTTCAGCATCGAATGGGGACTTCATGGAGCGCTCTTGGTCTGTCTCGGCCCTTATAGCCTTTGTACTATGTGTCCAGGATGTTAAGGAAGGGTTGAATGATCGGCCTCGATGCTGCTTTTCCTTGTGAAGGACGGGGGCTATCACCCTGAGGAAATTCGTCTTTCCGTGGTTCTTTTTGCGGCTGATTCGGGCGGCGTTAAGATTCAGGTTAGGAATTGAGGGTAAGCTTCCGCTCAATCGGAAGACCGGCATCCGGTTTTTCGTCCAAGGGTGTTGGCGTATTCAATCGCCAGGGCGTGGAGCGAAGAGGGCACTTTGAGCGAGACCGATTCCAATGTGATGTCGACGCATTTGACTGCCTTGCGATGTGCATTTTTGGTGGCACAGCATCATGGCGTTCAGGTTCCGCCCGAGACATTGCTCCATGCCGCCGAAGGCGCCGCGACCCACGAAACGGGACCGGCGCTGCGCAAGCTTTTGTACGATGCCGGCTTCAAGAGCAAGCAGGTGCGTCGTCGTAAGTGGAACGACTTTTTTGCTCTGGGCAGCGCCTTTCCGGTGATCTGCCAGATGAAGGCGGGTAACTGGGTCATCGTTGCTTTCGCCATGCAGGCCCACGAAGGGCCGGTGGTGGCGGTGCTCGATCCGCGCATCGAGCATGAGGGGGTCAAGCTTCTTACCCGCGACGTCTTTGAAGATCAATGGACCGGCATCATGGTGCTGGCCCGCCGCTATTACCGGGTCAGCGATACCAGCCAGCCCTTCGGCTTCCGTTGGTTCCTGCCTGAAATCGTCCGTCACAGCCGCTATTTCCGCGACATCGCCATCGCCGCGGTGATGGGCAACCTGATCAGTTTCGCCACGCCGCTGTTCTTCAACGTGATGATCGACAAGGTCATTCCCCACCACAGCTATAATACGCTGATGGCGGTGGTTCTGGCCTTTACCATCACCACGGCCTTCGACGGCGTGTTCTCCTATCTGCGCCAATACATCACCTTGTTCGCCACCAACAAGATCGATGCCAGCCTGGCGTCGCGCACCTTCGAGAAGCTGCTCAGCCTGCCCCTGCATTTCTTCGAGCGGAATACCGCCGGCGTGCTGGTGCGCAACATGATGCAGACGGAAAGCGTGCGCCAGTTCCTGACCGGGCGGCTGTTCTATACCTTGCTGGATGTGACCAATCTGCCGATTTTGCTGGTGGGCCTGTCTTTGTACAGCTTCAAGCTGACGGCGGTGGTGTTCCTCTTCTCGGTGGCCATGGCCGCGGTGATCGCCGCCATGCTGCCGGTCTTCCGCAGCCAGCTGGAAAAGCTCTATGCCGCCGAAGGCGACCGTCAGGCCGATCTGGTGGAAACCATCCACGGCGTGCGCGCCATCAAGTCGCTGGCTTTGGAGCCGTCGCGGCTGGCCGCCTGGAACGTAAAAACCGCCACCGCCGTCCGCTGCCGCTTCAAGGTCGGCAGCATCGGCGCGGTGGGCAGCGTGCTGACCAACGTCATCGAAAAGATGATGCAGATCGCCATTATCGGCGTCGGTGCGGCGGATGTCTTCGACGGCACTCTTAGCCTGGGCGCCTTGGTGGCCTTCAACATGATGGCCGGACGGGTGACCGGCCCGCTGGTGCAGATCGTCGGTTTGATCAACGAATATCAGCAGACCGCCTTGTCGGTGCGGATGCTGGGCGGCGTGATGAACCATCCGCCGGAACGCGAGCCCGGTCAGCGCGGCATTCGCCCGGTGATCGACGGACGCATGGAATTCGATGCCGTCAGCTTCACCTATGAGGGCGGTTCGAACCCGGCCTTGGATCGCGTCAGCTTCACCGTCGAGCAAGGTCAGGTGATCGGCGTGGTGGGCCGCTCGGGTTCGGGCAAGACCACCGTCACCCGCCTGATCCAGGGCATCCATACCGCCCAGCACGGCATGATCAAGCTGAGCGGCACCGATATCCGTCATATCGATCTGCCTCATCTGCGCAAGAGCATTGGCGTGGTGTTGCAAGACAACATCCTGTTCCGCGGCACCATCATCGACAACATCGCCGCCGGCCGCCCCGATGCCAGTCTGACCGAGGTGGTCGAGGCTGCCCGTCTGGCCGGCGCCGACGAATTCATCGACCGTCTGCCCCGTTCCTACGAAACCTGGGTCGAGGAAAACGCCAGCAACTTCTCGGGTGGGCAGAAGCAGCGCATCGCCATCGCCCGCGCCTTGCTGATCCGCCCGCGCCTGTTGATCTTCGACGAAGCCACCAGCGCCCTGGACCCGGAAAGCGAAGCCATCATCCAGAACAATCTGGATCTGATGGCCCAGGGGCGGACCATGGTCATCGTTTCGCACCGTCTGTCCTCGCTGACCCTGGCCGACCGCATTCTGGTGCTGGACAAGGGTCAGGTAGCCGATTTCGCCCCCCATGACGAACTGGTGGAACGGTGCGAGGTCTATCGCAGTCTGTGGCATCAGCAGACCAAGCACGTACATGGTGCGGCGTGATGATGAAGAACCTTTTCGCGGCTCTGTTCCGCCCTTTCAGCAATCTGTGGGGCAATATCTGCGGCATCTGCCGCTGGCTGTTCACCAACGTGGAAAGCACGGTGATGGACGACGCCCTGCCGTTCCAGAACGAGATCGACGCCATTATCGAAGAGCGTCCGCCCTATTTCATGCGCTGGACCCAGTATTTCATCGCCGCGCTGTTCCTGTCGCTGCTGCTGGTCGCCTGGTTGATCAAGGTGGATGTGGTGATCACCGCCCAGGGGCGCATCGCCACCGAGACGCCGCCCATCGTGTTGCAGCCGCTGGAGCGCGGCATTATCCGCCAGTTGAATGTTCATGCCGGCGACGTGGTGACCAAGGGGCAGGTTCTGGCCACCCTTGACCCGACCTTCGCCGAGGCCGATCTGGGCGCATTGAGCGTACAGCAGCAGTCGGTTCAGGCTCAGTTGAAGCGTAACGAAGCGGAAATGAACGGTTCCAACTACGAGCAACCGGGACCGCAGGCCAGCCCGAACGAGCGCATTCAGTTCGATATCTATCAGCAGCGCAAGACGCAGTATTTGTCGCGCCTGCGGGTCTTCGACGAGCAGATACAGCAGTTGGACTCCCAGCTTCAGACCGTGGAAGACGACGAAAAGATGCTCTCCAAGCAGTTGGAGATCACCCGCGACGTCGAAAAGATGCGGTCGGAACTGATGAAGTCACAGACCGGCTCGAAGCTGCAGTTCCTCGACGCCCAGAACACCCGCATCCGCTTGGAGCGGGAATATCAGGATGCCGGAAATCACATCATCGGCTTGCAGCATGAATTGCAGCAGCGCAAGGCCGAGCGTCAGTCCTTCATCGACGATTGGCGCCGCCAGATCACCGAATCCGTGGCGCAGGTCCGCACCGAGGCCCGCCGCCTGGAAGAAGGGATGACCAAGGCCAACCGCATGAATGATCTGGTGGTGATCACCGCACCCGAAGACGGCGTGGTACTGGATGTGGCCAAGCGTTCGGTGGGATCGGTGATCCGCGACGCCGAGCCTATCGTCACCATCATTCCCGACAACGCCATCTTGGTGGGCGACATCATCATCGCGTCGCGGGATGTGGGATATACCCAGCCGGGTCAGGAAGTGGTGATCAAGGTCGATGCCTTCCCCTATCAGCGGCATGGTTTGCTGTCTGGCAAGCTGATGTGGATCAGCGAGGATTCCACCCAGACCAACGCGACCTTGGGTATGGACGCCGCCAACGCCTCCATGCATTCCAGCGAAGGCGGTGCGGTGCATCGTGGCCGCATCAATCTGGCCTCGACCAAGCTCAGCCACCTGCCGCCGGGAGCCCATTTGTTCCCCGGCATGACCATGACGGCGGAAATCAAGATTGATCGCCGCAGCGTTCTGGGCTTTTTCCTGACCCCCATCACCCGGGGTCTGACCGAAAGCATCCGCGAGCCTTAGAGAGGGCAGGGACGTCCTGCCTCTTAGAGCCGAGCCCGGAGCCTATGCTTTCTGGAAGATATTGATGCGGGTCGGTTGGTCAAAGTGCCAGCCGTCCGCTTCCTGGCGGCCATAATGGTGAAAGGCCTGGCTGAGTTCCTGGGCTTTTTCCGCCAGACGGGCATCGCGCAGGGCGTCGATGGCGGCCATTCTCGATTGGAAGCTGGCGAAGTCTTTTTGCCGCACCGGGTTGAGGTGGACCAGTTCCTGAAGCTGGCGCAGACCCCAGCGGGCGGCGTCGCGCAGGGCTTCCAGCGCCTTGGCCCGCACTTCGGTTTCATCGTCGATCAGGCGGGTGACTTCAAAGAACGAACCCTCGGCCAACGGTTCCGAGACATAGATCACGCCGCCGCCCACCAGAACCCGTGCCGCTTCGGCCAAGGCCTGGGGCTGATCGGGCACCGGCACATGGTGCAGGCTGTTGGCGAACACCACCAGATCAAAGCTTTCCGCGGCGAAGGGCAGGGACTGGGCCACGGCGTCCAGATAGCATTCCCCGGCGACGGCGGGGGTTGCGCGGGCGCGGGCCAGTTGACGCGGGCTGGTGTCGATGCCGGTGACATGGGCGCCAAATCCCGCCATCACTCGGGCCAGACCGCCATCGCCGCATCCCGCATCCAGCACGCGCCGTCCGGCCAGGGGGACCAGTTCGGGCAGTAATTCAGCGTTCTTCCGGCGGATCATGGCGGCTTCCTTTAGAGCATCGTGCGCCCAATATGACGCAGGATGCGACCAGCGAGTATTGCGCGAGCGGACAAGTGCGCGGGTGCGCACGCCCGTCGAGGGGCTTAAGTGATGCAGATTCTGCATCACGGTCTAGCGTATCAGGAAAAGATGATGCAAAGCGGGGCAGACTGTCCAGCGCCGCCGTGGCATCATAAAGCCATGACGGCATGTTATGACGCGGCGGTGATCCTGGGGGCCAAGGTGCGGGCGGATGGTTCGCCCAGCCCGGCCCTGTTGCGTCGTGTCGCCCATGGCGCCGCCCTCTATCACGCCGGGGTGGCGCCCTTGCTGCTGCTGAGCGGCGGTCAGCCCCAGGGGGATGTTTCCGAAGCCGAGGTCATGCGCCGCGCCGCTCTGTCGCTGGATGTGGCCGAACCGGCCCTACGGCTGGAACCGCTGTCGCGCAATACCCTGGAAAACGCCATGTTCTGCAAGCCGATCCTGCACC
>Ga0209415_10010812_pt1 | contig 15445 bp, 14 predicted proteins | sample PeaSoiSIISIP2007_FD_187696 | JGI IMG/M metagenome (GOLD analysis project Ga0209415, IMG submission 187696) | Peat soil microbial communities from Weissenstadt, Germany - SII-SIP-2007 (SPAdes) (version 2) | ecosystem: Environmental > Terrestrial > Soil > Wetlands > Peat | place: Germany... | reverse complement strand
CGTTGCGATTCTAGCCAATCGGATTCTGCTTGACTCGCGAAATCAACCCACAGACCAAAAGATTTTCAGGCTCTGAGCGCAAAAAAACTCCCGCGAAAGCGGGAGAGGTCGGCACGCAGCGCCGGGGGAGGGTGAAGCGGCCCCCCAGGGCGAACTTTCGCGGTGGCTCGGAACAGCATCGGTGCGGCACGCGGCACCCACACCCCAGGTGCTCTCCCTCCGCGACCTCTGCCGCCACAGGCGGGAGAGGTTTCTGTACTAACCGTCCAATATCGCGCGGATGCGCTCGGCAAGCTCGCGCCGGCGGTATGGCTTGCGCAGGGCACCGGGGTCCATCACTCCTGCCTCAGCGTCGTCCTCGGCGGCGAAACCCGTGGTGAAGAGTACGGGCAAGCCGGGCTGCAATGCCTGGGCGGCCTCCGCCAACTGATAGCCGCTCAGGCCGTTCGGCATGACCAGGTCGGTGAACAGCAGGTTGATGTGCTCGCCGGCTCGAACGATTGCCAACGCGGCTGGCCCATCGGCGGCGAGCCGCACCCGATAACCCAGCGCAGAGAGGTTGCGCGCCGCGGTCGCGCGCATGTTGTCATTATCATCAACCACCAGGATCGTCTCCTTGCCCCGCGGCAGTGGCTGTATCCGGGCTTTCGGCGCCGTGGCACCAGTCCTGTCGGCCTTCGTGCGCGGCAGATAGAGCCGCACGCTGGTGCCTTCGCCCGGCTCGCTGTCGATGCCGAGATACCCGCCGGACTGCCTGGCGAACCCATAGATCGTGCTGAGGCCCAGGCCGCTGCCCTTGCCGGGCGGTTTGGTGGTGAAGAACGGCTCCATCGCGCGGGCCAGCACTTCGGGCGGCATGCCGGTTCCAGTGTCGGTGACCGACAGCACGACGTATTCCCCCGGCATCGCCTCACGGTGGCGGGCGCAATACGCGGCGTCCAGCACTGCGTTCGCCGTCCCGATCGTAAGCTTCCCGCCATGCGGCATGGCGTCGCGCGCGTTGATCGCAAGATTGAGTAATACGTCAACGATCTGCGACGGGTCGGCGAGCGTCAGCCACAGTCCTGGCCCCAGCGCGACCTCGACGGTGACGATCTCGCCGAGCGTGCGTTGCAGCAGGGAGACCTGCACCGGGACGTATTCGTTGAGATCGATCACCGCCGGTTGCAGCGGCTGGCGGCGCGCAAAAGCCAGCAGCCGCTGGGTCAGCGCAGCGCCGTTCAGCGCGCAGTCGAGGATCTCGGTTGCAAATTCACGCTCTTCGCTTCGTTCCGCCAGACGATCAAGCAGAAACTCGGTGTGGCCGAGGATCGCCCCCAGCAGATTGTTGAAGTCGTGGGCCACGCCGCCGGTAAGCTGGCCGATGGCTTCCAGGCGCTGGGCATGCCGCAGCTCGAGCTCGGTGTCCTTGCGCTGCGTGACATTGTGTCCGACGGTCAGCACGCGCAGCGGGCGGCCGGTATCGGGGTCGCGCTCGGCGATGGTGGAGAATGTGGCAATCCAGGCCCAATTTCCGTCCGCCCGTCGCACCCGGTATTCGTCGGTCAACATGTCGCCACTGCCCTCGAGCAGCGCGCGCGTGGTTGCGGTGTGCGTCGCTGCATCGTCGGGGTGGATCAGCGCCCGCCAGCCGGCCAACTCGGGTCCGTTGAAGTCAAGCCAGACATCCGCTGGCAGCGCACCGCAGGTGAGCGCCGCGGCACGCGCATCGAGCCGGACGGCCAGGCGCTGCGTGTCCTTTTCCCACACGCCAAGGCCGGCGGCGTCGACCGCGAGGCGCATCCGCGTCTCGCTGTCGCGCAATGCCGCCGCGGTCGCCTTCTCGCGTGTGATGTCCTCGGTGGTGCCCAGGATCAACGGCTCACGCTCACCAGGGAGCGCGAGCGGCACGACGCTGGAGCGCGCGAACAGCACCGCACCTGACTTGGTGATGTAGCGCCTTTCCGTCGGCCGCCAGTCTGGATGCGGGTCGTCGGTCACCGGCACCGCGATGCCGGGGTCGTCAGGATGCGCAAAGTCATGGCCGATACGGCCGAACAACTCGCCCTCGGTATAACCGAACATGCGGCAGAACGCTGGATTGGCGGCGACAATGCGCTGCGTCTCCGCAGTGGCGATGGTCAGGCCGATCGGGCTGTCGTGGAACACCTGGTGGAAACGCGTCTCGCTGTCGCGCAGCGCCCCCGTGCGATCGCTGACTGTCCCGGCGAGTTGCGCGTTGGCGTCGCGCAAGGCGCGGGCCTGGCGCTGGCACAGCACGGTGGTGAAGCCGCCAAGCAGCAGCGCCAGCAAGAGCGCACCGCTGCTGCCGAAGAGCACCTGCCGGCGCGCGTCGCTGGCGGCAATCTCGCGCTCGGCAAGCATGCTGGCCTCGGCCCGGTCGAAGACGGCGAGCCTGGCGCGGATTTCGGCCATTATCATCGCTTCCGCGCCCTGGCGCATCCGGTCGGCCACCGCCTGCTGGTCTCCGCTGCGGGCGATCGCGGTGACTGTGGCGAACTCGGCCAGTCGCTGCTCAATCAGCGGTGCGAGCGCATCGAGCCGGGCGGTCTGCGCCGGATTGCCCTGGGTCAGCGCGCGCAGCCGTGCCTCGGCGGCGGGGAGTGCTTCGCGCGCCGCGTCATAGTGTGCGAGCTCGCTGGGATTGCGGCCGAGCAGGTAGGCGCGCACGCTGGCCTCGGCGTCCTGTATGGTGCTGAACAGCGCGCCGCTGGCGGCGCTGGTGTTGAGCGTGTGGACCACCCAGGCGTCGGCCTCGCCGTCGCGCAACGACATGGCCATGATCGTGGCCAATGCCGCGATCAGCAGGGCGAAGCCGCAAGCCTGCAGGAGCCAGACGTGGCGGTGCCAGACGCCGTTGATGCTGGGCGCCAGGGCTTCTGGCGGGACGCCGTCCACCGGCGTGCCGGTTGCACATTCGGAGACGGTTTCTGCTTCGGTCATGCGACTGCATAGCAGATTGGCTGGCGGACCGTTGAATGCATAAGCAAACATGGACTTAACCATGCGCGCAACCGGCGCAAATTCCAACCGCAGGTTGCGTCAATGTCCGTCATTTTCGGTCAAAAGTCATGTCGTCGATCCAGAACACAATTTTACCGTTAGTCAAAAAAAGAGATCGGCCACGCGGCATGCAGCCCGATGGTGAAGCGCGACCAGCAGCAGTGGCTCGCGTGCCGCCTGTCCGCTCTAGCGCTGGCGTCCTGTCGTCTCGATCGGCGCGCAGTTGGTCCGGCCCGATGCCAGGCAGTCCTGCATCCGCGCCGATTCCTGGAGCTCGCGCACGACGAACAGCACCGCGACCACCAGCCCGGCGAGCAGCAGCAAGCCGATCAGCGCGCGGTGGCGCGGTGCCGGGTCGGGATCCTCGTCATCGTCGGGCTCTTTCGTCATGGCCCCGTGCGCCCTTCCTCCACCGCGTGGCACGCTACCACCACGTCGCCGGCGCGCGTGCGCGCGGGATTCTCGACGCGGCAGCGCGCATTGGCCAGGGGGCAGCGCGGATGGAACGGGCAGCCGGGTGGCGGCGCGATCGGGCTCGGCACTTCACCCCCCACCGGCGTGCGGCTCCGGCCAGGGTTCTCCAGATCGGGAATCGCATCGAGCAGCAGCCGCGTATAGGGGTGCCGCGGGGCGTGGAAGATTTCATCGGCCGGGCCGAGCTCGACGATGCGGCCGAGATACATCACCCCCAGCCGGTCCGACATGTGCCGCACCACCGCCAGGTTATGGCTGATGAACAGGTAGGTCAGACCGAGCCGCGTCTGCAGGTCGCGCATCAGGTTGAGGATCTGTGCCTGCACGGAAACGTCCAGCGCGGAGGTCGGTTCGTCGCACACCAGGAACTCCGGCTCGCTCGACAGGGCGCGGGCGATGGAGATGCGCTGGCGCTGGCCGCCGGAGAATTCGTGCGGATATTTGTCGCCGTCGGCGGGCGCCAGCCCGACCTGCGACAGCAGGGCACCGACGCGGTCGCGCATCTCCACCGCCGAACGCACGATGCCGAAGGTGCGGATCGGCTCGGCGATGATGTCGTGCACCCGCCAGCGCGGATTGAGCGAGGCGTACGGGTCCTGGAAGATCATGTTCATCCGCCGGCGCAGGTCCGGCTGCGCGCGGGCTGCGGAGAGCGGTTTGCCCTCGAAGCGGATTTCTCCCGCGCTTGGCGTGTAGAGGCCGACGACGAGGCGGGCGACGGTGGATTTGCCGCAGCCGGACTCGCCGACCAACGACAGCGTGGTGCCGCGCGGGATGCTGAACGACACGGCGTCCACCGCGCGCAGCGAGGCTCGCCCCTCGCGCGCCAGCAGGCGTTGCAGCAATGGGCGGGAGACGTCGAACGAGTGCGAGACCTCGATTGCCTCCAGCATCGGCGCGGTAGCGACGACTAGGGCGGGCAGGGGCGCCTCAGGCATGTGAGGCGCCCGCGTGACTTGCGACTATGCGATCGGCGTGCAGCCAGCAGGCGGCGCTTGTGGCGCCGGCATCGAGTAACTCTGGGCGCTCGACGAAGCAGCGGTCGAAGGCTTTCGGGCAACGCGGGTTGAAGGCGCAGCCGGGCGGGATCGCGTTCAGCCGCGGCATGGCGCCGTCGATCTGGCGCAGCGTCTCGACGCGGTGCTCGATCGGCGGAATGCTGCCCATCAGGCCCTCGGTGTAGGGGTGCGCCGGGTGCTTGATCACGTTGAGCACCGGGCCGATTTCGGCGATGCGGCCGGCATACATGACGGCGACGCGGTCGGCGGTTTCGCCGATCACCCCCATGTCGTGGGTGACCAGCATCACCGCGGTGCCGTGGTCGCGGGTAAGGCGCTTCAGCAGCGTGATGATCTGCGCCTGGACCGAGACGTCGAGCGCGGTGGTGGGTTCGTCGGCGATGACCAGGCGCGGCTCGGCGCAGAGCGCGAGTGCCACCACCACGCGCTGCCGCATGCCGCCGGAGAATTCGTGCGGGTAGGCGTCGATGCGGCGGGCGGCGGCGGGAATCCCGACTTCTTCCAGCCAGCCGATCGCCTTCTTGCGCGCCTCGGCATCGGAGAGGCGCATATGGGTCTGCATCGTCTCGGTGAGCTGACGGCCGATCGTCAGCAGCGGATTGAGCGTGGTGAGCGGGTCCTGGAAGATCGTGCCGATGCTGCGGCCGCGGATGCGGCGCAAAGGCTCGGGCGGCAGGTTGTCGATGCGTTGGCCGTCGAGGCGGATTTCTCCCCCGGCGATGCGGCCGGGCGGTTCCAGCAGGCCGATGATCGCGGCGCCGGTCAGCGACTTGCCGGCGCCGGATTCGCCGACCACGCCGAGGATCTCGCCGGTGTCGATACCGAAGGAGACTCTGTCCAGCGCGCGCAACGTGCCGCGCCGGGTGGGGAATTCGACGGTCAGGTTTTGGACGGTGAGGAGTGCCACATTACCTCTCCCGCGCTACGCGCGGGAGAGGTCGCAGCGCAACGGCGGGTGAGGGTGCCGCGACCCGCATCGTGCGGGTCGCGGCACCCTCACCCGCGGTGCTTCGCACCGCGACCTCTCCCACTTCGTGGGCGAGGCTTTCTGTCATCGCAGCCTCGGGTTCAGCGCGTCGCGCAGCCAGTCGCCGAGCAAGTTGACGGATAGCACCAGCAGCACCAGGGCGATGCCGGGGAAGATCGTCACCCACCACTGGCCGGAGAACAGGAAGTCGTTGCCGAACCGGATAAGCGTGCCGAGCGACGGCTGCGTCGGCGGCAGGCCGACGCCGAGGAAGGACAGCGTTGCCTCGGCCAGCACCGCCAGGCCAAGCCCGAGCGTACCGATCACCAGCACCGGGCCGATGACGTTCGGCAGCACGTGGGTCAGCATGATGCGCCAGGACGCGACGCCGATCACGCGCGCCGCCATCACGTAGTCCTTGTTGCGCTCGACCAGGGTGGAGCCGCGCACCGTGCGGGCGATGCCCGGCCACAGGCTGATGCCGATGGCGAAGATCATGACCTGGATCTGTAGTTGGTCGTGCATGGTCCGGGGCAGTGCGGCGCCGATCACGCCGTCGACCAGCAGCGCCGTCAGGATGGCGGGAAAGGTGAGCTGCACGTCGGCGACGCGCATCAGCAGCGCGTCGATCACGCCCCCGGCGTAACCCGCGAGCAAGCCGATGCCGATGCCGAGGACAACGGCGAAGATGATGGAGCAGAAGCCGACCACCAGGCTGATGCGCATGCCGTACATAATGGCGGAGAGAATGTCGCGGCCTTGGTTGTCGGTGCCGAGCACGTTGGACCAGTCGGATCCATCCATCGGCACCGGCGGCTTGAAACTGTCGAGCAGGGAGAGGCTCGCGAGGTCCATCGGGTCGTGCGGCGCGATCCAGGGGGCGAGCACGGCGCCCAGGACCAGCACCAGGGCGATGGCCGCGGACAGCATGGCGACGGGGGAGCATCGGAAGCTGTACAGCATGTCGCTGTCCAGCGCGCGGGCAAAGCGAGCGGCGGTGCTCGTGCCGCTCATCGTGCCCCGCCCGCACCGTCACCGCGGGCCAAGGCTCTGTTCTCCCCGTCATGGCGGGCGCAGGCTTTGCTCTCCCCGCCATGACGAGGGTGGCAGCGCCTGCTCACCGCGCCCTCGCGGCGCCGCGGTTAACGCGCAGGCGAGGGTCGATCGCGTAATACAGGAGATCCACCACCAGGTTGATCGTCACGAGGAACAGTGACACCAGCAGCAGGTAGGCCGACATCACCGGGATGTCCGCCACCGCGATCGACTGCGCCAGCAGCAGGCCGACACCGGGCCATTGGAACACGGTCTCGGTGACCAGGGAAAATGCCAGGATGCCGCCGAACTGCAGGCCGACGATGGTGATCACCGGCACCATCGTGTTCTTCAGCGCGTGACCGAAATTGATCGTCCGCGCGGTCAGGCCGCGGGCACGGGCGAACTTGATATAGTCGGTGCGCAGCACCTCCAGCATCTCGGAGCGCACCAGGCGCATGATCAGCGTCATCTGGAACATGCCGAGCGTCACCGCCGGCAGGATCAGCGCCTTGATGCCGGCCCAGGAGGTGAAGCCGGTGGTCCACCAGGCGCCGACATGCACCACCGGGCCGCGGCCGAAGCTCGGCAGCCAGCCCAGTGCCACGGCGAACACCAGGATCAGCAGGATGCCGAGCAGGAATGTCGGCAGCGACACGCCGACCAGGCTCCCCACCATGAACAGTCGCGACAGCAACGAACTGCGGTAGATGCCGGTATAGACGCCGAGCGGCACGCCGATGACGAAGGCCAGCACGGAGGCGGTGACGGCGAGTTCCAGCGTGGCCGGCAGGCGCTCGGCGATCAGGCTGCCGACCGGCTGGGCCAGGCGGTAGCTGATGCCGAAATTGCCGTGCAGGGCGGTCCAGAGGAAATGCGCGTACTGGACGAAGAACGGCTGGTCCAGGCCGAGCTGGTGGATCAGGGCGACGCGCTGGGCCTCGGTGTAGTCCTGGCCGAGCATGCTGGCGACCGGATCGCCGATATAGGCGAACATCGCAAAGGCGATGAAGCCGACGACCAGCAGGACAGGGACGGCCTGGAGGATGCGGGAGAGGATGAACGCGAGCATGCGATCGCGGTTCTAAGACAAGTGGCCCCGAAGAAGGAAGAGCCGAACGGATCGAGGGAGTATCAGAAGATTCTCTCATCCGCTTGGGAGAGGGGGCAGGGGGAGGGGTGCTCATGCACACCATCAGCCAGTGTTCGCACCCGTCCCGCCGCCCGGCTGCCCGCACGGGGAGAATAGTTCCGTCCTGTTCAGTGCTCGGTGGGCGCCGGTGAGGGGTCCGCGGCGTGGGCCCATTCGTTGACAAGAGTGAAGCCGATGCCAAGCAGCACCGGCCCGAGAAAAATGCCCAGCAGACCGAAGGCCAGGGCGCCACCGAGTACGCCCAATACCGTCAGCAGGAACGGCAGTTGCGCGCCGCGGGAGATGAACCAGGGGCGGATCAGGTGGTCGGCACCGGACACCGCCAGCACGCCATAGCTCGCCAGGAAAATGGCGTGCCCGATATTCCCGCTGGTCATCAGCCATATCGCGGCGGGGATCCAAACCAATGGCGCGCCGATCGGCAGCACCGCGAGGAAGCCGGCCACGGCGCCGAGCAACACTGGTCGCGGAACGCCGGCAATCCACAGGCCGAATGCCGTCAGCACACCCTGCACAATGGCGGTGCCGAGTATGCCGTAAACCACGCCGCGCACCGTTGCGCCAGTGACCAGGATCAGCCGGTCGGCCTGGGCGCCGGCGATGCGGTGCAGGATCAGCCGCAGACGCAGAGCGAGCGGCTCGCCGTACAGATAGAAGAAGAAGGCGACGAATAGCGCCAGCACGAACAGCAGCACGCCATGGGCGATGCCGAGCAGCAGGCTGAGCCCGCCCTCGAGGACGATGCCGAAATACGGCTGCAACGACCCGCCCAGCGCGGTGATGTCGGCCGCCCAGCGGTCCAAAAGCCCGCCAAGCGATGGCCCGACCACGGGGATGTCGAACACCCATTGCGGCGCGTTCGGCAGTCCGCCGCGCAGCGCGTCTTCGATCACGGTGTGCAGATGGTTGACGTCGGATGCACCGCCGGGTGCAGCGAGCGCCAGCGGCAGCACCAGCACGATTGCGGTCAGCGCCACCATCAGGACGGCGGCGCCGCCGTGCCCCAGCCGTAGATTGATCCGCAGCCACTCCGCGACCGGCCAGGTGGTGAACACCAGGATCGCCGCCCAAAGCAGGGCCGAGAAGAACGGGTAGAGCACGAGCACGCAACCCGCGGCGACGCCACCGATCAGCACGGCCATCAGCAGGCGTTCGGCGATCATGACGGGCCGGTTCCTCCAGAGAAAACCTCTCCCACGCTAGCGGGAGAGGTCGAGTCGCGAAGCGACGCGGGTGAGGGCGCCGCGTGCCGCACCGTCGGTTTGCTACGGGGCGACCCGATCACCCTCACCCGCCGTTTCGCGGCGACCTCTCCCACCGCGGGCGGGAGAGGTTTACATTGCTGGCGTCGCTTCTACTCTGGGTGGCCGCTTCAAGGGAGGGCCAGCCATGCCACGCTTTGCCGCCAACCTGTCGATGATGTTCAACGAAGTTGCGTTCCTGGACCGGTTCGCCGCGGCCGCCAAGGCAGGCTTCCGCAGCGTGGAGTTCCTGTTCCCGTATGAGCATCCGGCCGCCGAGATCCGCAAGCGGCTGAGCGATGCCGGGCTGACCCAGGTGCTGTTCAACATGCCTCCGGGCGACTGGGGCAAGGGCGAGCGCGGCTTGGCCAGCCTGCCGGGCCGCCAGGCGCCGTTCCGCGACGGGGTGAAGCAGGCGCTGGACTACGCCCACGCGCTCGACTGCAAGCTGGTGCATTGCATGGCCGGGATCGTGCCGGCGGATGTGTCGCCGGTGACGGCGGCGAGCGTTTATGCCGCGAACCTCGCCTGGGCGGCGGAACAGGCGGCGCCGGCCGGGGTGAAGCTGGTGATCGAGCCGATCAACCACCGCGACATGCCGGGCTATTTCCTGAACACGCAAGCGCAGGGCGCGGCGGTGGTGGAGGCGATCGGCCGCGACCGGCTCGGCCTGCAATTCGACGTGTACCATGTGCAGGTGACCGAGGGCGACATCACCAAGCGCATGGAGCGCTTCATGCCAGTGATCGCGCATATGCAGATTGCCGACGTGCCGGCCCGCAACGAACCCGGCACCGGCGAGATCGGCTGGGGGTTCGTGTTCCGGCGGATGGACGAGCTGGGCTATGGCGGCTGGGTTGGCTGCGAATATCGTCCGGCGGGCGAAACGCTGGCGGGACTCGGCTGGCGGGAACGCTTCGCCGGATGAAGCAAATGCCGGCTGGTCATCGGCGCATATGGAACATTCCCCCCTCCTCTCAAGGGGACGGGGGATCGTTTCCACGTTCCGACCTATCCCGATGCTCATGGGCCGGCGCGCCGCGTCGTTGCCCACCCTCCGCGTGCTTCGCGGTGAAATCTTCCCAACGGCCACCCTCGGCCCGCCCGCTCGGCCGCGACTCAGTTCCCTCATGTGGCGCCAAGGAGACACAGCATGAAAATCGGATTCATCGGCCTCGGCATCATGGGCCGCCCAATGGCTCTAAACCTCCACGCCGCGCAGCATTCGCTCGTCGTGTACGACCGCGCCAACCTGGCGGACGATATCCGTGCCATCGCCAAGGTTGAGCCAAACGGCAAGACGCTCGCTGCGGAGTCCGAGGTGGTCATAGTCATGGTGCCGGACACCCCGGACGTGGAGAACGTGCTGTTCGCCCCGAACGGCGTCGCCGAGGGCCTCAAACCAGGCACACTGGTGATCGACATGTCGTCGATCAGCCCGATCGCCACCAAGGAATTCGCCAGCAAGATCAATGCATTGGGCTGCGACTACCTGGACGCGCCGGTGTCGGGCGGCGAGGTGGGCGCCAAGCAGGCGACGCTGACCATCATGGTGGGCGGGCCGGACGCCGCCTTCGCCCGCGCCAAGCCGCTGTTCGAGACGATGGGCAAGAATATCACCCATGTCGGGCCGAACAACGGCGACGGCCAGACCTGCAAGGTGGCCAACCAGATCATCGTGGCACTGAACATCCAGGCGGTGGCCGAGGCGCTGGTGTTCGCCGCCCGCGCCGGCGCCGACCCGGCCAAGGTGCGGCAGGCACTGATGGGCGGCTTCGCCTCCTCGCGCATCCTGGAGGTGCATGCCGAGCGCATGCTCAACGGCACGTTCAATCCGGGGTTCCGCATCAAGCTGCACCAGAAGGACCTCAACCTGGCACTAACCGCGGCCAAGGAACTCAACCTGTCGTTGCCGAACACGGCGATTGCACAACAAATGTTCTCCTCCTGCGCGGCACATGGCGCGGCGGAGCTGGACCATTCGGCGCTTATCCTGGCAATCGAGGGTCTGGGCGGCTGTTCGATTCGCGAAAACAAATAAATCGCCATCGGCCAGACGTAACGAGTCGCATCCGCTGAACAGGGGTTGAATTTCCGGACGATTTCGCGTTAAGGTACCGCGCTTGCCCCGATTCTGAGACTCGGCATGCTTCCTGTCGGTTGCATGCGAGAGTCAGACGCACTGAGTACCAGGCGATGGGGCCGGGAGGGGTGTGGCTGATGTCCATGCGATTTACCGAGATCGGCCAGCAGCTTCGGGCTTATCGCCTGGAGTCCGGCCTGCGCGCTGAAGAGATCGCTGCCCGGCTCGGCGTGTCGCGCGCCGCGCTCTATCGCTATGAAAAGGGCGAAGTGATCAAGCTCGATACCATCAAACGGCTCGCCGAGTTGCTGAAAATCTCGCCACTCTCGCTTTTGGGGATTGGCGTCGAGTACTACAACCGGCCGATTGGCTATTTCGAGCGAATCCGCCAGATCGAGGAAACCGCCGACCAGATTCTCCAATTGTTCGGCCCGGTCTGCTACCTGACCACGTCGGACGCCTACGACTCGGCGCTCGGGGAAGCCTTCGAGGAGGCGGCCGACCAGGCCGGCCATGAACGCGCGGCGATGCGCAGTATGGCCGAGCAAGTGCTGGGCATCCTGGCGGCGCGCAAGCGGATGTATGCAATGCGGCGGCCGGGCATCATCGCCATGGTGTCGCTCGCCTCGGTGCAGCGTATGCTGGAGACCGGGGTCACCGGCGGCGTCGCGGTGTCCGACCACGTGCGCCGGATCTGCCGCGATGTGGCCGCGGCCGAGGTCGAGAACATGGCCCGTCTGATGGAAACCGAGCCAATGGGCCTGCAATTCGGGCTGCTCACCGGAGCGGAACCGAGCTCGGCGTTCAAAATCCTGCGCGCGCGCGACCGTGTCAGCCTGGCCATCAACCCGTTCCGGCCGGACACGCATCCCAGTGCCCATACCGGCGTGGCGATGATCACCGGGGCCGACGAGGCGATCTCCGCGCATCAACGCGTCGCCGAGGCAACCTGGCGCGAAGCCGTGAAGGGTCCGACCGGCGCGGCCCGACTCCGGCAGTTGATCTCGACCGGAATGTCAGTGGCGTAGCTGCAAACCAGTTTCCTCTGTCTGACGGACGGGGAAGCGCGCCCGATTATTCCGTTTTTTCCGCGTGGGCGGCGACCGGTTGCCTGGTTGTGGCACCGGCGCCGCCTGACCGGCGGATTGACCGCCACTCCGTTCATCGATGTTGCGGCCAATGCGAAGGCTAATCCCAACCGGCGATGAAGCTGACCCGTCGGACTGCGCAACTCATCATGGCGGGCGCAGGCCCGCCATCCACGACATGCGGTGGTGATCGCGGAAGAGTCGTGGATGCCGACTTCTGTCGGCATGAAGAATACGATCGGCCGGAGCGTCACCATCAACGCGGATTGGTATCAGATGTTTCCTGGCTTCGCAGACGATATCGTTCTGGCATGGCGATTCGTCATGCGATCTGCAAGACTGGCCCGATGCGTGAGCTGCCGGCCGAGACGCTCCACTTGCCGTTCGAACCCGGCCCCTATCGCATGGCCATGGGCCTCATCGCTCTCCCCGAATCGGCATGGTTCGAACTGGACGACCGCTACCGGCCCGAACTGCTGGAACGCCGCCGGCTGCTTCAGCAATGTCATGGCGACGTCTTCGCCGCGCTCCCTGTTTCGGACCCAGCGCGTGCCGAGACGCTGGCGGAGATCGCCGGCCATCTCGCTACGCAGCATCCCAACTGGTTCGCCCGTCACGGCACGACGTTGCGCAACCGGCTGACCGATGAGGACTGGGACCTCGCGTCACCGTGGTGCGATCCATTGGAACTCGCCGGCCGGCTGGTGCAGGAGGATCTCTGCATCATCCAGCACGATGACGCAGCACCGGTGCTGACCGCCGCCGTGCTGTGCTTTCCCAGCCGCTGGCGCCTGGCGGAGAAACTCGGCCGACCGCTTGCCGCGGTGCACGGGCCGGTGCCGTTTTATGCCGAGCGCCTGGCGCGGCCGGTCGATCGATTCATGCGCCACGTGAAGCCCGGCCATATCGCCGCGCGGCTGAACTGGTCGGTGCTGGATGACGCGACCCTGTTCCAGCCGGGGGGAAAATGGCGCGAGGCGCACAACCGGGCGGTGACCGCGGCGAATGCCGGGGAGACGCTGTTCCTGCGCGTCGAACGACAAACCTTGCGGCGTCTACCGCGCACGGACGCGGTGCTGTTCGGTATCCGGGTGCATGTCTACAAGCTGGCTGCCGCCATCGCGTCCGCGGCCACGGCAGCGCGGCTGGCGGAGGCAGTGCGCGCGCTGCCGGAGGCGACGATGCACTACAAGAGCCTGCTGCCGATCCGCGATGCACTGCTGGGCTGGCTCGACGCACGGGTGGGATGAAGCGGTGCTATCTCAGCGGCCCGTCAGTCGCCGACCGGGTGCCAGACGGTGCCCGGCAGCGGATCGTCGGCCAGCCGGCCGGCGAAGCTCAGGTGCCGCACACGGCCCTTGGCATTCAGCACAAATTTGGCCTCGATCAGGCGGCCCTCCACCACGAATTGCGTGCCCCCGACATTGAGCACGCACGGCTGGTCGACGGTCTGAAAGCGCCACCTTCCGTCTGACAGTTCCAGCACCCAGGACTCGCCGGAGACGGCCTCACGATAGCGCCGACCCGGCTCCACTACGTTCCGACGGGCCGATCGAGCAATTCGCACTGCGCGGCGCGGTGAGCAACCACGGCCACACCGCCACGCGGCGGTGGAGTTTTGGTTCCTGCTGCTGCACCACGATCGCGCCGACGCACCCGGCGCCCGGCGAAAGGTCGGCGATCGTCCATGCGGCCGGTGTGCCGCCACGTAGCCAGGTCAAATGGCCGGGCCGGTCAGCTTGTCCGACCGAGAAGTCGTCCAGCGGGACCGACAGGCCCAGGCCGAGTGCCTTCACGAAAGCTTCCTTCCGCGTCCAGATCGTCAGGAAGGCGTTCAACCGCGTGCTGGGCGACGCATCGACGATGCTGTCGATTTCGGGTGGCGCGAAATAGCGCCGGGTCAGTTCCAGAAGGTCGGGTATGGCGCGCAGTTCTTCGACGTCCACACCGACCAGGGCGATGCGCGAGATGGCGATCAGCGCCGTGTTACCGGAATGCGAGAGGTTGAAATGCAGACCGCTGCCGGCATCCGCCAACATCGGTCGGCCATGGGTACCGGCCACGATCTCGATCGATGCGGCCGGCGCCCGCAGATAGCGCTCGAGCAGCAGACGCAGGGCCGCATGGCTGGCGATATAGGCGCGTCGATGATGGTCGAAATGGAAGCGGCTGGCGCGATCGCGCTCGATGCTGTCCAGTAAACTCGCGGCCGCGGGTTCTGCTGCCGACGGCAATTGGTTCAGCGCGATGGCCCAGCAGTCCACGCCACCGATGGGCGGCGCCAGATCATCGTTGCCCGCCTGTATCGGCGGCCAGGAGAACGCTGCGGTCAATGCAGCCCGACCGCCGCCATTTCCTGCCGCACGGATTGCACGACGGTGTGCCGCGCGGTGTTGATATAGAAATGATCGCCGCCGAAGACGATGGCCTTGAAGTCTCCGTCCGTTACCGTGTGCCAGGCCCGAAGGTCGGCTTCCGGCACGTCGGGATCGTCATCGCCAGCCATCGCAATCACCTTGCAGGACAGAAGTGGCCCGGGAACAGGCACATAGGTCTCGACCAGTTCCAGGTCGGCGCGCAGGATGGGCAATACCAGATCGAGCAGTTCCTGATGTTCAAACACCTCGGGCGGGGTGCCGTTGAGTGCCTTGAGCTCCGCGATGAGCTCACCCGTCGGCAGCGCGTGCCAGAGGCGGCGTCGCCGCGGCAGATACGGCCCGCGATGGCCGGACACGAACATGCAGCGCGGCATGGCGCCGATGGTAGCAGACAGTCGGCGGGCCATCTCATACGCGAGCAACGTACCCATGCTATGGCCGAAGAAGGCGAATGGCATATCGAGATAGGGTCGTAACGCCGGGAGTAGCAGGTCGATGGCATGTGCAACGCGACGGATCGGCGGCTCGGAATACCGCCGTTCCCGGCCGGGCAATTGGATCGCGCATACCTCGATTGGCGCGGCGAGGTCACTGGCCCAGCTACGATAGATCGACGCGCCGCCACCCGCGTACGGGAAGCAGAACAATCGGCACCGTGGCGGTGTGACGCTGATGTGGCGGGTGAACCACAAATCCACCGGAGCTCTCGATCTGTTGGGTTGCATTGTTGGTGCCTGGATCATGCGTGGCGCTGTGCCATGGAGGTGGAGTGACAATTCTCCGGGATGCTAGAGGTGGGTTGTCGTCCAGCCGGTCGCAGGAAGTGCTACGTCTGCAGCGGGATCGAATTGCCGACACGTCGGTGCCTATACCTGGGCCGCATCCGTCGATCTCGCGACGGCGGCGCCGACGGCATCCGCCAGCAGGCTAATTCGGCTTTGTCAGATTCCTCCTGCACGACCTGTTTTGGCGGGTTGATAGCGTCATTCTAGCTGTTGCACCTG
>Ga0209415_10010810_pt1 | contig 15447 bp, 12 predicted proteins | sample PeaSoiSIISIP2007_FD_187696 | JGI IMG/M metagenome (GOLD analysis project Ga0209415, IMG submission 187696) | Peat soil microbial communities from Weissenstadt, Germany - SII-SIP-2007 (SPAdes) (version 2) | ecosystem: Environmental > Terrestrial > Soil > Wetlands > Peat | place: Germany... | reverse complement strand
ATCTTGATGAGCAGCTGCTGGTGGGACTGGAGGAACCATCCCGCCCGCATCAACCACACCGCCCGCGCATCGAAGCCCACGGTGGGCGTAGCCAGCCCCCGAAGACACCACACGCATCCACAGACAATGGCGAGCGCGCCAACGATGCCGATCACCCGAGGCCAAAGGTCGCCGAGAGCCGGTTGACTCGAAGCGTCCTTCCGAGGAAAGCGATCCGGCCGGCGCCACCACATGACGGCGACCGCCAAGGCGCTCGCGACCGCCAATCCGATGAACCATCCGAGGAAGCTCCCACCGACCGCCATGTAACAGGTGGCAGCGAAGGCAGCAACGACCGCGCCGGTCAGGGGTACGAGCGGCAAGGTGCGCATCCGAGGTCCGGCGAGAGCCACTGCCGGCATCAAGCCCCCGGCCGCGAGTACGACCATGGCGACGGTCGCCGCCGGTACCGTCGACATCACTCCGTTACGCCGGCGCCGACTTCATAGGGGTGGCGCCGGCGGCGGGCCGGTTCCAGGCAAACTCGCGCCCGACCCTACGCGGACCTTCGTGCCGTGGCCGTGCTTCTTGGAGGTGGCGACGACCACAGTGCCGAGACACGCTCCTCGACCGGTGACGTTGTTGCGCAGCGATAGCCAAGCAACCGCTGTGGAGAAAGGGTTGGCGATGGTCACCCAACTGCCCACCGCCTTGATCAAGGTGACCAGATCACCCAGATCGTCGACGAAAACGATCGGCTCTCCGGGCGAGACGAGACTTCGGGCTTGGACGTCGATGCAGTGGTAGAAGGCATCATCGAGAGCGGCGTCACGGATGGTGACGGCGTCGCGCTGCACGCTCACCGTTCCGTTGCCCCGCACTGCCTGCACGCCCAGTCCCGCGACGGCCACGACCATCACGCCCAGGGCCAATAGCGCCACGACGTACTTAGGGAGCCGACCATGGCCGGGGGCACCGCTACGCGAATCGTCTCCGCTCACGGCTCCAGACGCTAGTCAAGACGAAAGTGCGGACTGTGCTGTCGAGGGTGGCGATCCAGCAGCCCTCACGGCACGTAGAGGTTCGTGAATGCCAGGAGCGCGTACGCCACGAGACCCGCCCCGGCGACGATGAGAACGCAACGCTCGACGCGTTCGCCACCTGTGACACTCGCCCCCGCCAGTACGAGCGGGAACGCCGAGAGCGCGTAGCGCTCGAAACCGTCGAGGTTCGCTGTCGTCAGCCCCACGAGCACGACGGCCCCGCCGAAGACGGCGAAGGAGAGCGGCCATTTGCGGAACGCGACGACGACAAGGAAAAGCGCGAGGAGAACCCACGGGAGGTGCAGCGCGGAACCGAGGTGATGACCGTGAGCGAGGAGCGAGGCGTCGTGCGCCAGCGTGCTGAACGGGTCCGAGATCGGACCGCGGTGCACACCCTCCTCCTGGATCCGCAGAGGCGCCAGGGCGTCCCCGTAGCGCAGGCCCACCCAGCTTAGGAAGGCCCCGAGCCCGGCTGCGGGCCCGAGGACCGCAGCGATCCTCCATGCTCGTTCCCCCACGCGGCAAGCGCGCCATTCGCGCAAGCCTTCGACGGCGGCCGGAAGGACGAGCAGCACCCCGATCGGCCGGCACGTCCCGGCGGCGAACCCCAACAACGACGCCAACCACCACTTGCGCGTTCGCATCGCCCAGAAGACCCCAACGCTCAACGAGAGCAACGTCGCCTCGGCGTAGCCCATCACCATCGTGAAGGCTGGAGGCGCGAGGCACACGAGCCAAGCGACCCGGCGCCCGAGCGCGTCGTCCCCGGTCTCGCGTCTGGCGAACGCCGCCAGAAGCGCAGTCCCAACGAAGGCGCTCACATTGGCGACGATCACGAGCGACGTACCCACACCGACGCCGGGGAGGATCGAGAGTGCCCTTGCGAGGATCGGCACCAACGGGAAGAAGCGCAGCGACGCGTGTCCGGCCCCGCCGTATCCGTGGCGTGCGATTGACTCGTACCACCCGGCGTCCCAGCCGAGCAGGCCCTCGCGCACCCGGGCGGCAACGGCCGGGGAGGGATGGGCCTCGCTCACGAACTCGTGGGCGACGGCCAGCGCCCCTCCCACGAGCGCTCGCGACACGATCCAAGGCCAGAGCGCCGCCTCGAGCCCGAAGCGCAAGGGCGAGCGGGGAGCAGGTGGACCGGACATCGGATGGGGGGCCGTGCCGGCCCTCTGGCTGGGCGAGCGGACGTCTGCGTGCGCCGCCGCCGGGACTCCACGCATTCTCGGCATGCTAGGGGTCGCCATGAAGGCCGACCGCTTGTGTCTGATGGCCACCCGCCGGGCGAGTCTCCCGTCTACCATGTCTTGCACCCCGCAACGGATATGGCGCGGGAAGCAAAGGGGCGGGGATGGGGAACCAAGAGGGGGAAGACATGAGTGATCGGAGCGGTCGCTACGACCGGCGCACTTTTCTTGCCCGGGGTGCCGGCACGGCTGCGGCCCTTGCGATTGCCGGGACCGGTGGCTCTGCACTCCTGGCGGCCTGCGGCGGCGGTTCGCCGTCCTCGCCGGCTTCGAGAAGCGGGAGCCCGGGAATAGGGTTCGGAACCCCGAAGCGCGGCGGAAGCGTGACGGTAGGGGTCAACTCCGAGATCGACGGCTTCCTCCCTTCGGCCAGCCATTTCGACAACACCGGCTACATATATGCGACGACGGTCTTCGACACGCTCACGAAGATCGCAGCAGACGGGACCGCCAAGCCCTACCTCGCGCAGTCCGTCACCCCGAACGCGGACATGACCGTGTGGACGATCACCTTGCGCCCGGGGGTCACCTTCCACGACGGATCGCCGCTCAACTCCGACGTGGTGACGGCGAACTTCGAGGCCATCAAGAACTCCGCCTTGACGGGTCAGGCCGTCACTCCGGTGACGAGCGTCAAGTCGTCGGGGGATCTCCAGGTGGTCGTCACATGCGACGAGCCGCTCGTCGCCTTTCCGAGCTACCTCGCCACCCAGATCGGCTACATCGTGGCCATGTCCCAACTCAACAATCCGAAGGGTTCTCAGTTCCCCGTCGGAACGGGGCCGTTCAAGTACGTGTCCTGGGTGCCGAACGACCATTTCACCGTCGAGAAGAACCCCAACTACTGGCGGAGCGGTCTCCCCTATCTCGACGGCATCACCTTCAAACCCATCATCGAGGACCAGTCCCGGCTCTCCTCTCTCAAATCCAACACCATCGACATGATGGTGTCGCACGACCCGAACGCCATCGCCAACCTGCGATCGGACTCGACCTACCAGCTCGTCGACGATCTAGGCCAGACGACAGGCCAGCCGGACATGGACTTCATCTGTTTGAACACGACGGCACCCCCTCTGAACGACCTTGTCGTGCGTCAGGCCCTTGCCTATGCGACGAACGCCGCGGAGATCGTGAGACTGTTCGGAGCCGGCGTCTCCCCCGTTACGAACTCTCTCTACCCAGATGGCTCTCCCTACAAGCCGGCCGACAACGGCTATCCCTCTTACAACCTCGACAAGGCGAAGCAGCTCGTGGCGCAAGCCGCGCCCAACCACGGCGGGAGCATCGAGTTGACGTTGGGCGACATCCCCGACCCCCGCCAGGCCCTGGTGATGCAAGCCCTTCAGAACATGTGGCAGGAAGCAGGGGTGAAGGTGAACCTGAGCACCCTGCAACAGGTCAGCTACATCGACAACCTGGTCACCGGTGCCTTCCAGGCCTACGCCGACGAGCAGTTCTCGGCTTCGGACCCCGACATCAACTACGTGTGGCTCAGTGACACGACCGCTTCGGGCACGATCGCCCTCAACTTCGCCCGGAACAAGGACCCTCAGATCGAAGCGGCGCTGCAGCAGGGCAGGACGAACTCCGACGAGGCCACGCGCATCGAGGCCTATCAGACTGTGGACAAGCTGCTCGCAAAGGACCTGCCGTACATCTGGATCGGGAGGGCTCCGTGGTCGATGAGTGCCAGCAACAAGGTCGCCAACTTCGCCAACCCGACCCTCCCCGACGGCACCAAGGCCGAGGGCTTTCGTGCGGGCACGTTCACGACGACATCGATGTGGCTCGAGACTCAATGAACAGCGCAGCTCGACGAGGTTGAATCGTCAAGTGACGACGCAATGACACTCAGGGCCGCGAACGCCGAGATCGGGCACTGATGCGCTCGTCGATGGGGCGCTACATCTCGATGCGGTTGGTCCAGCTCTTGGCGATCATCTTCTTGATCTCGGTGCTCACGTTCCTGCTGGTGCACCTCCTACCCGGCAATCCCACTCTCGCCATCCTCGGACCGAACGACACTCCGTCCGCGCAGCACGAGCTCCTTCGCCAACTCGGCCTCAACCGCTCCCTGCCTCTCCAGTACTGGACTTGGATAGGAAACGTGCTTCACGGCAATCTCGGAGCCTCGTTCCTCACGAAGCAGACGGTTACCAACGCGATCAGCGTTGCCGCGCCCATCGACCTCGAGCTCATCGTGGTCTCCCAGCTGATGGCGTTCGTCGTCGCCATCCCCTTGGCGCTCGTTGCGGCGAGGCGTCCGAACCGGCTGTTCGACCGGTTGGCCACGACCTCGACGTTCGGCATGCTCTCCCTGCCGACCTTCGTCGTGGCGGTTCTTCTCGTCCTCGTCTTCGCAGTGCAGATCCACGCCTTCCCCGCCACCGGGTTCAACCGCCTGTCCCAGGGCCTCGGATCTAACCTGAGGTCAGTCATTCTGCCGTCGGTCTCCTTGGCCCTCGGCTCGGTCGCGGTCTACTACCGGCTGCTTCGGTCCGACCTGATCTCGACGCTGCAGGAGGACTTCGTCACCATGGCGAGGTCGAAGGGACTCTCGACGCCGTACATACTCCTCCGCCACGCCCTTCGCCCGTCGTCGTTCTCCCTGTTGGCCGGAGCCGGCATCAGCATCGGCTCGCTGTTCACCGGCGCCTTCGTGGTCGAGGTGCTCTTCCAACTGCCGGGCATCGGCTACCAGCTCGTCACGGCCATCAACAGCCGCGACTACTTGATGGTGCAGGGCATGGCGCTCGTCGCGGCGGTGGCCTACGTGGTCATCAACTTCGTCGTCGACTTCCTACTCACCGTGCTCGATCCGAGAGTCCGTCATGCCTGACCGCTTCGCTTCAAGAAGCTCCTCGACCCGAGCCCGCGCCTCTGGCTCGCTCGTCGTCGCCGACGCGGGGTCCGAGGCGGTCCTAGAGCTCGAGACCCTCCCGGCAAGCCGCAACGGGCACGCACCGGAGGACTCAGCGGGGACGGGCCAAGCCGGGATGGGGGCGCTCTTCTGGATCTGCACAGCCTGGGTAGCGGTCATGGTTCTCCTCGCGATAACCGCCTCGATCCTGCCGATCAAGAGCCCGACGTTCCAGGACTACTCCGCCGTGAACGTCGGACCAGGCCTGCACCACCTGCTCGGCACCGACGACCTCGGCCGCGACCTGCTGAGCCGCATCATCTTCGGCTCGAGGGTGTCGCTCGTCATCGGCTTCGCCTCGATAGGGCTCGGGATGGTGACCGGGGGGACCCTCGGGCTCCTAGCGGGCTACAAGGGCGGACCAGCAGACACATTGCTGAACGCAGGCTCCTTCGTGGTGCTCGCGTTCCCGCCGCTTCTCGCCATCATGGTCATCGAAGCGTTCTGGGGCCGCAGCCTCTGGAAGCTGACACTCATGTTTGCCATCGTCGCGGCGCCGCAGCTCTTCCGGGTTATCCGCGCCACCACTCTCGCCACTGCAAGCAGGGAGTACGTGGTCGCCGCGCGAGCGTTCGGCTCTCGCACCGGCAGGATCATGCTGCGGGAGCTGCTCCCGAACGTCATTCCCGCGGCCATCTCCTTCGCCCTGATAGGCGTGGCGGTCGCGATCATCGTCGAGGGGTCCCTCGCGTTCCTGGGACTTTCGATCTCTCTTCCCACGGCTTCGCTCGGGAACATCATCAACGAGGGCGTGCAGAACAGCAACCTGCAGGCGAACCCATACATCGCACTCTGGCCGTCGTTGTACATCTTCCTCATGTTGAGCGCCCTCAACCTCATGGCCGACCGGCTCCGCGGCCGATTCGAGGTGCGCGAGGTGAAGCTGTGAGGCTCCCGCGTCGAAGGCTTCACCTCGAGTTCCCTGCTGCAACAGACCTCGAGGGCCCCATTCTCGAGGTCGAGGACCTTCACACGTCGTTTCGCACCCAGAGGGGGCTCGTCAAAGCCGTCGACGGCGTGTCCTTCCAGGTCGAACGTGGCAAGACGCTCGGCATCGTCGGCGAGTCCGGCTCCGGCAAGACGGTCTTGATCAGATCCGTGATGGGGATCCTTCCGTCTACGGCCGTAGAACGGACCGGCAGCGTGCGCTTCTCCGGACACGACATCGGCTCTCTCTCCCCCTCCGAGCTCCGCGACGTGTGGGGCACCCAGATGGCGCTCGTGTTCCAGGACCCGATGACCGCCCTGAACCCCGTCGTGCGGGTAGGGAGGCAGATCACCGAATCTCTTCGCAAGCGCGTCGGCCTCGACCGGGCCGCTGCGCGCGACACCGCCGTCGAGCTCCTCAAGTCCGTCGGGATCCCGTCGCCCGAACGACGGCTCAAGGCATACCCACACGAGCTCTCCGGCGGGATGCGCCAACGCGTGATGATCGCTATCGCGCTCGCGTGCGGACCGAGGCTCTTGCTCGCCGACGAGCCGACCACCGGCCTCGACGTAACCATTCAGGCGCAGATCCTCGACCTGCTCGGCACCCTGCAACGCGAGCGCTCCATGGCGATGATCCTCGTGACCCACGACCTGGCCGTCGTCGCCGGACGCACGGACGAGATCGCCGTCATGTACGCGGGCCGCATCGTGGAGCAGGCTTCTACGAGCGTCCTCTTCTCTCGCACGCGCATGCCCTACACCGAGGCCCTCTTGGCCTCGATCCCGCGCCTGTCCGAGCCGAGCCATACGCGCCTGCGCGCCATACCGGGGAGGCCTCCGGACCTCGCGCTCCTCGCACAGGGCTGTTCCTTCGCACCGCGCTGCGCCTACGTCCAAGACCGCTGCCGCGAGGAGGTACCTCCTCTTCGAACCGCCGGCCCGGGGCACCGCTTCGCGTGCTGGTTCCCGGTCGGCTCGCCCGAAGGTGCTGAGGCTCTCGCCTCCAACCTGCAAGCCCACCTCCCCGCAGCAGAGGCCCTCGCAGCATCCACGGGCGCATCCGCCGGTGCTACAGCGCCCGCTCCTTCGGACGGCAGCCCGGCGACCGTGTCGACCTCGAAGGCCGGCGGAAGCTGATGGCGGGAAGCGGCACTGCCCACCTGAGACCAGGGGACGCGTTGCTCAGGGCAGAGCACCTCGTGATCGAATTCGGCTCCGGCGAGCGTCGCGTCAGGGCGGTGTCCGATGTGAGCTTCGACGTGGTGCGAGGCGAGACGCTCGGCCTCGTCGGAGAGTCCGGCTGCGGCAAGTCGACGACGGGTCGTGCCGTCGCACTCGTACAGAAGCTCAACGGGGGCAGCGTGTGCCTGGACGACACCGACATGGCACATGTCTCGGCAAGGCAGCTTCGAAAGGCCCGCACCCACGTCCAGATGGTGTTCCAGGACCCGATCTCCTCGCTGAACCCGCGTAGGAGGGTCCTCGAGTCGGTCATGGAGCCACTCGCCGTGTGGGGGATCGGTACCAAGAGCGAGCGCAAGAAGCGCGCGATCGAGAACCTCGAGTCCGTGGGCATCGACGCTGACCAGACAGCGCGGCGCAGACCCACCGAGCTATCGGGGGGGCAGTGCCAGAGAGTCAGCATCGCCCGAGCCTTGATGCTCGAGCCGAAGCTCCTCATCTGCGACGAACCGGTCTCTGCCCTCGACGTATCTGTGCAGGCCCAGATCCTGAACCTCCTCCACGACCTGAAGCGCAGCCGAGAGCTCACGATGCTCTTCATCGCACACGACCTGGCGGTGGTGAAGAACGTGAGCGACCGCGTAGCCGTCATGTACCTGGGAAAACTCTGCGAGGTCGCACCCCCCGAGGTCCTGTACCGCCAGCCGGCTCACCCGTACACGAGGGCTCTGCTCGCAGCGATCCCCGAACCCGACCCGGACGTACCTGTGGGCTCGGTGCCACTCACCGGCGACCTTCCGTCTCCGACCGATCCACCGTCAGGGTGCCGGTTCCGCACCCGTTGCCCGCGTGCGGCGGATCGGTGTGCCGCAGAGGAGCCGCAGATGCGCGAGGTGGCACCCGGTCACTTCGTCGCCTGCCACTACTCTCTCGAGCCTGGGGAGGCCCATGTCTCGGCCACCCGCGCAGTGACGACCGACCGAACTGCGGTTGAGGGCGCACACGAAGCGAACGGCGGCGGCAACCTACCCGTCGACAAGCCGGCGGGAGCACCCTCACCGACACAAGCGGCGAGCAGCGAGGCCCACCTCTAGCTCAAGACTCGACGGCGGGCTCTTCTGTCGCGAGGTGCTCTGTCGCGAGTTGCTCTGTCGAAACCTGATCCGTCGCGACCTGCTCTGGCGCGAGGTGCTCTGTCGCGACGTGCTCTGTCGAAACCTGATCCGTCGCGAGGTGCTCGGCGGGCTCGGGAGACTCGGCAGGTGCGTCTGGGACGGGGGGCGGCGCGTCGTGCGCGGCCTCGGCGACCGGAGCAGGAGTTGCGAGTGCGTCGGCCCAGGCGGCCTGTGCTTCGGTCTCCGGGGTGAAGCTCGCTCCCTCGTAGTCGTAGCCGATGTAGTTGCCCTGCTCGTCGTAGGCGTGCTCTCCGAAGGCTTCGCGGTACTCCTCGGAGACCTCGCCACCCTCTGCGGCCTGCTTGATCGAGAGACTGATGCGGCGGCGCTGGAGGTCGACGTCGATGATCTTGACCCAGAGCTCCTCGCCGGGGTTGGCAACCTGCTCCGGCGCCTCGACGTGGTGGCCGGCCATCTCCGAGATGTGCACGAGCCCCTCGATGCCGTCACCGACCTGCACGAAGGCGCCGAAGGGCACGAGCTTGGTGATGCGGCCGTAGACGAGCTCGCCCACTTGGTGGGTGTTCGCGAACTCGTGCCAGGGATCGGTCTGCGTCGCCTTCAACGAGAGGCTGATGCGCTCCTTGTCCAGGTCGACGTCGAGCACCTCGACCTCCACCTCGTCGCCCACCGACACGACCGACGACGGATGGTCGACGTGCTTCCAAGAGAGCTCCGATACGTGGATGAGGCCGTCCATTCCGCCGAGGTCGACGAAGGCTCCGAAGTTCACGACCGACGACACCGTTCCCCGACGACGCTCTCCGGGCTTCAGGTTGACGAGGAACTCTCCTCGTTGCTCCTTCTGGGCCTCTTCGAGCCAAGCCCTGCGCGAGAGCACGACGTTGTTCCTGTTGCGGTCCAGCTCGATGATCTTCGCCTCGATGCTGCGACCGATGTAGGGCTGAAGCTCGCGCACGCGGCGCAGCTCGACGAGCGACGCTGGAAGGAAACCGCGAAGCCCGATGTCGACGATCAACCCGCCCTTCACCACCTCGATCACAGGGCCCTTCACGATCCCGCCGGTTTCCTTGATCTTCTCGATGGTCCCCCACGCCCGCTCGTACTGCGCGCGCTTCTTCGAGAGTACGAGGCGACCCTCCTTGTCCTCCTTCTGGAGCACGAGTGCTTCCAGGACCTCGCCAAGGCTGACGATCTCCTCGGGGTCGACGTCGTTCCGGATGGACAGCTCCCGTACGGGAATCACACCCTCTGACTTGAACCCGATGTCGAGGAGCACTTCGTCTTGGTCGATCTTCACGACCTTGCCCTCGACTATGTCGCCGTCGTCGAACTCGACGATGGTCGAGTCGATCGCTTCCTCGAGAGCGCTGTCGGACAGGTCGTTCTCGACGATCGCGCGGCCGACGTAGGCGCCCGTCTCGTCGAAACTCCCCATCGGACCGTCGGAGAGAAGTGCCACCGCCCCGGGGACCTCTCGGGACCTGGCCTTCGTGGCCGTTGCGGTGGCTGTCGCCCCTACGCTTTCGGCGGCAGCTGAGCCGGAGGCAGCTCCACCTGCTTGGGGCGATCTAGGTGCGGGGCTCCTGCGGGGACTCGGCTTGGGAGCGGGACTCGTGCCGCCGTCGGCTCCAGCATCGGCGCCGGCGGCGGGGTTCGGGGCAGCATCGCGGTCACTCGGGACCGGCGTGCCGCCGTTCTGGTCGGGCATGGACTTTGACAACTCGCTTTTTTGGGAAGGGGCGCCCCGCAGGCACTACGCGCGGGAGCCGGACGCCGACTGGCGACCCGTCAGCACTCTACCAAACAAGCTCCCGTGGCCAGCCGTTGAGCGAACCCTGGGTCCATCCGTTCGGCCAGCGCAGGGCCAGCCGTTCAGCCAGCGCAGGGCCAGCCGTTCAGCCAGCCATCGGGCCGGATCCCGGTCAGCCCTTGGCATCTGCCCAAGAGCTGCCCCACGCGCTCGAGACCTCGAGGGGCACCGCAAGGCCCACGACGCTCGCGACATCCGCCATGACAGTCGGTATGAGCTCGCCGATGGGCTCCTCCTCGCCCTCTGGAACCTCGACGATCACCTCGTCGTGGACCTGGAGCACAAGCCTCGCGGCGAACCCTCCATCTTCGAGCGCGCCGTCGAGCCTCACGAGCGCCACCTTGAACAGGTCTGCGGCAAGTCCCTGGATGCCGGCGTTCATCGCCTGGCGCTCGGCCGCCATTCTCAGGTTCCGGTTCGGCGAGTGCAGATCCGGAAGGGGCCGCCTTCTTCCGAACAACGTCTCGGTGTACCCCTTCGTCCGGGCCTCTGCGACGGTCTCGTCCATGTACGCGCGCACAGCCGGGAACGCGACGAAGTACGCATCGAGGATTGCCGCGGCCTCGGGCGTCTCGATCGAGAGCCGCCGAGCGAGCCCGAACGCCTCCATGCCGTAGGCGAGGCCGTAGGAGACCATCTTCGCCCGGTTGCGCTGAGCGGCGGTCACCTCCTCTGGCGGCACGCCGAATACCTGGGATGCCGTCGCACGGTGCACGTCGCGTTTCTCGGCGAACGCGGAGACCAGGCCCGGGTCCTTCGAAAGGTGGGCGATCACACGAAGCTCGATCTGGTCGTAGTCGGCGACGAGGAGGCTGTGTCCGGCTGCCGCGATGAATGCACGGCGCAGTTGGCGACCTTCGTCGGTCCGGACGGGGATGTTGTGCAGATTCGGACGGTCGGAGCTGAGCCGCCCTGTGCGCGCCACGGTCTGTTGGAACGTCGCGTGGATGCGCCCATCGTCGCCGACCTCCCCGAGAAGGCTCTCTCCATAAGTCGACCGGAGCTTCTCGACCTCGCGATATCGCAGCAGCACATCCACGATCGGGTGCTGTCCCCGGAGCTTCTCCAAGGTGGCGGCGTCGGTGGAGAACCCCGTCTTCGTCTTGCGCCCCGGGGTGAGCCCGAGGCGGTCGTAGAGCACGCTCCTCAGCTGCAACGTGCTGTTCACGTTGAAGGTCTCGCCCGCCAGACGCTGTATCTCCGCCTCGAGAGTGCCGCACTCTGAAACGAGCTCCTTGACGATCTTTCTCAACACAGAGGCGTCGACCCTGATCCCCTGCACCTCCATGCGCGCGAGCACCCGGACGAGGGGGCGTTCGACCTCGTCGTGGAGTCGCTCGAGCCCTGCCGATCTGAGGGCGTCACGGAGCGGTCCGACGAGCAGGGCGATGGCGAAGGCTCCGCGTGCCGCTCCCGTTGACTCGTCGGCGTTGTCTCCCGCGTTTCCGGGCTCGCCGATGTCGAGGTCGAGTTGGCCTGTGGGCGCGGGTGCCTCTGAACCGAGCGTGAGCCCGAGCCGCGCGTCGAGCACCTCCTCGAGCTTGTAGCGGCCAGAGGAAGGGTCGAGTAGGTAAGCGGCGACCGCAGTGTCCATATAGAGCGCGGCGACATCGATGCCTTCAGGAAGAAGCGACCTCATGAGCTCCTTCGCTCCGTGGGCGACGACGCGCACACCGCTGGGACCCAACAATGCTCTGAGCGCGCCTCGGACACCCTCGTCGGCGAGGGCCTCTTCACCGAGCCAGAGCGCGGACATCTCGGGGAGACCCGTGCTCGTGCTGCCCGACGCTTTCTCGGCGGTCGAGGACTTCGCCTTACCGGTCCGGGGCTCGGAGCCCGTCCCGTTGCCGATCCGGTTGGCGGTACCGGTCTTCGTGTCCGTGGTGTCGCCGGGCACCACCGCGATCGCAAGCCCCGAGAGTCGCGAGCGCCCCGGGTCGCCGATCCACGAGGGGAAGAGCGTGACGAGGGTGCTCGCCTCGGAGGCTCGCCCTTCGAGCATCTCGCCGAGGGCTTGTGCCGCTGCAGCGGAGCTCGCCGGAGCCACAGCCTCGACAGCCATCAGATCGATGTCGAGGGCAGCAGGGGCGGTGCTCGATCTCGGAAGAGCCTCGTCCCCGTCGCCGACGATCGGAGCGAGCCTGTGCCAGACGGACTTGAGCTCGAGCTCGCCGAATACGTGCTTCACCTCGGCCGGGTCCCACTTCCCGAGTGCGAGATCCCCTATCCCCACGTCGAGCTCCAAGTCGCGTACGAGCGGCGTCACAGCCGCGTTTGCGCGCACCTGCTGCTCGTGATCGATCAGGCTCTGGCGAAGCTTCGGGGTCTGCTCGCCTGCGTGCTCGAAGATCGCGTCGATGTCCCCGTAGCTCGAGACGAGCTTCGCCGCGGTCTTGTCCCCGACCCCTGGGACCCCGGGCAGGTTGTCAGATGTGTCGCCTCGGAGCGCCGCAAGCAGAGGGTACGAACGAGGAGGCACCCCGTATCGCTCCTCGATACCCGCCTCGTCGTAGATGACGGTGTCGGAGATCCCTCGACGCGTATACATCACCTTCACGTGCGGGTTCTCGACCAATTGAAAACAGTCGCGGTCGCCTGTCACGACGACGACGTCCCGTCCTGCATCGCGCGCCTCGGTGGCGAGTGTCGCCAGGATGTCGTCGGCCTCGTAGCCAACTTTCTCGACGCAGACGATGGCGAGAGCCTTGAGCACGTCGCGGACCAACCTGAACTGAGGGATGAGGAGGTCCGGGACGTCGGGCCGATTTCCCTTGTAGTCGGATACCAACTCGTCGCGGAAGGTCGGCTCGGGACGGTCGAACGCCACCGCCACGCCGCTCGGATCGTGGTCCCTCAGCAGGTTGACGAAGATCGAGCTGAACCCGAGCACGGCGTTCGTCACCTGGCCGCCGGTGGTCGCCAAATCGGTCGGCAGCGCAAAGAAGGCGCGGAAGACGAGCGAGTTCCCGTCGAGAAGGAATAAAGGCCCGTCGCCGGCCATCGTCCGCAGCCTACCGAGCAGGTGTGAGCCCTCGGAGTCCCGTGAGAACCGCCCTCGTTCTTCCCGCGGGGGTCTGCACCTTGGATCTCGGAGGTTAGGGAGTCAGGGTCCCGTCGACGACCCTCTGGGCGACATCTCTCATTGGGGTCCTCGTGTCCATGGAGATCCTCTGGATGAACGAGAAGGCGTCCTTCTCGCTCATGCCGTCCCGGTCCATCAGGACGCCCTTACCGCGGTCGACGATGCGGCGGGTCTCGAGCTTGTCCTCGAGCGAAGCCACCTCCTGGGACAGCCGGATGTGCTCCTGCTCGATCGCCTTGTACTCCTCGAAGCGTGCGAGGGCCACCTCGATCGCAGGCAGCAGCTCGCCGCGCTGGAAGGGCTTCACCAGATAAGCGATCACCCCTGCGTCTCGCGCGTCCTCGATCAGGTTCCTCTGGCTGAAAGCGGTGAGGATCAACACAGCCACGCTCTGCTCGGCATTGATGCGCCTTGCCGCTTCGATCCCGTCGATACCCGGCATCTTCACGTCCAGGATCGCGAGGTCCGGTTGGAGACTGGCGACGAGCTCGACGGCTTCGTCGCCGCGGCCGGTCTCCCCGACGACGTCGTAACCCTCGGCCTCGAGGATCTCCTTCAGGTCAAGGCGGATGATCGCCTCGTCCTCGGCGATGACCACGCGCTTGGCCACGGTGCGGTTCGGCATCGGACAGCTCTCCCGTTCCGGAGGTAGTGGCCTATCGGGGATCTGGAACCAGCCGGCCGAGTAGCTCGTCCTGGCGCCGCTCCAGCTCCTCGATAGTAGCGACCAACGCGGAGCGCGCCCGACCGGCGGCATCGGCCGTCCGTTGGGCATCCGAGTAGTCGTGTCCAGCGACCGGAGTCTCGGACACGAGGGACCGGATCCGGGCGTCGTCGGCCGCATCGTTGAAGACGATCAGTTGCTCTTCGAGGACCGCGAGCTCCTCGCGGGCGCGCACGAGCCTGGCGTGGACGTCCCGCAAAGCACGTTCGACGACGGCACGGCGCATGGGACGTCGATTGTAGGTGCTGAGGCTCCTCTGGAAGAGCCCGGGTACGGGCGAATCGAGGAGTCGCTGCCACGACGCCGCGTGCCCTGCGGGCTCGTCGAACTAGCTCTGGGCACACCGCGGCGCCCAACGAACACCCGTTCGGTACATTCGTTCAGGCACCTCGCAGACCGTGCCCCAACCGATTTACGAAGAAGCGCCATGTACCGCCAAAGTCGAGTCGACGAAGTCTTGGATCTCGTGTCCGCCGGGACCAGCTACTCCGAGATCTCGCGCTTGACTGGCGTGTCGCGCTGGGCAATCCGCGAGTGGGTGCGAGGCAACGTACCGGGAGGAGTGCATGCCAAAACCTCTTTGGCCTGCGCGATCTGCCTGGGTGATCCGGGACGACTACCCGTCGGTCCGTATGCGTACTTGTTGGGTCTCTACTTGGGCGATGGATACATCTCGGGCAATCGAAAAGGGGCGGCCCGCTTGCGGATCACATGCTGCAATGCCTACCCCGCTCTCATCGACGAGTGCGAGATGGCCATCAAAGAGGCCTTCCAAACCGAGTTGGACGGACCAAACGAACCGGTTGCACCGAAGTGGGCTCGTCATCGAAGCACTGGCCATGCCTTTTCCCGCAGCATGGCCCTGGCCCCAAACATAAGAGGCCGATCGTGCTCGCCGACTGGCAAGAAGCGATCGTCGACCATGTTCCGGCACCTTTCGTTCGTGGGCTCATCCACTTTGACGGCTGCCGGATACTCAACTGGGTCAACGACACCGCGTACCCTCGCTACCACTTCAGCAACGCGTCAGCTGACATTCGCGACCTGTTCGGAGAGGCTTGCGACCGTCTCGGAGTCGAATGGCGGTATCACAACGCCCGCAACTTGTCGGTTGCCCGGCGGAAGAGCGTGGCCATCCTCGACACGTTCGTCGGGAAGAAGCGATAGCCGGCCGTTCTTCAGCGGTTATCGCATTGGTAGCGTGTAAGAAACGCCCGGATGGCGCAACGGCTGACGCGATGCTCTCAAAAGGCATTGTCCTTCGGGACATGCGGGTTCGAATCCCGCTCCGGGCACTACTTGAGCCCCATTAACCCTTAGGCCGATCCCGAGGTTTCGAACGTGAGCCCCACAGGTGCGGATGAACCTCGAGCGGTGCCAAT
>Ga0209415_10010809_pt1 | contig 15448 bp, 14 predicted proteins | sample PeaSoiSIISIP2007_FD_187696 | JGI IMG/M metagenome (GOLD analysis project Ga0209415, IMG submission 187696) | Peat soil microbial communities from Weissenstadt, Germany - SII-SIP-2007 (SPAdes) (version 2) | ecosystem: Environmental > Terrestrial > Soil > Wetlands > Peat | place: Germany... | reverse complement strand
GCTCCGCTACGTCGAGTCGGCCGGCATACTGCTGGCGTTCCTCACTCCGATCATGTGGGTGCTGGTGGGGGCTACGGCCCGCGAGCAGCACCGCACCGACGAGAAGGTGCGTGCCCTCACGCACGAGCTCGCCGGCGCCCTGGCCGCGGCCGATCGGGAGGCGGCAGACCGCGAGGTGCAGGTGCGCCGGCAGAGGTTCGAGAGTCGCCTCGCCAACGCGCTGGACATGGCCGAAGGCGAGCCCGAGGTCATCGACGTGATCGAGCGGTCGTTTGTCGCGGTGTTGCCCTCCGCGCCCGTGGAGCTTCTCCTGGCAGACAACAGCCATGCCCACCTGCTCCGGATGGCGAGCGCGTCACCGACCGGCAGTCCTCCGGGGTGCGCCGTCGATTCGCCTGATCACTGCCCGGCGGCGCGGCGGGCGCAGGTGCAGCGCTTTGGTGACAGCGACGAGCTCGATGCGTGCCCGAAGCTCCGGAACCGGGCGGAGGCCAGGTTGTCGGCCCTGTGCGTGCCGGTGTCGATCATGGGTCGCACGGTGGGGGTGATCCACGCCACGGGCGCCCCGGACGAGGCGGTCGACGATGCACGGGTCGAGGATCTCGGCACCCTCGCCAAGCTCGCCGGCGCCCGGATCGGTCTGCTGCGGGTCATGGCGGAGACGCAGCTCCAGGCCTCGACGGACTCCCTCACGGGTCTGCTGAATCGACGTTCGTTCGATGCGCGGGTGTCGGGGGTCCGCCGGGTCGAGCCGGTCGTCGCCGTCGCGATGGCGGACGTCGACCGGTTCAAGGAGCTCAACGACACCTACGGACACGACACCGGGGACCGGGCCCTTCGCGTCTTCGCCCAGATCCTTCGCGACTCGTTACGAGCCGACGACGTGATCGGCCGTCACGGGGGCGAGGAGTTCATGATCGCGTTCCCGTCATGCACCGCACTGCAGGCCCGCGACGCGCTCGACGCGGCGCGCGTCCGTCTCGACACTGCGCTCACGGTCGCAGGACTGCCGCGGTTCACCGTCAGTTGCGGCGTGATCGACGCGGTCACCGGCGAGGATCTGGCCGTGCTCACCGCTCGCGCCGACGCAGCGCTGTTCGAGGCGAAGCGTCGTGGACGCGATCAGGTCGTCGTCCACGATCTCCGCGGCGCAACGGTCGAGCCCGCCGAAGGAGCCGCTGACGGCGTGGCGGCCATGTCCCGCCAGCTGAGATAGCCGCAGGCCTACGACGACCACGATGGGCCGCGGCGCCGCCTCCGGCCTCGGGGCGGGAGGATCGCTGCCGCCGCGATCGCGATGAACAGAAGGCCGGTTCCGACGATGAGGACGTTGCGGCCCGATGCCGCGGAGTGATGGGCCCAGATCGGGATGAAGCCGAGCTTCGGGACGACGCGGACCAGTCGATAGGTCGTGGAGCTGGGCACGGCAATCGGGCCCCACGGATCGGCGACCCTGCTCCCGTCGGCCCTGGTCGTGATCGTCGTGAGGCGACCGGTCCGCTTCAACGTGACGATGCGATGCATGACGGTGGCCCCACCCCCCGGTGGGGACAAGGCGACGATCTGACCGACGCGCAGGCTGCGTGTCGACGTCTGCTGGGTGACGAGCAGATCACCGCGCTGTGCGAGCGGCCGCATCACGCCGGTGGACACCGACCGGAGTTGCAGGTGCTCGACCCGGACCAGCGGCGCGACCAGCACGACTGCGATCGCGAGGCAGCCGATGGCGACCTCGAGCAACGTCGCTCCGACCGTGCGCCTCGACTTCGGCGCCGCCGCATCGAACCCGGTCCTGGGAGCGTCCATGTCAGCTATCCCGTCCGCCTGTGCACGTGGCTGCAGCTCTCGACAACCGAGGTGCCACCGGCGACACGTCGCACGTGTCACTTGCACCTCGGGTCCCCTGCGCCTCAGTGCGGCGGTATCACCACGGTAAGTGGGCGGTCGGCGGCAACCAACCCAATTGCCGCACAACAGACCGGACCCGCACCGCGCCCGCCGCGGTCGCCCCTCGAGGGGGGCCGGGCCCGACCGGGTAGAACGGGGCCGTGAGCTCCGACGACGACCGGCCGATACTCGAGCGCTTCCTGCTGGCGGGGAAGGTGGCGATCATCACTGGCGCGGGCAAGGGCATCGGCGCAGCCACCGCCCGCGCCTTCGCCGAGGCCGGCGCCGACGTCACGCTGGCCGCCCGCACCGCGGCCGATCTCGACTCGGTCGCGGCCGACGTCGAGCGCGCCGGCCGGCGGGCGGTCGCCCGGCCGACCGACGTGCGCGACCTGGGCGCATTGGCCGGGCTCGTCGACGCCACCGTCGCCGAGCTCGGCGGCGTCGACATCCTCGTCAACAACGCCGGCGGGTCGGTCTCGCACCCCTTCCTCAGCACGACGGTCGCCGACCTGGAGGCGTCCCTGCACTTCAACGTGGTGTCGCCGTTCGAGCTGAGCCGCCTGGCCGCCCCGCACATGCTCGCGCGCGGCGGCGGTGTGATCGTCAACATCGGATCGGTGGCGGGCCAGAAGGCGACCCGTGGCTCGTTCACCCACAGCCTCACCAAGTCCGCGCTCGGCCAGATGACCAGGCTCATGGCGGCCGAGCTGGCGCCGCGGATCCGCGTCAATGCGGTGCTGCCGGGTGCGGTCGAGACCGACGCGCTGCGCCGGTTCCTCGGGCAGCAGGCGCCCGACGTCCGGGCGGCGATGATCGAGCGGACGCCGATGCGCCGCAACGGCACGCCCGAGGACATCGCGGCCGCCGTCCTCTACATGGCGTCGCCGGCCGCGGCGTGGGTGACGGGCAAGCTGCTCGAGGTGGACGGGGCCGCCGCCGCCGAGCTGATCCCCAACCGTTGGCCCGACGTGTGACCCGCGCCCGGCTGGCGCCGTGCCGGCCGGCCCGCGGTGGTCGGAGACCGGGCGGGTCTCGGGCACCGGAGGGGCGGGGCGGGGGGCCTTTTCGCCCCCCCTCGTCGTAGGTCGAACGACCCAATCTTCTCACGTTACGTGGTTAAGACCTTGCAAAGCGTGGGCAAAGTCTGTTTCATGGTGGCAGCAGGAAGACACAGGAAGACAACGGGAAGCAAGACTCCGAGCGGTCGTCACGGGTTCGTGACACACGGTCGCCATCGACCGCCGGGGATGCGAGTGGCGAGACCGACCCGACCGACACCCCGACCCGCCCGCCGCGGGAATGGAAGGCCGCGATGACCGAGCTCGACACACAAGCCTCCGGGGGCTGCGCTGCAACTCTGCCGCCGCCGACGACGGTGTCCTACGCCGATCGTGTCGACGAACGGCGCGGTCGCCGCAGCGGCCAGGTCGACGTGAAGCGCTGTCCGACGTGCGACGGTCTCGTCCTCATCGACGTGCGGCGGATGGCCGTGATCCGCACCGGCGCGCAGCTGTCGTGCCCCGCCTGCAGCGCACCGGTCCCCGTGCGCCGGTCGGATCTGGAACGTTCCGCTCCCGACACGCCTCTGCAGGTGCAGCACCGGCGCCCTTGGGTCGCCCGGCTCCTGGCGCGCCGGTCGGCCTGACCGACTGCGGTCGAGGCGCCTCAGGCCGACGCCGCGAACGCCCGGTCACTGGGCACCAGGAGTGGCGCCAGCAGGTGGAGGGCGTCGCGCTGCGCGGTGTCGGTGGCCGCCCCCAAGGTTCCGCCGAGCTGCGCAGCCAGCTGGCGCCCCTCGACCAGTAGCGTCAACTCGATCCCCGACAGCTCCTCCGCGAGGGAGCCGACCGGTGTGTGCGACAGGGCGGCTCCGTCGCTCTGCAGCGCGTGCACCGAGCAGACGTAGAGCAGGACGTGGCTGGGGGGTGGAGCGCCGTTGCCCACCGCCCGGTCCCAGAGGGCGAGGGCACGCGCCGGCGGGTACCCGTCGCGTCGTAGCGCCACGCCGAGCTGCGTGCCCAGCGACGACAACACATCCGCCGCGGCGGCGGCCGGCGGGCCCTCGCCCGCCGGTAGGCGGGGGAGAGACGCACCGATGAGCGACGCTTCGTACGCGACGTGCTCGTCGAGCACGGCGAGCGTGGCGACATCCCGCGGGGTCGCCGCACCAGCCACGGCCAAGCGCCAGCCGCCCAGGGCGACCAGGATCACGACGGCGAGCGCGACCACTCTCATCTCGTGTTCCCTGTGTGACCGAGGGAGTAGCGCCCGGGCTGCGGCCACACCAGCAGGCCGTGCGGCTCGATGCCGTGGGGACCGGTCGGGATTCGCGCGTCGAGGCGGCCAGTGGTCGTGTTGAACACATAGACCTCGTTGTCGTAGCGCCCGCTCAGCCACAGCTCGGTCCCGTCGGCGCTGACGCCTCCCATGTCGGGGCTGCCGCCCCCCGGTACGGGCCAGTTGGCGACGACACGGTCGGTGGCGAAGTCGACGACCGACACGCTGCCACGGCCGTGGGGCGGCGCCGTCCCGCGGTCGGCCGACCCCCGGTTGGCGACGAAGAGGTAACGCGCGTCCCGGCTCGGATAGAGACCGTGCGCGCCGTAGCCGCCGGTAGCGGCGAGGTCGATGGTGCCGGTGATCTTGAAGGTGTCGCCATCGACCATGATCAGACGGTTGCCGAGCATGTCGGCGACGTAGAACGTGCGGCCGTTGGGTGACAGGCGGATGTCCTGCGGAAGGGCGTCGGCGCCGAGATCGAGCGTGGCGTCGACGGTGCGCGACTGCCAGGAGATCTTGACGATCCGGTGCACGTTCTCGCACGTGGCGATGAGGTAGCTGCCGTCGATGGAGAAGTCCATGTGGTTGATCCCGCTGCATGTCGGCGTCGGGATCGAGAAGCGCAGCTGCATCGTGGTCGGGTCGCGGAAGTCCAGGCGTCGCAAGGCCTCTGCGACGACGATGGCGTAGGCACCGTCGGGCGTGAAGTACATGTTGTAGGGATCGTCGACCTGGACGCTCGGACCGAACGTCCCCGTGCGCGGATCGATCGGCGTGAGCGATCCCTGGCTCGGGTCCCCCTCCGAGTTGTTGACCACCCACAACCGCGAGAAGTCGTAGGACGGCACGACGTGTTGCGGATTCGAACCGGTGTGCACGACCTGCAGCACCTTCATCGTCGCCGGGTCGATCACCGTCACGTTGTTGGTCTGGCGGTTGGGTACGTACACCCGTGGCACGGCGGCGCGCGCGGCGGCGCTCAACATGCCGGCGCCGGACGCGCTGTAGATGTTGCTCGGATCCAGCACGGGTGGCATGTCGGCGATCGTTCGCACCGCCGGGAGGGTCGACGTCGTCGCCGCGGCTCCCGTTGTCGTCGTGGCGGTCGGCGCATGATGCGAGCCGCTGCTGCACGACGTGAGGAGCACGGCGACCACCACGGCGAGCGCCCCCGTCGCAGTTCTCGGCGGGCGGGGCATCCGACCATCTTGACCGCACGTGGCCCGAGATTGGTGGCGTACGGTAGGAGCGTTCCGGAGTCAAGGGGGACGCCGATGACGACGACGCTCGACCAGACCGACTGGTGGCTCCCGGAGCCCGAACCGCGCCCGGTGCGCTACACCGTCATTTCGGTCGACGATCACCTCGTCGAGCCGCCGCACATGTTCGAGGGCCGGCTCCCGTCCCGCCTGCAGGAGGGCGCGCCGCGGATCGTCGAGACCCCCGACGGCCAGCAGGTGTGGGAGTTCGAAGGGCAGCGGTTCACCCAGTCCGGCACCAACGCGCTCGCCGGGCGGACCCGCGCCACGATCAACATCGCACCCGTCCGCTTCGACCAGATGCGACGCGGGTGCTGGGACATCGACGCTCGGATCAAGGACATGGACATCAACGGGATCTGGGCATCGCTCAACTTCCCGTCGATGGTCACGGGCTTCTGCGGCCGCGTGTACTCGCAGGCCAAGGACCCGGAGCTGGGCCTGGCCGTGACCCGGGCTTGGAACGACTGGCTCTTCGAGGAGTGGTACTCGCCGTATCCCGATCGGATCATCCCACTCGGCATCACGTTCCTGTCCGACCCGGTGATCGGTGCGGAGGAGATCCGGCGGAACGCGGCGCGAGGCTTCCGCTCCGTCACGCTGCCGGAGCGACCGCACCGGCTCGGGTTCCCGTCGGTCTTCAGCGGCTACTGGGATCCGATCCTGGACGCGTGCGCCGAGACCGACACCGTGGTGAGCCTGCACGTCGGATCGTCGGGCATGGCCGACTATCCGCCCGACTCGCCCAACGTGCAGCTCGGCGCGACCCTGTTCGGCCAGATGTCGCTCACCGCCTGCGCCGAGTGGGTGTGGTCGGGGTGCGCGGTCGATCGCCCCGAGCTCAAGATCGCGATGTCGGAGGGCGGCATCGGATGGGTGGCGATGCTGCTCGACCGCCTCGACAACATCGTGGACCGCTCGGGCTACGGCATCGGCTGGGACATCCGGCCGGCCGAGGTGATGAAGCGCAACTTCTGGTTCTGCACGATCGACGACCCTTCGACCATCGACACCCGCCACCGCATCGGGATCGACCACATCATGCTGGAGGCCGACTACCCGCACGGCGACAGCACCTGGCCCGACACCCAGGACGTCGTCGCGCAGTACTGGGGCCACCTCCCCGTCGAGGAGCTCCGCCTGTTGACCCACCGCAACGCCGCCGCCCTGTACCGCCACCCGCTGCCCGAGGTGTGCCTGCCCTGACGTCGCCGTACCGCGGCGCCGCGCCCGCCACCGCGCCGAATCCCGGTGGCGGGCTGCGGGTGGCGACGACACCATGGCGCCGTGGATCTCGACCGGTGGCGATCGACGCGGCCGATCGAGGTGGAGCGGCCTCGCGCCCTCACCGCGTGGGGCCTGCTGCGCTGGCTGGCCCGCCGGCAGTGGGTCAACCTCGCCGTCGGCGCGGTGGCGGGCACGGCGTGGATGGCGGCGCAGGCCGCGGTGCCGCCGGTGTTGGGCGCCGCCCTCGCCGAGGGAGTGGCCCGCCACGACGGCCGCGCCACCGCATGGTGGTGCGCCGTCCTCCTCGGCCTTGCCGGCGTCGACGCTCTCGCGGGCGCGGTCCGCCACTGGGCCGCACTGTCGCTGAACTCGCGCACGCAGGCCTTCGTCGCCGAGCTGGTCGCCGGCCGCGTGCTCGCCCCGGGTGGCGGCCCGGACCGGACGGCCGCGCCCGGGACCCTGCTGTCTCTGGCCACGGCGGACGCACTCGCCATCGCCGGGCCGCTCGACCTGTTCTGTCGCGGGACCGGGTCGCTGGCGGCGTTCGTCGGCGTGGGCGTGGCCATGGTCGTGATCGCGCCGACCCTGGGGCTGCTCGTCATCGCCGGCCTGCCGGTGGCGATGCTGGCCGTCGCCCCGCTCGTACGACCCGTCGAGGAGCGCAGCCGGGCACAGCAGGCGGCCCTGGCCGATGCAGCCGCCGCGGCCACCGACTTCGTGTCGGGGTTGCGGGCGGCACAGGGGATCGGTGGCGAGGAGGCGCTGCGGGTGGCGTTCGCCGGCAGGGTCGCGCACGTCCGTCAGACGGCGCTCGACATGGCCAGCCTCGACGCCGGGTGGACGTCGCTCCAGATCGCCCTCCCGGGCGCGGTGGCCGCCCTGGCCGCCTGGATCGGCGGGCGCGAGGCCCTCGGTGGCCATCTGAGCCTGTCGGCGCTGGTTGCGTTCGCCGGCTGGGCCGGGTTCCTCGTCGCCCCGCTGCGGAACCTGGGCGAGGTGGTCCGGGTGTGGGCCAAGGGCCTGCCGGCCGCCGACCGCGTGGTCGCGCTCGTCGCCAGCCCGCCGGCCGTCGCGGACGGGCCGCCGACGGTCCCCGCCGGTGCGGACGGGCGGCAGGGTGCCGGCGTCGAGGTGCACGGGCTGGGACTGGTGGCGGCTCCCGGGCGCATCACCGGCGTGGTGTGCGTCGACCGGGGCGCGGCGGCCGAGCTCGCCGATCTCCTGGCCCGGGAGGCCGACCGCCTCGGCTGGACGGCGGCCGTGGACGGCCACGATCTGGCCTCGTTGCCGCTCGCCCACGCCCGGGCCGTGGTGCTCGGCGCCGAGCACGAGGCCTTCCTGTTCAACCGCACGATGGCGGAGAACATCGCCTTCGGGTCGGTCGACGACGACGCGGTCGAGGCGGCGCTGGCCGATGCGGCGGGGGGCCGTGACCTGCTGCCCAGGCTGGGCGACCTGATGGGCGAGCGCGGCCGTTCGCTCTCCGGCGGTCAGCGCCAGCGGGTCGCCCTGGCGCGCGCGCTGCTCGCCGATCCGCCGGTCCTCGTGCTTGATGATCCGACGGGCGCCCTCGATGCGGCGACGGAGCACGAGGCGTGCGCCGGGCTCCTGCGCCGCCGCCGGGGGCGCACGACCGTCGTGATCACGACCAGCGCCCAGCTGCTCGACGTGTGTGACGAGGTGAGCGTCGTGGTCGAGGGGGCGGTACGCCACCGGGGCCGCCACCACGAGCTGCTGCGGCACCCCGAGTACCGCGACCTCGTGGGCGGCGGGCGGTGACAGACGAGACGACGCCGCGGTCGGACGGGCCGGCCGCGCTCCCGACGGCCACCCGGGCCGACGCCGGCCGGTGGCTGCGCGGAGCGCTCCGTACCCGCCGTCGGGCCGCGCTGACGACTGCGGCCCTCCTCCTGGCCGGGACGGTGGCGGGGTTGGCCGGGCCGGCGCTGCTCGGCGCGGTCGTCGACGTCGTCTCGCGCCACGGCCATCGCGGCACGATCGACCGTTTGGCGCTCGCGTTGGTCGCGGCGGTGCTGGCCGAAGCCGGCTTCGCCGCGCTGGCACGAGTCGCCATGGCCAGGCTCGGGGAGGACCTCCTCGCCGAACTCCGGCGCGAGACCCTCGGGCGGGCGCTCGATCTCGACGTCGAAACCGTCGAGCTCGCCGGCACCGGGGACCTCGTCGGCCGTTGCACGACGGACATCGCGGTGCTCGGCGACATGACCCGCGACGTGCTCCCGTGGGTGGCGAGCGCGGCGACCCTCACCGTCCTCACGCTCGGCGCCCTGTGCCTCCAATCGCCCGTGCTCGCGCTCACTGCGCTGGCCGGCACGCCCGTGTCGGGGGCGGCGACACGCCGGTACGTCCGCCGGGCCCCGCCGGTCTACCGGACCGAGCGCGAGGCCATGGCCGAGCTGGTCGGCGGCCTCGTCGAGACCTCCGAGGGGGCGCGGACCCTGCGGGCCTACGGTGCCGCGCCGGCGCAGAGCGGCCGCGTGCGGCTGGCAGCCGCCGGTTGGCTGCGGGCCCGCGCCGCGGGCGTGCACATCCGGGCCCGCTTCTTCCCCGGGCTGGCGATCGGGCAGGGCATCAGCCTGGCCGCGACCGTCGCGGCCGGGGCCTACCTGTCGTCACGCGGCTCACTGACGACCGGCGAGGCCACTGCCGGTGCGCTGTACGTGGCCCGCCTCTACGACCCGCTGTCGCTGCTGCTCGAGGTCCTCGACAAGCTCCAGTCGGCCCGCGCGTCGCTGTGCCGGCTGGTGGGGGTCCTGGACATCCCCCGGCCCGAGGAGCCGCCCCGCCACGGAGATCTCGACGACACGCCGGTTGGGGTGCGTGCCCGCGGGCTCACGTTCGCCTACCGGGGGGGCGCGCCGGTCCTCACCGACGTCGACCTCGACCTCGCGGCCGGGCAGCGCGCGGTGGTCGTCGGAGCGAGCGGCGCCGGGAAGTCGACGCTGGCGTGTCTATTGGCCGGCCTGCTCCGGCCCGCCTCGGGGGCGGTCACCGCCGGCCGCCACGAGCTGGCCGACCTCGCCGCCGCCGACCGGCGTCGGCTGGTCGCGCTCGTCACCCAGGAGCCGCACGTCTTCGCCGGCACCGTCGGCTGGAACGTCACCCTCGGGGCGGCACACCGGCCCGACGTGGACCCGGGCGCATGCCTCGCCGCGGTCGGTGCGACCTGGGCACCCGGGCTGCCCGCCGGGCTCGACACGGTCGTCGGTCCCGGTGGCCACCGCCTCACCCCCGCCCAGGCTCAGCAGGTCGCCCTGGCCCGGCTCGTCGCCGCCGACCCGTCCGTGGTCATCCTGGACGAGGCGACTGCGGATCTCAGCGGGTCCGCAGCAGGGGCGGCGGAGTCGGCGTTGGTGGCCGCGCTCGCCAACCGCACGGTGATCGCCATCGCCCATCGCCTCGACACCGCCGCGACGGCCGACGTCGTGGTGGTGATGCACGAGGGCCGCATCGTCGAGACCGGGTCCCATGGCGAGCTCGTTGCCCGCGAGGGCGCCTACGCTGCGCTGTGGTCGGCCTGGGCCCGGTCGCGTTGAGGGCGGGGCCGCGACGTTGGCCGCCGCGGCGCGTCGACCTCAATCGTCGTGCCCGCCCCCACCGGAGCCACTGCCGCCGCCGGAGCTGTACCCGCTGCCCGAGCCCGACCCGCTGCCGCTGCCCGAGCCGGACCCGCTGCCGGACCGACTGCCGCCGCCGTAGCTGCCCGAGCCGCCCGACCCACCGTCGTCACTGGTCGAGCGGCCACACGAGCCGCAGCCGGTGATGACCGGCACGTACGGGGTCGGCTCCGGCGCGGCCGAAGTCGGTGCCGCCGCCGTCGTCGGCACGACGACCGCTGCCGGCCGGGGCGGGGCCGGGTGCCATACGTAGTGGACGACCGACGCGCCGGCCTCCGGACCCGTGGGGGTCGACGTGGTCGAGGTGGTCGACGTCGACTGGTTCGGCGGGACCGTGGGGTAGACGATCTCGATCGGCGTCGCATGCTGGGCCGGCGATTGCGGCGAGCTCGACGCGACGTCGACGACCCGCGCCATCGCCCACGCCCCGCTACCGGCGACGACCGTGCCGGCCAGGGCCAACGCGGCGACGCGGCGGGCGCTCACCTGGTCAGGACCACCGTCTGCGGGCTGGCTGATGCCGGAGTCACGGTCACGCCGACGCTGCGGGACAGGGCGAACGCCGCCGTCCCCACCATCAGCACGGTCGCGACGACGAGGGCAGCAAACCGCCGGGGCGTCATCGGCATGCCCCCACGGTGCCCGCCGCCCGCAAAAGCGCGGATAAAGGCCGGCTTAAATCCGTCCTGCGGGGCTCAGGAGTCCATGAACCCGGGCGGCCAGTCCCGCTGCCACGACAGCTCCTCGACCCGCTCGGTGAACTTCCATCCGTCGGGCGTGCGCCGGTACCGGTCGTTGTACCAGAGCCCGACCAGGGCCACCTGCACACCTTCGGGCGTCGTGCAGCCCATCGGGTTCAGCAGCATGGCCCGGCCCCAGGCCTCGTCGCCGTCGATCTTGAGCTCGTGGTTGGCCACGAGGTGCTGGTACGCGGGGAACATGGGCATCACCTGGGTCATCCACTCCGTGACCTCGCGGGGGTGTCCCTTGATGCCGCCGACCTCCGTGTAGTCGATGATGGCGTCGGGTGTGAAGAGGCTCTCGTAGAGCTCCCAGTCCTTCCGGTCGACCGCGGTGCTGTAGCGCACGGCGAGCTCCTGGAGCTCGAGGCGGTCCGAGATCTCCTGCAGCGACAGCGTCATTCCCCACACCCCCCGGCCGTCGGTCGCGGCGGAGATGATCGTACCGGGGGGCGGCCCATAAGCTCCCGGCTGTCCCGCAGGGGGCCACGGGGGAGGAGCCGATGACGAGCGTCGACGACCGGACCATCGACCTGTTGGACGGCTACCTCTACGCGGGCGACCCGGACGCGACGTACGCCTGGCTGCGCGCGCACGCCCCGGTCTACCGGGACGAGACCAACGGCATCTGGGGCATCTCGCGCTACCAGGACGTGCTCGACTGCGAGCGCCGCACGACCCGGTACTCGAGCGCGCACGGCTCGCGTCCCAACATCGACGACTCGACGTCGATGATCAACATGGACGACCCGGCCCACCAGCAGCAGCGCCAGCTCGTCGCCCGGCAGTTCACGCCCCGCGCCGTGAAGCAGATCGAGGACCGCGTGCGTGCCGTGGCCACGGCCCTGATCGACTCCGTGGCCGAAGCCGGCTGCTGCGACGTGGTGCACGATCTCGCCGCCCCCCTCCCCGCCATCGTGATCGGGGAGAAGCTCGGCTACCCGCCCGAGCTGTGGCCGCGGGTCATCTACTGGTCCGAGACCACGATGCTGAGCGGCGGCGGGCCGAGGTACATGGCGACCTCCGCGATGAAGGCGGTCGAGGATTTCGCAGTCACCACCCTGGGGCTGATCGCCGAGCGCCGTCGTGATCCCCGCGACGACCTCATCTCGCTCTGGTGCCACAAGCCGGTCGGGGGCCGGCCGATGACCGACGCCGAGATCGTCTCGGAGGCGCTGCTGCTCCTCGACGGTGGTGCCGAGACGACGCGGACGGTCATCGGGAGCACCGTGCTCGCGCTCACCGAGCACCCCGACCAGCACAAGCTCCTCGTCGACGATCCCTCGCTGCTCGCCGACACGGCGGTCGAGGAGTTCATCCGTTGGGTGACGCCGATCCTCAACATGCGCCGCACGGTCACCGAGGATCACGAGCTGCACGGCCGGACGCTCAGCGCCGGCGACCAGATCCTGCTGATGTACGCGGCGGCCAACCGAGATCCCGAGGCGTTCGAGGACCCCGACCGCTTCGACGTGGCCCGCCGCCACAACCTGCACGTCGCGTTCGGCTTCGGCACCCACTTCTGCCTGGGCGCGTCGCTCGCCCGACTCGAGATCCGCGTCATGTTCGAGGAGCTGCTGCGACGCATCCCTGACATGCGGCTGGCGCCGTGGGCCGATCCGCGGCGTCAGCCGTCGGCCTTCGCGTGCGGGCTCAAGGACCTCCGTGTCGAGTTCACCCCGGTCGCGCCCTCCGGCGCCCCTGCCGCGTTCCCCATGGCGCGCTAGCCATGGCCCCCTCCGTGATGCCGGCCGCGGTGTACGACGGCGCCGGTGTCCTCACCGTGCGCACCATCCCCGTACCCGCCCCCGGCCCCGAGGACGTGCTCGTCGAGGTGTCGCACTGCGGCATCTGCGGCACCGATCTGCATCTCGTCCACGGCGACATCGCCCGCCCCGGGTCGGTGCTCGGCCACGAATGGTCGGGGACGGTGGCCTCCCTCGGCCCCGGCGTGACCGGATGGTCGGTCGGCGACGAGATCGTGGCGACCCCCGATCCCGGCTGCGGCGTGTGCCGCGCCTGCCGTCGCGGCCGGCCGTCGGTGTGCCTGCGTCGCGAGCCACCCGACTTCCTGTCGTTCCGGGGCGCCTTCACGCGCTACGTCACCGTGCCCGCCCGCCGCCTCGCCCGCCTCCCGGCCGGGCTGACGACGCGCGTCGCGGCCCTCACCGAGCCGACCGCGATCGCGCTGCACGCCGTCACGCTGTCGGGCGTCGAGCCCGGCGACCGCATCCTCGTCACCGGCGCCGGGCCGGTCGGGCTGTTGACGACGGCCGTGCTGGCGGCCAAGGGGTGCCGCGACGTGACCGTCGTCGAGCCCAGCGCGGTGCGCCGGGAGCGCGCGCTCGGCGTCGGGGCCGCGCGCGCCGTCGATCCCTCCGCGCTCGAGGTGCCCGCGGTCGGCCTGCCTGTCCGTGCGCCGTACACGGTCGTCTTCGAGTGCTCGGGCCACGCGTCGGCGGCGGAGGCCGCCCTCGATCAGCTCGACTACGCGGGGACGTTCATGTTCGTCGGCACCGGCCACGATCTTCCGCGTGTCAACCACAACCGCGTGATCGTGCTCGAGCTGACGCTGATGGGGTCCTACAACTACGACGCCGGGGGCTTCGCCGACGCGACCGCGCTCCTCGCCGGCGGGGGACTGCCGACCGATCAGCTCATCGCGCCGGTCGACTGCACGCTCGACGGCATCGCCGCCACCTTCGCCGCCCTCGGCCGGGCCGAGATCGCGGGCAAGGTCCTCGTCCGCCCGACCACCGATCCGGAGGTGACCGCATGACCGACGCTGTTCCGCGCCCCGTGCTCAACCACGTCGCGCTCAGCATGGACCCCGCCCTCCTCGACGAACGCGGCCGGGCCGAGATCCTCGACTTCTACGGCGAGGTCTTCGGCTGGAGGGAGTCGGACAACACGGGGGAGGAGGGCAACCCGCTCATCCTCTACACGGGCGCGTTCGCGCAGTTCGTCTACCTGCTGCCGGGCGAGCCGTACCTGAGGGCGCCGCGGCTCGACCACTTCGGTGTGCTGGTCGACTCCCTGGACGAGCTGCACGAGATCGTCGGCCGGGCCAAGCGACGCCAGGCCTCGGACCCGCGGGTCACGATCATCGACGTCAAGAGCCGGGTGACGAGCAGCCCGACCCACGACTTCACCCTCACCAGCGCCTACATCGGGTTCGTGCTGCCGTTGATGGTCGAGCTCCAGCACCTCGTCCGCCACGAGCGGGCCCCGGCCTGACACGGGGTCCCCGCGCGGCCGCGGGGACCCCGCGCGGTCGCGGGCGCCGGCTCAGCCGAAGAGCTGGCCCATCAGGCGGCCCGTCGGCGCGCGATCCCCGAGCGGGGACGCTCCCGGGCCCGGCGCGTAGAGCGACCAGTCGGGGTCGTGGTCGGGATCGCGCGGCAGCAGCTGGAAGCGGGTCGGGCCGAGCACGAGGATCCGCCCCTCCATGGCGAACGCGACCCCGGCGAAGAAGTCCACGAGCCTCCGCCGCGTCTCGGGATCCGAGCAGGCCAGCACCACTTCGACGGTCTCGCCGCAGCGGTACGCGGCCACCGGCCCGTCGACCTGGCGCGGGGTGCTCACCTCGAAGGGCAGGAACCGGACCGGCCGCACAACCATCACTCTAAGTAGTCGAACGAACGCGGTCGAGGGCGTTGGGCAAGTGTTGGGCCACCGTCGCGCCGGTAGGCTGCGCGGCCATGACCGCCACCATTACTGAATCGCGCGTCATCGAGCTGACCGACCAGCTGCTCGCCGACCACCCGCCCGCCTCGACGCCGGCGGTGGAGTTCCTCGGCGCCCAGTTCGACTGCGGCTTGGCCTGGGTCCACTTCGCCGAGGGCGACGGTGGGCTGGGCGTGCCGCCCAAGCTCCAGGAGCAGGTCAACAGCCGCCTGCGCGCCGCCAGGGCACCCGTGGCCGGCCTGCGCAACCCGATCGGCTTCGGCATGGGCGCCCCGACCGTCGCCACCCACGGCAGCGAGGCCCAGCGCCGCCGCTATCTCCGCCCGCTGTTCACAGGCGAGGAGGTCTGGTGCCAGCTGTTCAGCGAGCCGGGCGCGGGCTCCGACGTGGCCGGCCTGGCGACGCGCGCGGTGCGCGACGGTGACGAATGGGTGATCAACGGCCAGAAGGTGTGGACGACGCTGGCGCACATGGCCCGCTTCGGGATGCTGGTCGCCCGCACCGATCCGGAGGCACCCAAGCACCGTGGCCTCACCTACTTCGTGATCGACATGCACCAGCCGGGCGTCGAAGTGCGCCCGCTGCGGCAGATGACGGGGGAGGCCGAGTTCAACGAGGTGTACTTCACCGACGCCCGCGTGCCCGACGCCGAGCGGCTGGGTGCGGTGGGGGAGGGCTGGCACGTCGCCCTCACCACCCTGATGAACGAGCGGGTGTCGATCGGCGGGGG
>Ga0209415_10010807_pt1 | contig 15449 bp, 16 predicted proteins | sample PeaSoiSIISIP2007_FD_187696 | JGI IMG/M metagenome (GOLD analysis project Ga0209415, IMG submission 187696) | Peat soil microbial communities from Weissenstadt, Germany - SII-SIP-2007 (SPAdes) (version 2) | ecosystem: Environmental > Terrestrial > Soil > Wetlands > Peat | place: Germany... | reverse complement strand
GCGTCGACACCTGGTCCACTCCGTTCCACTCAAAAGAATTCAAACAAAGAGAACTAAGATACCGTGACCGGGCGCCGAACGTACACTCTGTTTCGAGGCCGGGCGCGCATTGTATACTGAACGCCCGATTCTTTCGATTCTCCGAGGCCGCATGGCGAAGAACGCGACGGCAGTCAAACAGATCGAGAAGCTGCGCGAGGAACTGCGCCGGCACGAATATCTCTACTACGTGCAGGACGAGCCGGAAATCTCCGACGTCAAGTTCGACCGGATGATGGAGGAACTCCAGCGGCTGGAGGCGGAACACCCGGAGTTTGTCACGCCGGATTCGCCGACGCAGCGCGTCGGTGGCGCGCCGCGCAAAGGATTCGAGACGCGCCAGCACTCTCCGGCGATGATGAGTCTCGACAATACGTATTCGACGGAGGAGCTGGAAGATTTCGACCGGCGCGTGCGCGAGATCTCCGGACGTGAAAAAGTCGACTACGTCACGGAACACAAATTCGACGGCTTGAGTATTTCCCTCGTTTACGAGGGAGGAGTTCTGCAGCGCGGCGTCACGCGCGGCGACGGCACGACCGGCGAAGAAGTCACCGCGAATGTGCGCACGATTCGCTCGATCCCGCTGCGAGTGGATGCCGCGGAACTCAAGAAGCTGCGCATGCCCTTGGATTTTGAAGTGCGCGGGGAAATCATCATGCCCCTGCGCGCCTTTGAAGCCTTAAATGAGAAGCAGGAAGAAGAGGGCGGCAAGCGATTTGCGAATCCGCGAAACGCCGCGGCCGGGGCCGTGCGCGTGCTCGATCCTGAGATCACGCGGTCCCGGCGCCTGGATTTCTACGGATACTTCTTGCTGGCGGGCGGCCGAATGCCAACCCGGCTTCATTCGGAAGCGCTCGAGGCGCTGCAAAAACTTCACTTCAAAGTTTCCCCCGATTGGCGCGTGTGTCATTCGCTCGAGGCGGTGAAAAAATTCATCGATTCCTGGGAAGGCAAGCGCGAGAAATTGCCGTATGAAATCGACGGCATCGTGATCAAGGTCAACGAAATCGCGCAGCAGCAGGAACTCGGATTCACGTCGAAGGCCCCGCGCTGGGCCGTCGCCTACAAATATCCGGCGCGTCAGGAAACGACGGTCGTGAACGATGTCATTTTTCAAGTGGGCCGCACGGGCACGCTCACGCCCGTGGCGGTGCTCGAGCCGGTGCAGGTCGGCGGCGTCATGGTCAGCCGTTCGACGCTGCACAATATGGACGAAATCGCGCGGCTTGGATTGCACATCGGCGACACCGTGATCGTCGAGCGCGCGGGCGAAGTGATTCCGCACGTGATGAAGGTGGTCAAGGAGGGGAAGCCGCGCCGCGAAATTGTCGTGCCGGAACGCTGCCCCGAATGCCACAGCCGGATTCACAAGGACCCGGAGGAAGTCGCTTACCGCTGCGTCAATGCGAGCTGCCCGGCAAAGCGAAAGGAATCGCTGCTCCACTTCGCGGGGCGCCACGCGATGAACATCGACGGCCTGGGGGAAAAAATCGTCGACCAGCTTGTGGACAATGGATTGGTGAAAGACTTCGCCGACTTGTACGAATTGAAACTGGATGGCGTAGCCGGGCTGGAGCGCATGGCGGAAAAATCGGCGCAGAATCTGCTCGATGAAATTGCGGCGAGCAAGAACAACAGCCTCGCGCGCCTGATCTACGCTCTCGGCATGCGTTTTGTAGGCGAACGAACGGGCCAGCTCCTCGCCGAACATTTCGCTTCGCTGCCGAAACTCGCCGAGGCGACCGTGGAAGAACTGGAGGAAGTTCCGGAAGTCGGCCCCAAGGTCGCGCAAAGCATCGCCGATTTTTTCTCCGAACAGGCGAACCGGAAATTGATTCAGCGCCTGAAGGACGAAGGCCTGAAGATGACGGAAAAACGTGCGGCGCCCGAAGACACGCGCTTCGCCGGGAAAACGTTTGTTTTTACCGGAGCGCTGGCGCGGCGTTCGCGCGATGAGGGCGGCGCGGAAGTGACTCGCCATGGCGGAAAGGTGACCAGCTCGGTCAGCAAGCTCACCGATTATGTCGTCGTGGGGGCCGACCCTGGATCCAAATATGACAAGGCGCGCTCGCTGGGCGTCACCATCTTGAACGAAGATGAATTCGAAGATTTGCTGGCCGGGCGGCGGAAAACCGAGCCGGACCGGGCCCCTGCTCAAGGGGCCTCGGCGAATTCCAAGGGTAGGGGACGCTCGAAAAAGGCTACCAGCAGCCGCTGAACCCTATGGAAATATTGAGTCTCTCCGGATACACATCGTGTAAAGATTACGTGGTCCGCCCCCTCGGGGCATTCCGCCTGCCAAACCCGCAAATCTTCCTATTTGTTTGTGGGCGTGAGACTTAAATATACAGTGTTTTTTATCCCAAAATTGGACGGCGACGTGCGATAGTTTACTTGAGTTTTGGGGGAAAACGGAGAAGTCCAGCCTACGGGTCATGGCGCCCAGAACTGATTACTGTGGGGGGAGAACGCAAAATGAGTAAGGCAATATTGTCCGCAACAATCACGCTTGCTGTAGGTACGCTGTTCATCGCCGGTTGCGCGACCAAGAATTACGTCAAGCAGAGCATCACGCCGGTTGATCAGAAGATCGATCAGGTCGACAAGAGTTCGCAGTCGCGCGATTCCTCGCAAGTCGCCGACATCAACAAGACCAATCAAGTTGTCGACGAAGACGAGAAGAAGCTGTCCGCCACGGACGAAATCGCGAAGACTGCAGACGGTACAGCGAAAGGCGCGATGGCCAAGTCCAACCAGAATGCGAAGGACTTGAACGACCTGCGCAACGTGGTCGCGAATATCGACGACTACAAACCCGCGGGTCAGACCGTCGTGCACTTCGCGATCGCCAAGGACACGCTCACGACTGACGAGAAGGCCAAGCTGGACCAAGTGGCCACGCAACTCGGCAGCCAGGCTCGATACTTCATCACGGTCGAGGGGTTCACGGACCAAACTGGAGACGCGGCCTTTAACGACCAGTTGAGCCGTGCGCGCGCCAATCAGGTGATTTCGTACCTGGTGGGCAGCCACGATGTTCCCGTGTACCGGATCCATATGGTCGGGCTCGGGGATCAGAAGCTGATCGACGAAGGCAAGGGCAAGAAGGCGCGTGAAGCGAGCCGCCGCGTCGAGATCACCGTGTACACAGCCAAGCCGCTCTCAGCATCCGCAACCGGGGGAAACTAGCTCCGCTCCGTTCGATGGGCTCTGCATATTGTGCTGAGAGTGCCGGCCTTGATGGCCGGCACTCTCAGTTCCGAAAGTTACTGACCCACTGCGTAGAAACGCCATTTTTAGAGCCCCGTTTTCTCACCGCTCCAAATCACCCAAAAGAATTAGCCGAAACTGACACGCCTCTCGAACCGGCGAAATGATTTCAGCTGACCAGCCTGCGTCCGTCATTGTGTATTTTTCCGTGCCATCCGATGAACAGGCGATCGATGCAAGATGATATACTTTGTATGGCGGGCAGGCCGGGTGATCGCTGGGCCAGCCTTCGCGAGAAGGCGGGCCGGGAGGAAAGTCCGGACACCGTGGTCTTCGCGTTTTACGCCTGGGACGAGAGTCTTCGGCGGGAAACGCCTCAGACTAAAGGGCAACGCGCCTGGTAACGCCAGGGGGCTGGCTCTTCGCGCAGTTCGCGCAAGCGAGGCGAGGTTTCGGCTACGGACAGTGCCACAGAAAATAAACCGCCGGTGCAACGCGCCTCGGTGGCCATCTGAAGGAAAACCTTCAGACAGCCTGAAAGCAGCCCGCGCAAGCGTGTTGCGGAAGGTGATAGCGCTTGGCAAGGGTGAAACGGTGGGGTAAGAGCCCACCGCCCCGACGGTAACGTCGGGGGCACGGCAAACCCCGCGTGGTGCAAGGCCAAATAGGAGGGGAGAGCTGGCCCAGCTCGTTAGGACCCTCGGGTAGGCTGCTGGAGTCCAGGTGCGAACCTGGACCTAGAGGAATGATCGCCACGGCGCGGAGGCGGCAACGTCCGCGCGCCGTACAAAATCCGGCTTACAGGCTTGTCCGCCATTTTGATTTTACAGTTGTTCGGTGATCCTCACGCTTTCGTGTCCCGCAGCGACTCCCACAGGCCCTGTTCGAATCTGCGAAGTTCAAGAAGATCTAGAGAGATCCAGAAAACGAACTCTGTTCCGTAAAGAACGTAACGACGCCAGAACCTTCTACCTGCCTTTTCTCACACAGGGCGGAAGAAGAACGATTGTTTAGATGACGAATGAGTTCCCGCCTGCGCCACCAAACCTATAACGGCTAATTCACCGATGTGAATTCCTACGAACTCGCATGGAAGGAACTCGTGCACGAGGGCGAAGCAATTTTCTTTCTACAGTTCTTTTTGTGATTGGCTACATAAGCCAATGGATTGAGTGTCCGCGACTCGCGGAGTACTGTCGAGACCGAAATGAGCAGAATTCAAAATGCGTGACTCGATTCAATCCATATGCAGCAACCGAAAAATCAATTTGAGGTGATGAGGAACATGGCCACAATGACTCGAATTCCACGTAAATTGTTCAATTCTCTCGAAAAGCAATTAGCATCACAAAGAGATGAACTGCGAAGGCGCATCGGCCGGCATCGAATGGACGCTGTGATGGATCGCGAACTTGACGACGAGACTGCCGCGGCGGTTGAGAACGTATCGAGGGACATTCTGGCGGCAACCTTGGAGCGTGAGCGTCGGACCCTCAAGGAAATCGAATCGGCGCTGGCCCGGATGGAAAAGGGTGAATACGGGACTTGTGACAGCTGCGGGGTCGCGATCCCCAAAGCACGGCTCGATGCACTGCCTTGGGCGCGCCTGTGCATCCACTGTGCGGAAAGGTCCCTGAATTCCAGCGGTCTTCGAGTGGCATTTTGATGCGATGGGGGCGGAAATGGGGCCATGGAGAAGCTTCCAAGGACTACATTGTCAACCGCGGTGAAAATACATAGAATCCTGTATATCGGGAACTGGTCCCGTTGAGATAAAAGATGTTAGCGGATGTATATGCTGATTTAGCCTTCGCGAACCGAACGCGGAGGGAATGAAAGGGCCGAGAACGGGTCACCATCAAGCCCAGCGATCAAATTCGAAAACGGAAGACTGAAGGACAAAAATGGGAACACTACGAATCATGATAGCTGATGACCACGACCTGGTGCGCCGCGGGCTCAAGATGCTTCTGGAATCGCATCCAGGATGGAAAGTATGCGCCGAGGCGCACAGCGGACGCGAGGCTGTGGCGATGGCGGAAGAATTCCGGCCGGATGTCGCAATTATAGATATCAGCATGCCCGAATTGAATGGAATCGAAGCCGCGCGAAAAGTCAAAAAAATCTCACCGAATACGGAAATGCTCATCTTGTCCATGCATCACACCGACCAGCTCGTCCGGGAAATTATCGAGACGGGAGCGAAGGGCTATATCATCAAGTCGGATTCCGACCGGAGCCTCGTTGCCGCCGTTGAAGCTTTGGCGGTCCATAAGCCATTTTTTACTTCCTGCGCCACGGAGATCATGTTGGAAAGTATACGCACCAGGGGGACTGTTTCCGAGGTTCCTCCATCGATTCGCGACCGGCTCACGCCGCGGGAACGGGAGATCGTTCAATTGTTGTCGGAAGGGAAGAGCAGCAAGGAAGTCGCGGTCATCCTGGGGATCAGCGTAAAAACCTCGGAGACACATCGAGCCAATATCATGCGCAAGCTCGAGATCCATTCGGTCAGCCAGCTCGTCCGCTACGCGGTTCGCAATCAAATTGTCGAGGCGTAAGCGAGAATTAGAACTTATTCCTTTTTTTCCCATGCCAGTTGAGAGCTACGCCGTAATTGTTTGCTTGCTCGCGAGCACATCTGAGCGAGAATTGTCACCAACTTGCACTCCGAATCGAATCTGTCCTGGACTCAATAAGATTTTCCAATTGGGTAGAACAATTTTCTCAACGAGTTTTGATTCCCAAGCAACAAGTTGTTTAAGCGCTTTGAATTCATAGTCATGGATTCATGCCTGTTTGGTTTGCCTCTTGCATCGGACAAATATGGAAGTTATTTCGAATAATTGGGGTCCACCATGGAGAGCACCATAAATAAACGAAGGGCGATCAGTATCTTAGCGGTCTTGGGCGCCATCCTTGTAATGATTGCTGCCTGGAATCCTGATGACAACTAGGCGATCTAGGCGTGCGAGGTTATTATTTTTCACTCCCCCAAGTGCTGGATGAGATTTCTCAGGGCAGAGACTAATTCGCTTGCCACCGCTGACTTGGTCACAAATGCCTGCGCGCCGGCCTCCAGAGCAGCCGAACGAATTTGTGGGGAATCGTGTTGGGTGATGATTACGATTTGAGGTTCGGGGCTTTCTTTTCTGATCAGCCGCGCCGCCTCCAGACCGTTCAAACGAGGCATGCTGACATCCAGGACAACAATATCCGGTTTTAGGGATTTGCATTGTTCCACGGCGTCCACGCCGTCCACGGCCTCGCCGCAGATCTGCCATTCCGAGGATGGCTCTAGGAGGGCCCGAAGACCGCGCCGGAATATCTCGTGATCATCTACGATTAACAACCGCGCATTCTTCATCTCGGTCCGTTGCAAGGCTGCCTCTGCAAGAGTACAACACACAACCATCGATCCATTCCTGCCTTAGTCCCATGGGCTACCCTAAAAAGGTAACATCAAAATGCCGAGGGGGCGGACTTGCCCGGCGAGATTAACCTATACTCGTGGCGATCAAAATACAGGATTTGCTGTATTTGAAGGGGATTGTGGATCAAGACGGATTGCCGGGGACAGGAAATTGACGCAGCGAGTCAGGTCTGTGCGCCCTTTGCACGGTCGTGGTTCACTTGCGCAACGATTTCTTTCGTAGGAGTGTGCGTCGCGAAGAACGGGTTGCCGGACTGCTTTCCCAACTGCGCAAGTTTTAGGCGCGCGTTTTCCAGACCCGTGACGCACACGCGCCATAGCAGGTCCCCATTGGGGTAGACTTCGAAGATGTCGTATTCGCGGTCCACGGCGATCCCTCGCTTCTCAGCCCCGCATGAACCAACGGCGAAGGCAATATAACATCGGCTGAACTATCAGCCAAGTTAAACCACCGGAGACTAGTACTCCCAAGAATCGATCTCGTTTTGAAGGGGATGGCTTTCGCCTCGTTGGAGAGACACACCTCCGCAAATGGACCCGGTCAGAGCGGCGACGGGATCAGCCGCAAGCGCGAAGCGGATTACCAGGACATATGGTTAGCTGCAAATCGGAGGCTGAAATGAGCGCGGATCGGCCTTGGTCAGGGCCATACTTCCACCCAGTGCCGCTTGGCCATCAGTCCCATTTGAGCCCCGATCCATCCGCAATCGCAGCGTAGGTCGAAAGAGCGCGCATCGGTTTCTTCCGGATTTCGTTCATTCGTTGCGATCGCTGAAGATATGGGATTGCTACAGGTCGGGCATTGAAAGAGAAGAATATGAACGAACGGTTCGGCGCTTCTGCTCATGGGAACCTCCCTCGGTTTAGAGCCTACAAAAGCGCACAGAGTCAGCCCATACCGCAGGAGCGGAATCTTCGGGTATTAAAGGCCTTAGGAAAAAAGCGCCTGCCATCCGCATTTCTTACTTAGTGACCAAGTAGTGAACCGCCGGCAAAACATCCAGAACTGCGCCTCAAACTAACTTATGGAAAATAAAAGGAGCGAGAGCCAGCCATTTTATCAACGGATAGAATCGGAAGGAGAAAGGCCGTAAAAAGTGAAAGCCCTGCCGACAAATGTACATGATTCATGCGGGTCCCAAAATAGCTGAGAAACATTGCTTATTCATTGAGCTACAAAGGGCTTAGCAATGGGCGCTCATATTGGCAGGCGGATTGCTCCTACAAGAAATTGCGAGGCTGTGAGTCGCGCAGACACGGCCGCTGGCATTAAGGGAGTGGGTCATGACGCCTCTGGGAGTTTTTGCTGCCGGCTACCAAGTTATTTCGTCATGGTTGTTGTCCATGCTCGCCGTGCTGGCGGTATTCGTCTCCGTAATTATTTGTCTTGTGTTCGTGGAATTCCTATTTGAGCGCGCTGCCATTGCCCGGGCTTATACGGTGAAGACCCATTTATCCGACAGCGAGGTCTCCTCCGCGGGCAATAGAAACGCGATGTAGGTCCTTCCCTTCGAAAAATTCCGGGGCGCAATGATTCCTCGACCCGTGCTCTAAAACTGCCAGTTCATGCATTGAAGCCGGCTCAGGTCCATCCGGGTATTCCGCTTGGCTTCTAAATGGATCAGTGGATTTGCAAGCAGGCCTCGATAGGTGAACATGTCAGCGGGTTTCGGTGTCTCGTTCCATCGAAACCCCATGCGCTGTGAGTCAGGAGGCTATATGGAAATGGGACCTTTTGACGCCAAAGCAGGGCCAGACCGTTTTTCAACCAGTGACGAAATCCGTGCGGCAATTTCCTTTCACCCTGATTTTTTCGTCGAAGGGAACAACAAGCAGTGGGAGGTGGCCTCCGATCTCGGCGGCCACGTGCTCGTCGATATCGATGAACAGGAAGCTTTAATTCTTCTCGAGAAATTGGACACGACAACCAACTGAGAAAACTTGTCATTCTCCGAAGGTAAGAATGTGTCCACGATGCTACTCCAATACCAGGTGAAGGGAGCCAATTTACAGGGTTCCCTTGATAGTTCATCTGGGCTGTAAGCGGTAGCATTTTAATGCGATATCAGGGCTGAATAGCTTCCGGAAAGAAACAAAGCAGAGACGACTTCATGAGCCGAGACGTTACGCAGTCGAGGGGAAAAAACAGAATGTCAGAAGCCGGAATGCCATACCGGGGCTTCAGTGAAGAAAGTCGCATCTTAAAATCCGACCGGCTAACCAGGTCCAATCGCAGGGTTCTGGCCATTGATCGTCAGAAACTGCCTTCACGGAAATCATTGGGTGGAGGGCTTATGTCCGCGCTGTTATCCGAGGACGAGGACCTTGCATCAATTCTGCAGGAAGTAGACGAAATTACGAAGAAAATGAAATCAATTGCTCCCGACACTCAGGATCTTGGCGAAGCTCTTCATCGATCGGTGTTGTGCGCCATTAAACGCTCTCTTCTCGATAGAGAATTCCGGTCTCTTGCCCTGATGGATGACCTGACGCGCCTGTATAACCGCCGGGCCTTTTATGCCTTGGCGGCGCAGCAACTCAAAGTGATGCGCCGGAAAGCGCAAGGGCTTCTGCTTTTCTTTGCAGACGTCGATCAACTCAAGAATATCAACGACACCTACGGGCACAGAGAGGGAGACGTTGCCTTGGTCCGCACTGCGGGCGCGCTGGAACGGACGTTTCGCAACTCGGACATCCTGGCTCGACTGGGCGGCGATGAATTTGCCGTATTAGCTTTGGAAGCTTCTTGTCAAGATCAGGACGTGATCCTGCGCCGGTTGGAAAGTCATCTTCAGGAAGCGAGCGCGGAAGAGCCTCGCTACAAGTTGTCTTTGAGCGCGGGCGTGGCGAGATTCGACCCGAAACATGGTATGTCGCTTGGAGACCTCCTGGCCATAGCGGATCGGGCCATGTACGAACAAAAAAGCACGCATCCCAAAATGTGGATGAGCCGGCCATGACCATGCGTTTGGAGATGAATGGAGGCGATCCGAGAACCGATCTCGGCCGTCTTTAGGGCCAGCACCGTTGCCCGATGGAGGTTGCCATGCTTGTAAACGGTCAAAGTGCCAACGTTCAGATGAATGTCGTGGCCATCCATGACAAAGAATTATTCAAGGCCAATTCGTTTCGGATTGAAATATTCGAGCTGTGTTCGTTGTGCGGCGCCAGATTCGGTATCGGTTATTTTGGCGGTTCGAGAAAGGATTTGAGGCCGGCGGAGGAAATAGAGGAGCTGCCCCGAAAATTGATCGAAATTCTTGCCCAGGATCACCGGCATCATCGGGATCACAAAGGCTTCATCGAGCTTGACTTCTAGGAAAGCGCCTCAGGAATAAAAGGTGGATCGGTCGAAAACAACGGGCCGGCGACTGAAGTTCGCTTCTTCGAAATGAATACCTAGCGCTTTTAAGAGAAGATCCAACCCCCTGCGCTCGAGAGGAATATTATCCATGAATAAAGAAAATCCTATTGCGCAAAACCTGGCGCGGCATTTTCGGATCTTAGGGATCTGTTGGGCATTATACGGCGTCATTCGCCTCGCCACTGCTGTCTGGCTGGCCCTTTTTAGCGGCACCGCTACCCTGATGTTCGGCGCACTTCTAAATCGAGTTGCTGATCCGTTCAGTCTGATGAACGTTTTTCACGTCGTTTACACCCTCCTTGTGGCAATATCCGCGGTCTGTGGAGTTCTTGGAGTCATAGCTGGATTGGCTCTCCTTTCCGGATCGCGGTCCGGACGAACTCTGGCCATCATCGCAGCGTTCCTTTCCCTTCCCAGCATTCCCCTCGGGACAACTTTGGGAATTTATAGTCTTATTGTAATGCTCACCAGGAGCCCCCGGCCTACTTCTGCGGACGTCCCTGGCGTTCAAATCCCCAATTTGAAACGTCAACCGATGACGACGTAGTGGCGGCAAAGTGCGCAAGGCGATGCTGGCCAAATCCGCAAAAAGCAATTCCTGCAGCCATGCAGCGCGACAACCCAGATTCTTACAATGCGCTGGGTGATGTGTTTTATTCGCTTCTCTATCTGAAGGACATCTGCGGAGTCATCTCGCTGCGGTCTTTAACCGATGTGAAGCCTCGGGTTGGTGGAAAGAAGACCGAACACATTCAACAGCCATATGATTACGGCAATAACGACTACCGCGTTCAGGATGGATTTAATGGAGGCCGCCATGGGGATATATTGATTGATTAACCAAAGCACGACGCCGACGATGATCAGGAGGAGCACTATTTGAATTAGAGGCATGACTCAAGGACCTCTTTCTTCGTCTGAAATTGGCGGGAGAGGAAGCTGAACGCCAGCCCAGCCCTCTTTTAGCTTCCAATCCTCCTCTCCCTACGTTGGATCATAAAATCCTCAAGGAAGAGAGACAATACATGCGATACGGTATCAACGATCGGTAGGGTCCGGTAGGGGAGGAGAAGCGATCGACGCGGACTCTTGAAACGGTCTACGTAGCCATCGCTTCGGGCTGGCTGGAGGACGGTTTCCCATCCAACGGGATCATTACTTTGATCCTGGTCCCTTTTACGTCCGATGCGATTTCAAGATCTCCCTGGAAATTCTGGATGCGCTCTCGAATGCCCCTCAAGCCAACGCCCGTCGCACGAGAGGAAGAGATTTGGGAAAGTTTCTGCTGATCCATGCCCTTCCCCTGGTCCGAGACTTCCAGGACAATTCTGCCGGCAGACTCAGACAGACGGATGGCGGCGACAGGGCTCTGTGAATGGCGATGAATATTCGTGAGGCATTCCTGCACGACCCTGTAAATTGCTGTTTCCAAGTCCCGGGGCATCCTCGCCAAGTTACGGGGCAACTCTAAATCGACGAGTATGCCGCTTCTTTTTCCAAAGCCATCGACAAACCAATGAAGCGCGGAACTGAGACCGACCTCGTCCAGGAGGGGAGGGTGCAGCAAGTAGGATAGTGTCCGCAATTCCACGGACACTTGCCTTACGAGCTCCGCATTCTCCGCCAGCCCCTTCGCGAGTTCCGGATCAAGTTTTCTGGCGTCGGATTCCAGGGCAGAGAGAGTCATGGTCAGCAGAGCCAGCGTCTGCCCCGTGCTGTCATGCAAATCGCGAGCAATATGCCTTCTCTCCTCATCCTGGACATGCAAAAGGCGCGCGGAGAGATCCCGCAGCCCGTGATTGGTTGCTTTGAGGATTTCCGCTTGCTCGCGGATTTGGAGGTTCTTCTGTTCGAGTTCAGCGGTCCGCTCATTGACTCGCATTTCCAATTCGTCGTGTGCTTTTCTGAGCGCCGATTCCATTTCCTTTTGCGCGGTCATATCGTGAATGAAATATCTCGTGCGGACGAGTTCCCCTTCTTCCCAAAGTCCGTTAGCGTGGATCAGGACGTGCTTGGTGGATCCATCTTGGCACTTGATTTCTGCCGCAAAATTATAGATTTCTTCCCGGCGCATCAATCTTTCCCATAAGTTGGGCAAGACGTCATCCTGGACATAAAATGCAGCAGCGTTTTGCCCGATGCATTCCTCCGCCGTATATCCAAAAAGTTTTAACAGGGTCTTGTTGGCCCACAGAACCCTTTGGTCGCAGCCAGTCTGGTACACGCCTTCCGGCGCATTTTCGAGGAGCTCGGCCAGTTCCGCCTCCCGGCGTCGAAGCAGCTTCTCGGCTCCCTTGCGCTCCATCTTTTCGGTTTCGAGAGCCTGTGTTGCGTGCTGCAGGTAGGTAGCGGTGAGAATATTGTCCTGATCGCTTGCCGCGGATGCGCGGGTTTCACCCGGAACGATGCCAGAATGTTCCGCGCAGATTTTCAAGAACAATTCACCGTGCTCTTCCCGGTCAAAGCCCTTCATGGGGTAGGCGCAATGCAGAGTGAAAGAATGCGTCTCGGCCAAATGATTCCACAATCGCTCGAGCGCAACGGCGGCATCCAACTTTCCCTCTGACCACAGGACAGCAACCATCTCTCCAAATGCGGAAATCTGGCCACTGCCGGCCGTGGCTGCCTTCCTCGCTCGTTCATTATAAGCGCCGATTGCATCAGCGAAGGAAACCGGGTCCGGCATGCCACCTGACATGAACCTGGATAGAGTTTCGGCCGCATCCAGCAAGATCAGGCGCCCGTCTTCGATCGCGCGGGCCGTATCCATGCCGCTCGCTTTCAATCGCGACGCAATTCCATTGCGATGCGCTTCCGTTGCGATGATGACAGCGGCATCCCCTGCTGTAAGCACAGCTTCCACGGAGCGGTGCAAGGCATCGAGATAGGAGGAATCATCCAAGTAGAACCGAACAACATGCGCAAATCGGCCACGGCTGTTCTTCCGCGGCACGAGCGATAAGTGATTGTGACTCGGGATGCTGGCTAGCCCCATCTTCGTTCTCCCTAGCTAACGGTCTGCCCGCCGCTCTTTTCAATCCACGCGATAAGGAGTTCGCCGCAGTAAGCGGGGCGCGAGGATCGCGGCAAAAGAATAGGTCATTATCACGATTTTTATTTTCTCTCGACAATACCCTGAAACCTGTACGGCGGCGTACGGATTGGACAATCCATCAGCTCCCAAGAAGTCTCGAACGGGCTGTCACCGTTCTGCCGACGGTTGATAGCAGCAGACTCTCAAATCGCGCCAGAGAACAATCAAACTAAATTGCGCCGCTGCCGATCTGGATTGTGCTCGTTTCTTCTCTCGCTGTTGACGGCGAGAACTACCACAAGCTGTTTCGGAATCTACATCCTTCACTCGATGGCCCCATCCGGAGTGGTGCGTTAGGGTCATTCCGTCGGGGGAATTCTTCTTCGTATTGAAATTGCAACTCCCAAATCCTGACGCCTGAATGTTGAGCAGACATAAAACAAAAAAGGAGAAATAAACATGGCAAGCAAGAAAACAGCGGTGTTCGGGATCTATTCAGCGAGAGAGGGAGTGGAAAAGGGCGCGGACGTGCTGGCGCGATCCGGATTTCCCGTCACGGACATATCCGTGCTTCTTCCGGAAAGTTTGGGGACGAAGGATATGGGGACCGAAAAGGCAACGAAGGCGCCGGAGGGCGCGGTGGCGGGGGCCGGCTCAGGAGCAGTCCTGGGTGGAACTTTGGGACTGCTTGCCGGAATCGGCGCTCTTGCGATTCCCGGAGTCGGTCCGCTCATCGCAGCCGGGCCAATCATGGCTACCCTGGCGGGGATTGGAGTCGGCGGGGCTGTCGGCGGGTTCACGGGCGCACTGATCGGGTTGGGAATACCCGAATATGAAGCGAAGCGTTATGAAGGGCGCCTGCAAAGGGGTGGAATTCTCCTTTCCGTCCATTGCGATACCTCGGATGAAATCGATCGAGCCAAGGAAATTCTGGAGCGCACCGGCGCTGAGGATATTTCTTCCACCGGAGAATCCTCCACAGGAACCACGAAGCCTGTCCAGAAGGCCCGCCGCGCTTCGAGCGGAAACGATTAATTGATCTCGCTTATTTGCATGGGATCAGGGAGAAGTGAATTGAAATGAAATCAAAGCACATGAAAAAGTCGGCAGAACCAGAGCAGGGTCTCCTTCTGAGCGTCGCTCGGACCATCGGGTCAACCCTGGGAACTCTAGCTGCCAAGTCGGGCAGCATATCGATGCAAGTCACTCGGCCCGTACGCGCCAAAAAGACCCGATCGAAGGCCGCCAAAACTCGGAATAGGCGCAAAGCATAACGCCGGTATTTCAAGTCAGGCTTGCTTCTTCAATCTGCGTAGGACGTTTATCTGATTTTCCACTGTCTCGAACGTAGTTCAATCCCTCCAGGTAGAGTAAGATGTAAATCGCACTAATCAAAGGATGACTACAACCATACCATCTGTGCGATTGTTTGCTGAGGCGGAAGGCCCAATTCGCGGTGAGCTGTTCAGTGCAGAGCGCCTCGAGCAACACGCCGAAAATCTTGCGGCTGCCCAAGGCGTCCTGGAGGACATCGGGGAGGGGCGTCCTCTCCTTCCCCGCGTTTTGGAAAATGGCCGCATCCTTCTTGAGTATTATCGCGCGACAGCCAGCTCGATTCAGCAGGGAAGCACGATCACCCCGGCATCGGAATGGCTGGTTGACAACTTTTATGTCGTTGAGGAGCAACTTCGCGAAATCCGCGACGATATGCCGCCGGGATTTTATCGAAGATTGCCGAAACTAGCCTCAGGCCACCTGGAAGGCTATCCCCGCGTTTTCGGCGTTGCCTGGGCCTTCGTTGCGCATACAGACAGCCGATTCGAGCCGGAGCTTTTGCGGCGGTTTGTGAATTCCTACCAGCGAGTACAACCTCTCACCATCGGCGAGCTGTGGGCCCTGGCCATCACCCTCCGTGTCGTGCTCGTTGAGAATCTCCGTAAGCTGGCGGACAGCATTGTCAGCAGCCGTCGCGCGCGCGAAGAGGCCGATCGCCTCGTCGACGGCCTCCTCGGCAATAATGATCTACCGTCAATTTCTCCAATCGTACTGCGCCGTTTTGAGGAAGAACCACTGGAGAGAGCATTCGCAGTGCAGCTCGTTCAACGTTTGCGCGATTTGGATCCGAAGGTGGGTCCGATCCTGCTCTGGCTCGATAAACGGCTGGACGCGCAGGGAACCACGTCGGATGAAATCGTCCGCGCCGAGCACCAGGATCAAACGGCCATGACGGTTACCGTGCGCAACGTGATTACCAGCATGCGGCTGATGTCCGCCTTTGATTGGCATGAATTCTTCGAGAGCGTCAGCCTGGTGGATGAGGTTCTGCGTGACGGCAGCCTTTTCGCTGAAATGGATTTCTCGACTCG
>Ga0209415_10010806_pt1 | contig 15450 bp, 14 predicted proteins | sample PeaSoiSIISIP2007_FD_187696 | JGI IMG/M metagenome (GOLD analysis project Ga0209415, IMG submission 187696) | Peat soil microbial communities from Weissenstadt, Germany - SII-SIP-2007 (SPAdes) (version 2) | ecosystem: Environmental > Terrestrial > Soil > Wetlands > Peat | place: Germany... | reverse complement strand
CCGCCGATGAGCGTGGTGATCCCTGCCGCGAGGGCTTCGTCGACGATCTGGGGGCAGATGAGATGGACGTGGCAGTCGACGCCTCCGGCGGTGAGGATCAGCCCGTTGCCGGCGAGCACCTCGGTCGAGGGACCGATGACGAGGCGCGGGTCGACCCCGTCGGTGATGTCCGGGTTCCCGGCCTTGCCGAGCGCGACGATGCGCCCGTCGCGCACGCCGACGTCGGCCTTCACGACCCCCCAGTGGTCGAGCACGACCGCTCCGGTGATGACAAGGTCGGGCGTGCCCGCGGCGCGCGTCGCCACGGACTGGCCCATCGACTCCCGGATCACCTTGCCGCCGCCGAACACCGCCTCGTCACCGGGGCCGGAGCGGTCCTCGGTGACCTCCACGAGCAGGTCAGTGTCGGCGAGCCTGATCCGGTCACCCGTCGTCGGGCCGTACAGGGCGGCGTAGCGCTCCCGTGAGAGCTCGCTCACGGCGGGCCCTCGCTGCCGTCAACCGGTTCGCCGGTCGGGTCTCCGGCTCCCGGCGCCGGCGCCGGGTCGAGCGCACCCCCTGCGAGGCCGCGCAGGCCGAAGACGCGGCGAGCGCCCGCTAGCGGGACCACCTCGACGGTGCGCTCGATCCCGGGCTCGAAACGGACCGCAGTGCCCGCAGGGACGGCCAGGCGGCATCCCCAGGCGACGGTGCGGTCGAAGTCGAGCCCCCGGTTCGCCTCGGCGAAGTGGTAGTGCGAGCCGACCTGGACGGGGCGGTCGCCGGTGTTCATGACACGAAGCGTCCGAGTCGCTGCGCCGCCGAGCTCGACCGCTCCCTTGGCGAGGAGGAGCTCGCCGGGGACGATGCCGGCGCTCACGGGATCGGGTCGTGGACGGTGACGAGCTTCGTCCCGTCCGGGAAGGTTGCCTCGACCTGGACCTGCCCGAGCATCTCGGGGACACCCTCCATCACATCCGCGCGTGACAGCACGGTACGGGCCGCCGCGGCGAGCTCGGCCACCCCCCGGCCCTCGCGCGCTCCCTCGAGCACGTGGGAGGAGATGACGGCGACGGCTTCGGGATGGTTGAGCAGGAGGCCACGGCTCCGGCGATCGCGCGCCACCATCGCCGCGAGCGTCACGAGCAGTCGCTCCTGTTCGTGGGGACTGAGCTGCATGATCGCCTACCTTCGTGCACTCAGGCCGGCATCGCTGCCCTCGGCGCCGGGCGGCGAAGTTGCACACCTTGGCCCGTGTTCGGCATCGAAGGGGCAACATAGTCCCTCTCGCGAGCGGGACCGCCGCCTCGGCACGAGGAAGTGCGAGAGGTAACGCGGCGTTCACAAACGGGACACTGCGCGGAAATACTCCCGGCCTACGGTGAGCCTCACAACTGAACCGCACCTAGGGTTCCGCACTCCGGCAGCGTCCTCCGGAGTGGTCTGGTCCGAGAGGTGCACGTGCTCGGCGGCTCGCCGGGCGCGACACGGAGGGAGAAAAGCCCGGGAGGTCTTCGTGACCTTCCGGGCTTTTCCTTATTTGAGGAGACCATGGACACGGTTCGCAATGTCGAGCGGGTGCACGAGGAGCTGGCCGCCGGTCTGGTCGAGCAAGGCGTGCAGTACGTCTTCGCCTCGTTCGTGGACGTCGGCGGCCGGGCCAAGTCCAAGTGCGTGCCCGTCGCCCACCTGCCGGCGCTGCTGGCCGGCCACGAGCGTTACACGCCGAGGGGCCTCGGTGGGCTGGGGGTGATGACGCCCGACGAGGACGAGTGCGTGGCCCTCCCGGATCCCTCCACCCTCTGCATCCTGCCGTGGGATCGCCGCTTTGCCCACATGACGGCCGATCTCTACTACGGCGGGATCGAGCCGTTCGCGCTCTGCACGAGATCGGTGCTGAAGCGCCAGATCGAAGAGGCCGAGGCCGCGGGCTTCCGCATGCAGCTCGGGGTCGAGACCGAGCTCTACTTCTTCCGCCCGCCGGCCGAAGGGGTGGAGGCTCCGTCCGCGCGCCCCGACGGCTATCTCGAGCCGTTGGTCCCCTCGGGACGGCTGCGCCCCACGCCCGCCTACGACGTCGAGTCGACGCTCGACATGATGTCGATCCTCGACCCGATGGTCCGTGCGATGGACGAATGCGGTTTCGGGGTCTTCAGCTTCGACCACGAGGGAGGCGACGCGCAGGTCGAGTTCGACTTCGACTACGCCCCGGCGCTGCAGATGGCGGACCGGCTGACGCTGTTCCGGCTGATGGCGAAGCAGATCGCCAAGCAGGCAGGCCTGCTCGCAACCTTCATGCCGAAGCCGTACACCGAGTCGTGGGGCTCGGGGGCCCACTTCAACATGAGCCTCACCGACCCCGAGTCCGGCCAGAACCTGTTCCGGGACGTCGACGACCCCCGGGGACGGGGGTGGAGCAAGGTCGCCTACGGCTTCGTCGCCGGGATCCTCAGGCATGCGCCTGCGCTCGCCGCGATCTGCACGCCCACGGTGAACTCCTACAAGCGCCTCAGGCCGCGCCTCTCCGACGGTGCCGTCTCCTGGGCGCCGGTCTGGGCGGCCTACGGGGACAACAACCGCTCCTGCATGCTCCGGCTGCCGAAGAACCGGCCCGCGGTCGAGAACCGTGGCGTCGACGCGGCGGCGAACCCGTACCTGGCCGCGGCGTTCCTGCTCGCCGCCGGCCTGGAGGGCGTGAGCGAGGGGCTCGATCCGGGCGACCCCGTCGACGACCTCACCTACGACTGGGCGACGAGCGGGCCGAGCGGCGGCGACCTCGTCGCCAGCCGGCTGCCGAGGACGCTCCTTGAGGCGATCGAGGCCTTCCAGGCCGATCCGCTCAGCCACAAGGTCTTCTCCGGGCAGTTCGTCGAGGCCTACGTCGAGATGAAGCTCGGCGAGTGGGACGCCTATCACGGGCTGGTCTCGGACTGGGAGCGCACCACCTACCTGACGATGTTCTGAGCGCGGAGCGGAGGACGTTGCCAGCCGACGTGGACAGGGCCGACGTGGACAGGGCCGTCGTAGAAGAGGTCGCTCGTCACCGCCCCGCGGCCTCGCGCGCCGTCCGGCCCGCTCCGGGATCGCCGGTGCGTGCCGGCCCGACCCGGCGCACGGGTGACCGGCGACGGGTGGACCAGTGAGCGGGCCGGTCCGCTGGGCGGAGCTCGCCTGGCCCGAGATCGAGTCGCTCCTCGCGAGCACGCCCGGCGAGGTCGGGCTGCTCCCCGTCGGTGCCACGGAGCAGCACGGACCGCACCTGCCGACGGGGACCGACACGATCCTGGCGGCGGCGGTCTGCGACGCCGCGTCGGCGCGGACCGGCGCCCCCGTGCTGCCGGCGGTCGCGGTCGGCTGCAGCTACGGGCACGGCACCGTGCTCCCCGGGACCCTCTCGCTCGGCCCGGAGCAGCTCGCGGCGACCGTCCGCCAGATCGTCGAGTGGGCCGCCTTCTCGGGGCTGCGCAAGGTCCTCGTCGTGAACGGCCACTTCGGCAATCAGTCCTCCCTCGGCGTCGCGACGGACCACCTGCGGCTCTGGCGGACCGACCTGCGCGTCGGGGTGACCGGGTGGTGGATGGCCGAGGCGGCGATCGCGGCCGAGGTGTTCGCCGACGGCGAGGACGTCCACGCCAACCGGGCGGAGACCTCGCTCATGCTGGCCGTCGCACCCGAGCTCGTTCACCTCGACCGTCTGCAGCACGCCGACGACCCCGACCGCACGGGTGGCCTCGTCTTCCGCTACACGGCGATGGAGCTCTCGACGAACGGCGTGACCGGCCAACCGTCGGCAGCGGACGCCGCGCTCGGGCGCCGGCTCCTCGATGCTGCGGTCACGGCGGTCGCCGACCTCGTGGAGCGCGGCCGCGCCGAGGAGGCGCCGCTGTCGCTGCCGGCCGGCGCTGCGCCCCGAGTGCCGGCTCCCGTGCCGGGCGCGGCCCTTGACGTTCCGGACCCGGCGGTGCCGCGGTGAACGCCGCGCCAGTCGTTCCCGGCCGGCTGCGCCGATCGGTGGCCATCCTGGCCGGCCGCTCGCCCGTCGAGCGCTACTCGCTGCACCGCGGGTACGTGGACGCCGTCGCGGAGGCGGGCGGACTCCCGCTCGTTGTCCCGGCCGGCCCGGGGCTCGACCCGGACGCGATCCTCGAGCTGGTTTGCCGGTGCGACGCGCTGGTCGTCACCGGCGGTGGCGATGTCGACCCGGTCTTCTACGGCGCGGCGCCCGTCGACGGCCTGATGGAGACTGACCCGGCGCGCGATCAGATCGAGATCGCCGCGGTGCACGCCATGGCGGCCCGTGGCCGCCCGGTCCTCGGGGTCTGCCGGGGCGCGCAGGTGCTCGCCGTCGCGAGCGGGGGCACGCTCGTCGCGGACCTGCCGTCGGCGGGCTACTCGGGGCACTGGGAGGAGGAGCGCCAGTGCGAGCCCGTGCACGGCATCGAGGCCGACGCCGGTTCGCTCGCCCTCGCCGCCCTCGCCGGAGCGGCCGAGGTCAACTCGATCCACCACCAGGCGATCGCCGGACTCGGTCCGACTCTGCGGGCGACTGCGTGGAGCCCGGACGGGGTCGTCGAGGCGGTCGAGGCACCCGGCGCTCTCGGGGTGCAGTGGCACCCGGAGCGGCTCTGCGCGGGCGATCCGCGTCATCTCGCCCCGTTCTCCTGGGTGCTCTGCGCATGAGCGCGCCCACCGACGCCGGCCCGAGGCCCGTCGCGGTCGTGACGGGAGCGGGCCGCGGCCTCGGGCGGGGCATCGCCCTGGCGCTCGCCTCCGCCGGCTTCGACCTGGTCGCCAGCTGGACGAGCGACGAGTCCGCCGCGGCCGAGACGGCGGCGCAGGCGGGCTCGCTCGGCGCCCGCACCTCGCTCGTGGGCGGCGACGTCGCGGCACCGAAGACGGCGGACCGCCTGGCCGAGGCGGCGATCGACGAGCTCGGCTCGCTCGACGTATGGGTGAACAACGCGGGCGTCTCCTTCCTCGGGCCGCTCGTGTCGACGCCGGTCGAGCAGATGCGCCGCATGTGCGACGTGAACCTGCTCGGCACGTTCAACGGTCTGGTGACGGCCGGCCGGGCGATGTCGGGGCGCGGAGGCGGTCGGATCGTGAACGTCGCGTCGGACCTCGGCCTGCAGGCGGCGCCGTTGCTCGCGGGCTACTCGGCGACGAAGTTCGCCGTCGTGGGCCTCACCCAGGCCGCGGCGATGGAGCTCGCCCCGGCCGGCGTCACGGTGAACGCCGTCTGCCCCGGGACCGTCGAGACGGACATGGTCCTCGCCGAGCAGCGGGCGGAGGCGGAGCTCACCTCCTCGACGGTCGCCGAGGTACGCCGGCGGCTCGTCGCCGAGGTCCCCGCGGGGCGCCTGTGCACCGCCGAGGACGTCGGAGCGCTGGTCGCCTGGCTCGCGGGGCCGGGGGCGCAGCACGTGACCGGTCAGTCGATCTGCGTGAACGGAGGCTCGATCCGCCACTGAGCAGAGTGCACGAACCGTGCGCGGCCGCCGGGGGAGGCGCGTCGACGGCATATCCGGGCGGCACCCGGCCCGTCGCAAGGGGGAGCGGGAGCGAGGTGCACCCGAACAGCGAACGACACGGATGAAGGGAGCACCGTTGCATTTGGCACCGACACGCTTGAGGTACCGGTTTTCGGCCCTGGTGGGGGCGGTCCTGCTCGGAACGGTCGGGACCGTCCTCGCGGGCGTCCCCGTCCAGGCGTCCACCTCGGTCGCGGCGTCCCACACGCTGCACCTCGCCTTCGGGGCGGACATGCAGGTCCCCGACCCCGACATCTTCTACGAGATCGAGGGCAACGCCGTCGTGACGTCGGTCTACGAGGGTCTGGTCAAGTACGCCAACAACTCCACGAAGATCGTGCCGGCGCTGGCGACGAGCTGGACGGAGTCGAAGGACGGCTTGACCTACACCTTCGACCTGCGCCACGGGGTGCGCTTCCACGACGGCTCGACCTTCACGGCGGCCGACGCCGTGTTCAGCTTCGAGCGCCGCAAGGGTGTGAACTCGGCCCCGGCCTACATGGTCGCCAACGTGACCTCGATGTCGACGCCGAACCCCTACACCTTCGTCGTCCATCTCAACAAGCCGGTGAGCGCCTTCCTCGACTACATGGCGTCGCCGTACGGGCCGAAGATGGTGAGCGAGAAGACCGTGAAGGCCCACGAGACCGGCGGCAGCCCGGGCGACTGGGCCCAGGGCTGGCTGAAGACCCACGATGCCGGCACCGGGCCGTACGAGATCTCCGAGTTCGTTCCGGGCAGCCACTACGTGCTGAAGGCGTCCCCCTACTACTGGGGCACGAAGCCCTACTACACGACGATCGACATCAACATCGTCCCCGACATCAGCACCCAGCAGGTCGAGCTGCAGGACGGGCAGCTCTCCTTGATCCTCCATGGCCTGCCGGTGAACGCGGTCGAGAACTTCTCGCACGAGTCGGGCTTCACCGTGCAGGAGTTCCCGGCCCAGCTGAAGACGATGCTCTACGTCAACCCGACGCTCGGCGTCTTCCAGAGCTCCGCGGTGCGCCAGGCGCTGCGAAGTGCAATCGACAAAGCGGCGATCGTCGCGAGCGTGTACGGCAACCTGCTGGCGACCGTCTCGACCCAGGCGTACCCCGTCGGCGAGTTCCCGAAGAACATGGCGCTCGACGACCCGAAGTACGACCCGTCGTTGCTCTCCAAGGCGCTGAAGAACGCGAAGGGCTCGAAGAACATCGATCTCGCGTACTCGACCGACGACCCGACGAACCAGCGGGTGGCCGAGTTCATCCAGACCGAGCTCGCCGCCGAGGGCCTGAACGTGTCGATCCGGGGCGTGCCGATCGGCCAGGTCTTCAACTACGCGAGCACGCCGGCGAAGCAGCTGCCGAACCTGCTCGTGTGGACGGTCAACCCCGACGACGCCCATCCGGACAGCTGGATCCGCATCTTCTCGAACACCAACGGATCGCTGAACGAGCTGCACGGCTCGGTCCCCCAGGCCGATGCGCTGATGGACGCGGGGCTCCACTCGACGAACCCAGCCGTGATCCAGGCGGACTACGCGAAGGCCGGCGAGCTCGTCGCCGATTCTGGTGAGTGGATCAGCATCGCCGACGTCCGCGACACCGTGGTCGCGGCCAAGGGCATCACTGGCTGGTACCACCAGCCGCCGACGGCGGACACCGTCGTACTCGGGCTGCTGCACTACTCGGGCTCGTGATGCCGGTCCGGGTGCTGCGCTCGAGGGGTGCGCCGGCGGGCGGAGCAGCGCTCGCCGGTGCCCCTCCGGGCGACGTCGCCGGCGCCGTCACGAGCGTGCCGGCGGCGACCGGGCGCAACGGGTCGGCCGGCGCCGACGCTCCGGTCGTCGAGCTCGAGGAGCTCCGGGTGGGGTTCCGCCGCGGCGGCCGGCGGGTGTCGGCCGTGCGCGGGGTCTCGCTCTCCATCGGCCGGGGCGAGATCGTCGGCCTGGTCGGCGAGTCCGGCTCGGGCAAGAGCGTCCTCGGGCTCTCGCTCCTCGGGCTCCTCCCGAACGACCCCCGCCCGGAGATCGCCGGTACGGCACGCGTCTGCGGCGTCGACATGGTGGCGGCCGGCGCCGAGGAGCGCCGGCTCGTGCGGCGTGCCCATCTCGGCGCCGTCTTCCAGGACCCGATGACGTCGCTCAACCCGACGATGCGCGTCGGTCACCAGGTGGCGGAGGCGGCGGGTTCGGTCGCAGAGGCCGTGCGCCTGCTCGACGCGGTCGGGGTGCCCGACCCCCTCCGTCGGGTCAGGGCCTATCCTCACGAGCTGTCGGGCGGTCTCCGCCAGCGCGTGATGATCGCGATGGCCGTCGCCGGCAAGCCGTCGTTCGTTGTCGCCGACGAGCCGACGACGGCGCTCGACGTGACGGTGCAGGCCCAGATCCTTGAGCTGATCGGGCGGCTCCGGGGGGAGTTCGGGACGAGCTTCCTGCTGGTCACCCACGACCTTGGCGTCGCGGCGGAGATCGCCGACCGGATCGCGGTCATGTACGCCGGGCGGATCGTCGAGCTCGGTCCGGCGCGTGAGATGTTCCGCCGCCCCAGGCATCCCTACACGGTCGGGCTGCTGCACTCCCGGCTGCTGCTCGACACCGACCGCTCACGTCCCTTGAGGACCCTGCCGGGCGAGCCGCCCGATCCTCGGGAGCACCCGTCGGGCTGCGCGTTCCGGCCCCGCTGCGAGCTCGCGACGGACGGTTGTGCCGAGGAGCTCCCCGACCTGGTGCCGATGCCCGCGGGGCCGGCGCCGGCGGGCGCACCGCCGCGCCCCGCGGACGGCGGCGCGAGGACGGCGGCCTGCCTCCGCCTCGGCGAGGGCGTTCCGGTGCAGGTGGCCGGCCGCGGTGCGGAGCGGTGGTCCGACCCCGCGCCCGGCGGCTGGGGCGGGCGGGCACCGGCGGTGCTCGTCAACGGGCTCCACAAGTCGTTCATGACGGGCCGGCGGATGCACCGGGTGCAGCTGCATGCCTTGCGCGGTGTTGACCTGGAGGTCCGGGAGGGGGAGGCGGTCGCGCTCGTCGGCGAGAGCGGGTGCGGCAAGTCCACGCTGCTCCGGGCGATCGCCGGCCTGCAGCCGGCGGATGCCGGCACGATCGAGCTCGGCCGCGGCGCCCGGCCACAGATGGTGTTCCAGGACGCCGGCGCGTCGCTCACGCCGTGGCTCGCCGTCGGCGAGCTCGTCGGTGAGCGCCTTCGCGAGGAGCGTCTCGGCCGCACGGAGCGGGCCGAACGGGTGCGTGAGGCGCTCTTCCAGGTCGGCTTGCCTCTGGAGGTCGCGGCGGCGAAGCCTGGCCAGCTCTCCGGCGGCCAGCGTCAACGCGTCGCCCTGGCGCGGGCGACGGTCGTTCCGCCCGAGGTGCTGCTCTGCGACGAGCCCACGAGCGCGCTCGATGTGTCGCTGGCCGCGACCGTCCTCAACCTGATCGGCCGGCTCCGGCGCGAGCTCGGGATGGCGGTCCTGTTCGTGACCCACGACCTTGCCGCGGCGCGCATGGTCGCCGACCGGATTGCGGTGATGTACCTCGGGCGCATCGTCGAGATCGGGCCCGCGCACGAGCTGTGCGAGTCGCCGCTCCACCCGTACACGAAGGCGCTGCTCTCGACCGTCCCCGACCTCGACCGGCCGAAGATACGCCTGGAGGGCGAGCCGGCGAACCCGCTCGAGCCCCCGGGCGGGTGCTCGTTCCACCCGCGCTGCCCGGTCGCGGTCCCGTCGTGCTCGATCGACAGCCCGGCGCTGGTCGGCATGGGCGAGCACGCGCCGTGGTCTCGGGAGGTGGCCTGCGCCGTCGTCGCCCCGGTCGCGGTGGGCGTTGCCGGCGCCAGGGCGCCGGCGTCGGGGGAGGGCTGAGGTGGCCGTCGCCGAGCCCTACACGCCCTCGGTCGTCGTCCGGGGGCTAGCCCGCGCCCGCCAGGCCCGCGTCGGCACACGGCGCTCACCGTTATCGAACCGGATCGGCCTCGTCGCCTTCGGCGTCCTGGTGCTCGTCGCCGTGCTGGCGCCCGTGATCGCCCCCCACGGGCCGATCATCCCGTCGGGGCTGCCGTTCACCCCGCCTTTCCATGCAGGGGCGCTCCTCGGGACCGACGAGGTCGGCCTGGACATCTTCAGCCGGGTCCTCTACGGCCTTCGGGCGAGCCTGCTGGCCGCCGGCGCGGTGATCGCCTCGGGGGTCGTGGTCGGCGGGCTGATCGGGCTCGTCGCCGGTGTTCTCGGGGGATGGGTGGACGACGTCCTGATGCGGTTCACCGACCTCTTCCTCGCCCTCCCCGGCCCGGTGCTCGCGATCGCGATCGTGGCGGCGCTCGGACCCAGCTTCTTCCACACCTTGCTCGGCGTGGCCATCGTGTGGTGGCCGTTCTACGCCCGGATCGTGCGGGGCGAGGTGCGGGCGCTGGCCTCGCGCCCGCACGTCGAGTCCGCGCGCCTCGCGGGCGCTGGCGTGGTGCGCCGCGCCCTCAAGCACCTGCTGCCCGGCGCCGTGCCGGCGGTCGTCGTGACTGCGAGCCTCGACGTCGGGAACCTCGTCGTCACGTTGGCGTCCCTCTCCTTCCTCGGTCTCGGTGCCCCGGCTCCGGCGCCAGAGCTCGGCGCGATGGCGGCCCGGGGCCTGCAGTACCTGCTCCAGGAGTGGTGGGTGCCGGTCATGCCGGCGCTCGCCGTGTTCCTGCTCGCGCTCGTGTCCAACCTCGCCGGCGACGGCTTTCGTGACCTGTTGGGGGATCGATGATCGGCCTGGTCCTGAAGCGCCTCGTGTCGATGGTGGTCATCCTGCTCGTGCTGTCGGCGGCCGTGTTCCTCCTCCAGAAGCTGAGCCACGTCGACCCCGTGCACGCCTACCTCGGCGCCAACGCCTCGAAGGCGGCGATCGCCCGCGAGTCGAGGATCCTTGGCTACAACCGTCCCGTCCTCGACCAGTACCTGCACTACGTCGCGGGGCTCTTCCACGGCAACCTTCAGACGTCGCTCAGGACGCGCCGTCCCGTGGCGACCGACATCGCTGCGTATCTCCCGGCCACGGTGGAGCTGACGGTATTCGGCCTCGGGCTCGCGGTCGTCCTCGGGGCGCTGCTCGGCCTGGCGTCGGCGGGCCAGTGGCGCGGTGCTGGGCTGTTCCGGGCGGTGATGCTCTCAGGTGCCTCGGCGCCGGCGTTCCTCCTCGCGCTCCTCGGGATCCTTTGGTTCAGCGGCAGCCTGCACTGGCTCCCCGCGACCGGGGACACGGGGGTGGTGAACGCGCCGAGCGGGCCGACGGGGATCATCGTCGTGGACGCGTTGGTGCATGGCCAGCTCTCCACCGCGTGGGATGGTGTCGTCCACCTCATCCTGCCGGGTATCTGCATCGCCCTCGGGCCCGCCGTCTCGATCGGCAGGGTGCTGCGGGGCTCGCTCGTCTCCGCGATGCGGTCGGACTTCGTCCGCACCGCGCGGTCAAAGGGGCTGAGCGAGCGCGTGGTGCTGCTCCGCCACGCGCTTCGCAACTCGCTCACGGCGGCGCTGGCGATGACCGGGCTCCAGGCGGGTCTGATGTTCGCCGGCGTCGTGGTGATCGAGACGGTGTTCGCGTGGCCCGGCATCGGGCTGTACACGTCCCAGAGCATCCCCGCCGCCGACTTCCCCGCGATCGGCGGGGTCACCCTCGTCCTCGGCGTCGGCTACGTCGTGATCAACACCATCGTCGACATCCTCCAAGTGCTGGCCGACCCGAGGATCGCCCTCGCATGACCGGCATGAGCTCCTTCGACGACGGCTCGCGCACGCCCGGGCCGATGAGGGTCCACCGCTACGAGTTCGAGCTCGCGTGGTCGGGGATCCAGACCTTTCTCAAGCTGCCGCTGTGTCTCACGCCGGAGGACCTGCGCGCCGGCGGCGTCGACGCGGCCATCGGGGGCGTCCCCTGGGACGGCACTGCCGTCACCCGCTCCGGCACGCACCTCGGCCCGCGGGCGATCCGCGCCTGCGACCACCTCCCGGCGCCGCCGTGGGGCCGCCCGCACCTCCACGTCCGCGTCGACCCGTTCGAGCACCTCACGGTGTGCGACTACGGCGACGCCGAGGTCATCATCGCCAGCACCGAGCGGACCTTCGCCAACGTCCGCTCGTTCGTCGCCGACATCCTTGCCGGCGGAGCGTTGCCGATCCTCCTCGGCGGCGACCACGGGATCACCTGGCCGGCGGCGACCGCGGTCGCCGACCACTACGGCCACGGCTCGATCGGCATCGTCCACTTCGACGCCCACGCCGACACGGCGCCGGAGTCCCAGGGGAACCTGGCGAGCCATGGCACGCCGATGCGCCGGCTGATCGAGAGCGGCGCGGTCCTCGGCCGCAACTTCGTCCAGGTCGGGCTGCGCGGCTACTGGCCGGGTCCAGACGTCGTCGCCTGGATGGAGACCCAGCAGATGCGCTCGCACTTCATGGCCGAGGTGCAGCGCCACGGCTTCGACGCCGTGCTGGAGCGCGCGATCAACGAGGCCCTCTCCGGCTCGGCGGAGCACCTCTACATCTCGGTCGACGTGGACGCCGTCGACCCGGCGCACGCCCCGGGGACGGGCTCGCCCGAGCCCGGTGGGCTGACGAGCGCCGAGGTGCTGCGCGCCGTGCGACGGATGGCCGCGGAAGTCGGCATGGTCGCAATGGACGTCGTGGAGGTCAGCCCGCCCTACGACGCCGGCAACAACATCACGGCGCTGTTCGCGCACCGCTGCGTGCTCGAGGCGCTGACGGGGACCGCGATGCGCCGGCTCGGGATCACGTCCCCTGACTACCTCGACGAGCGGGCCGCCGCGGGTCCGCCGCCCTCGTGAGCACAGCGGACCGGCGGAGCCGCACGCCTGCCGCCCCGCACTCGAGGCGGCGCGCGTGACGCGTCACCGACGAGCACGACCGGTGCCGACCCGGCACCCCGACCGAGGAGCACGATGCCCGACCCGTCCGACCACCACCATGACGGTCACGCCCACGTCGGTCACGTCCACGACCGGCACGGCGCCGAGGCCCGGCGGGCGCTCGAGGCCGAGGCGCTCATCCCGACGGTCGCCTGGGAGGCGGAGATCGCCCGCGGCCTCGAACTCGGCCTTCCCGGCGCCGACTCGATCGTCGACCGGAACATCCCCACCTTCAGCCGCGGGGAGCTCCCGCACTACGCGGGCATCAACACCTTCCTGAAAGCGCCCTACTGCGAGGACGTCCGTCGCTGCGGCGAGTACGACGTCGCCGTGCTCGGGGCGCCCCACGACTCGGGCACGACCTACCGGCCCGGCACGCGCTTCGGTCCCCAGGGCATGCGAAAGATCTCGGCGCTGTACGGTCCCTACAGCTTCGAGCTCGGCGTCGACCTGCGGGAGTCCATCACCATCGCCGACGTGGGGGACATCTTCACGATCCCCGGCAACATCGAGAAGTCCTTCGACCAGATCTCCAAGGCCGTGTCCCACGTCTTCGCCTCGGGCGCGCTGCCGGTGGTCCTCGGTGGCGACCACTCGATCGGCTACCCGACCGTGCGCGGCATCGCCGAGCATCTGGGGGGCAACCTCGGGATCATCCACTTCGACCGCCACGTCGACACCCAGGAGACGGATCTCGACGAGCGGATGCACACGACGCCGTGGTTCCACGCCACGGACATCCCAAATGTGCCGGCACGCAACCTCGTCCAGCTCGGGATCGGGGGCTGGCAGGCGCCGCGGCCTGGCGTGAAGGTCTCCCGTGAGCGTGAGACGACGATCATGACCGTCAACGACTGCGTCGACATGGGGATCGACCAGGCCGCGGAGCGGGCGCTCGAGGTCGCCTGGGACGGCGCGGAGGCCGTGTGGCTCTCCTTCGACGTGGACTGCGTCGACGCCGCCTTCGTGCCCGGCACGGGATGGCCCGAGCCCGGCGGGTTCCTGCCGAGAGAGGTGCTGCAGCTGGTGCGCGGCGTGGCACGCCGCGGCCTCGCCGGGATCGAGATCGTGGAGTGCTCGCCGCCCTATGACTCCGCCGAGATCACGGCCCTGCTCGGCGTGCGGGTCGTCTGCGACGTGCTCGCCACGCTCGTGAACGAGGGCCACCTCCCGAGGAAGCGGTGATGGGGGTGCTCGCTTCCGCCGACCTCCTCGGCTGGGCGCCGGGCGAGCTCGACGCCCTGGGCGCCCGCGGGCTTCGCGACCTCTACCGCTCCGAGGCCGTGCTCGACGCCGAACGACGCCTGCTCTTCGCCCGCTCGTGGTCGCTCGTCGCCACCTCCGACGAGCTCGGCGGTCCCGGCGACTACGTGACGGCGACGGTCGCCGGCATCCCGGTGCTCGTCGTGCGCGGCGCCGACGGAGCGCTCCATGCCTTCCACAACCTGTGCCGTCACCGCGGCCTGACGCTGGTGGAGGGCGCCGGCCGCCTCGGGCGCCACCTCACCTGCCCGTACCACCAGTGGAGCTTCGCCCTTGACGGCTCGTTGGTGCGCGTACCTCAGGAGGAGGAGCAGTTCGACGGGATCGACAAGGCCCGTTGGCCCCTCGTGCCCGCCGCCGCCACGGAGTGGCACGGCATGGTCTTCGTCAACCCGGCCGCGGACGCGCCGGGCTTCGCCGAGGCGATGGGCGGGCTCGCCGAGCGACTCGAGTCGTTCAGCTCGGGACCGCTCGTGGAGGTGGCGCGCGTCGACTACGACGCCGAGTGCAACTGGAAGCTCCTCGTCGAGAACCACGTCGACGTCTACCACCTGTGGTACCTGCACAGCCGGTCCCTCAGTGGCTACGCGCACCGGCGGTTCCGCTGGGAGAGCTTCGGCGACAACTGGTGGAGCCTGGAGCCCCTGAAGGATCCCTCGGGCGCGCCAGCCTCCCTGCCGTGGATCAGCGAGGAGGAGCGTTGCGGCATCGGGGCGCACCTGTTCTTCCCGAACCTGATGATCGTCACCACCGGTGCCTACCTGGCCACCTACGACGCCGTGCCGCTCGCTCCGGACCGCACCCGGCTGACGCTCCGGGTGCGGGCCCAGGCGGGGACCGACGCGACACCCCTGTCGGCGACGTCCGCTCCTTCCTGGCCGAGGACGTGGAGGCATGCCGGCGCCTCCAGGAGGCGACGGGGTCGCCCGCCTTCGGTGTCGGGCCGCTCGCGGCCTCCCACGAGGAGCCGGTGCGGCGCTTCCACGCCTCGCTGCGAAGGGTCCTCTCCGATGCGTTGGGCTGACGCCGACGTGCGACCGTGCAGCACCTGTGCGCCTCGCTGGCGCCCCGCCCGCCCGGTGCCGCGCTCTCCGGCGCGTGGATCCGCGCCGGTCGCTCGCTCGGGGGCCAACCGGTCGAGGAGCCGAGTCTCGTCGTCTGGCTGCAGGCCGGCTCGCGCTTCGCCGACCTGCGCTGGCCGCTCCCGGGTGCCGGCCCGCTGCATGCGCTCGACGTCGCGCAGGCCTTCAGCGGCTCGGTCAGCCTGCACGGCACGGTCGCCACCTGGTGCCACGACCTCGACACCTCGGACCGCGCGCCCGGCCACGTCGACAGCGCCGTGGTCGGGCGCGATGGGGACCTGCTCGTCGAGCAGGGCCAGGGCTACGTGGAGCACTGGCGGCTCGCCTCGGGCGCCGGCGACGACGCCGTCGCCGCCGAGCTCGTGGTGCCGACAGGGGACCGGCGCTTCACCCGGACGGCCACCCGGGTCGCGGCGCGCGCGGTGCGCGTCGGGGCGCTCGCGGTCGGCGTGTGGTCGGATCCCTTCCCTGGCGGCTGCCTGTACGAGCTCGACCCCGAGGGCGGCGGCGCAGGGACGACCGGAGCCGGGTGGAGCCCGACGCGGCGCCTCGGCCACCCCGACGGTGGCGTGGGCGTGCCCGTGGTGCTGGCGGCGCTCGACGCGGGCCGCCCTCCCGCGTCGCCGTGGCGGCTCGCCGCCTCAGCTTTCAATTAAACCTTCGACGCCGCCCTTGCATCGGCGAGGGTGAGTTCGATCACATCCTGAGCGACGATGC
>Ga0209415_10010805_pt1 | contig 15450 bp, 12 predicted proteins | sample PeaSoiSIISIP2007_FD_187696 | JGI IMG/M metagenome (GOLD analysis project Ga0209415, IMG submission 187696) | Peat soil microbial communities from Weissenstadt, Germany - SII-SIP-2007 (SPAdes) (version 2) | ecosystem: Environmental > Terrestrial > Soil > Wetlands > Peat | place: Germany... | reverse complement strand
CATCCGCCGCATAGGCCTTGAACTGCGGCAAGACCACCGACAACGGAGGCTTATTCACCACCATATCGTCAGTAATGCCATGAAATTTCACGGACTCAGAGGGGATCGGGCGCCCCGGATTGATAATGCGGTTGAAGGTCTCGCCAGTCAGAATCCGGCCATTGACCACGCGCACCGCCGCCAGCGAGACCACCTGATCGCCTTGAGCCGGCTTCAAACCGGTGGTTTCGGTGTCGAACACCACATAGGTCAACGCCCGCAGACTGACTTGCCCGAGATCGCCTGCCGGCGCTTGCGCCAGCAGATTGAAATCGAAAAACTCCGGACGCGGCGGCAATTTTTCGGCACGTTCGATGCGATCCTGTCCTTCCCGCCCCAGCGGCAGAGCGATGCGCAACGTTACGTAATCGCCGGCGCGTTCCTCAATGAGATCCTCGCGCGTATGATGACGCATCACGTCGCGTACCGTCATGCCCCCCAACGCCTGAGGAAGCTGCACTTTCTGCCAAGCGATCAGACTGTCGTCATCGACGCGTCCACCCAGCCAGGTCACGACGATCCATCCATGCCGGCCGTCCGCCTCGGCTCCGACATCGAATGCGGCGGCACCGGTCCCCTGCGCGATGGACTTCAACAAGGCTTCCAGCGCCAACACCAAACTGTGGCTGTCGCCGTGCAGCCAAATCGGCAAACCGGTCATGGTGACGGTAAGGCCGGAATTTTCCAGCCTCCGGATGACGAAAGCGAGGAGGTCCGCCGAATAAAGGTCGCTCATCGGCCACCACCCCGTCAGCAGAGAGCGATAATCCTCCGTCGCTCGATCGAGAGCGGCGACAATATCCCGCGCGGCGGCGGCCTGATCGCTGGCAGGATCGTTCAACCGCCCGACCGGCCCCCGCAGGGCTTCGATGATCCGCCGAAGAACCGTGTCGCGGCGCGCCAGGGCGGTCACGCTTTCGGTCACGTCGTTGAAGGTGATGACGTAGCCGGTAACATCGCCATCGCCTTGCGCCCGGACCAGACTCATCCGCCCTTGCAACAAGGACCGCCCGTCGGTGGTGCCTGTGACGAAAGGCGCGTTATCGAGACCACCCTCCGGACGATGGGTCAGCACATCGAGAATATGCAAGACCGGTTCTTTGACGAGCAATCCGAACAAGGGGCGCCCCAGCCCCATTTCGCCGGCAACATGCAAAAGGCCAAGGGCGATCTGATTGTAGAGCACCACCTGATGCTTGCCGTTGCAGACCACCACCCCTTCATGCAGATCGTTCAAGATGGCCGCCAAACGAGCTTTTTCAGCCTCCGTCGCTGCGGTCGCCACCGCCACCGCCTCGCCCACCTGGGCACGCGCCGTCCCCAGTTTCTGCGCCAGGGCATCGACTGCCACGGCCAATTCCGCCAGTGACGCATAGCGGCCGAGATCGATGGAATGCCGGCGCTCGCCATGGACGATGGCGCCGATATCGACGGCCAATCGTTTGGCTGGCGACAACAGGACCGCTTTGACGATCACCATTATCACGAACGAAAAAAGGACACTTAAGCCCGCCACCAGCAGTGCAAATTCGTTGAGCGCCGCCGGATCGTCCTTTTCCAACGTCCAAAAAACCGCAACGCCGCTTGCCAAAAACAGGACAACCGCCAGACCGAGCCACAGGGATAAGGCTTGCCGCTTCTGTCTCACCCTGGCTCCTATTTCTCATACCCATGCCGCTGGCATCGCCTTTTGCAAAGGCGATCCGGAAAGTCGCGGTCCGACGCCCAGGCTGGCGACCTTGGCCAACCTCCCGGCAACGAAAGCGCTTTGCGCCGTTTTCGTTCGCCATTGTTACAGAGGCGCCCCGGGGCGGCAACTCAAACACGAAGCATGAAAAGGCAAGACTTGCCCGGCCGGACGTCGGAGAACAGGGAAGCCGACGACCGACCGGACCATCCCGCCAGGCGATGGCTGCCACACAACCGAGAGGCGGGAAAGCGATTCCAGCGGACGACGATCCGCCGGATTATTGACGAACTTAAAAAGCTTTCATCAAACGAATATTCAAGAAATCTCCGGCCAGTTCGTTTCGTGTATAAATATTATGATTATATTCCGCCATAATGTTGATATCGCCGAATTGATAACCGATCAACGGACCGGCACCATAGTTCTCCACCATGCATCCGCCGGAGGCCGGACAACCTTTGGCAAGGGCGCCAAGACCGCTGTCCTTATTCAACTGGTTCTGCTGATAGACACCGATACCGAAGGTCCAATTGCCGATGGTCTTGCTCGCCGTGTAATCGATCGAGATTTCCTGTCCCGACGTATAGTGGGTTTTGCCATCTTCAAAATTGTAGTCGTAATGCGCATCGACGCTGAGATTCCAACCGCCACGCAGCCAACTGACCGCGAAATCCGGTTGCAGCGTCCAATAGCTGTTGCCTGAACCGACACCATGGCCGGCCGGCGGATGAGCCGGCGAAGAGCTGGCGTCATCGACATAGACCGTAAGGCCGGTCTTCACATGAAAGTCGTTGGCCAGCGCCCACGCCAACTGGCCGGGAACCAAGATGGTGTTGTAGGTTCCCCAATGCGCATTGTTGCTCAGAGCAGGCACATTGGCCTGTTTCACATTGGTGTAGTCAAATGGCTGGCTGATCGCGACGGCATAGTCGGCGCCAAGCACTTTGATCCCGGTCGACCAGAGCAACACCGGGACTTCGATCAACGCATCGACCTTGAGCCCGGTCTGATTGCCCTTGTTGTCATATTGCTGGTAGGACAGAAAATAATTGTCCAGCACACCATAAACGCCTGGTGGCGGCAAAGCGCCGGCAACCGTGCCCTCGTTGACCCCTCGCAACTGCGGGTCCCACAATTCCTCGGCCCCGGCGGGGAGGGAACAAAAAGCAATGCCCGCGAGTGCCATGGCGCAGCAAGTCACATTCGTTTTCATTCGATTGTCTCCGTTTTCTTCTTGAACATTTCGGTGGCCGCGTGATGACGGTGGCGACCATCGCCTCAGGTCACGTCCGGCGGATGCCGGAACGCCTCGACGCCTCGTTCCCGGCGCCATCGAGACCAAGCCAAACAAGCGGCGCCGGCCCCCAGCCACGTCCTGTTGTTCCTCGACGTCACCGCCGCCCTATCGGCCGATGCGCACATCGAACGACACGCCAGCCCCGCCAAGACGCAACAACACCCGGCGATGAGATAGGCGTGGCGCGGGTCTGTCCATTGGCCGAGCCCCCCCATCAGCAGGCTGCCGAACGGCATGACTCCCCAGAACAGGGCACTTTGGAGACTGCCCATGCAGCCACGCATTTCGATTGGAGCAACCGCCTGAAGCAGGATATTCGTCGCCAATACGCGCAACATTATAAATATACTTGCTAACGCAACACAGATAATAGCCAAAAATTCACAGCTTACGAAGCAAAGTGCAGAAATTAACACTCCATATAAAGTAGATGCATTATAAATAATGATTATTACAAAATATTTTTTGCTGTAAAAAACAAATATTCCAGTTGCCGCAATTGCCCCCAATCCCGACGCGCAAATTAACCTTGCCAATCCAACAGGACCGCTTACCAAGACGTCTCGCGCATACTGAGGAAGCAAAACCGTAAAGGTCACACCAATGAGGCCGGTCACCGCCAGCATGATCAAGGCCCCATGCAGACGCTGCTCTCGCACAACGAACCGGACACATTCGGCCAAGTTGTTCGAAAGCGCTCGGCGCGCCGCGGGCCGTTGACCGTGCGGCACCGTCAGCGCCAGAAGGGCCCCGAGGGCGGGCACATAGCTGAGGCCATCCATGACAAAACACGTGGCCTCGCCAAATCGGGACAAAATCACACCGGCCATGATCGGCCCCAGCAGACGGGCAAGATTGATCTGCAAGCCATCGGCCGCGACGGCTCGCGTCAGTTGTCGATGATCTCCCGACACATCCGCCAACAAGGCCACGCGGGCCGGATGTTCGAATGCCGAAATCCAACCACGCAGACAGGCTAGACCGACGATCAGCCAGGGCGTGAGGACATCGGCTTGCATGAGAACGGCGAGCGCCAAAGATTCGATCAAGGCCAAGGATTGCGTGACCAGAAGAACTGTTCGGCGCCCCGTCCGATCAAGCAGCCATCCGCTCAAAGGAGTGCCAAGAAGGAGCGGCAGTTGTCCGGAGAAGGCGGCCATCCCCAACCAAAAGGGGGAATTTGACAATCGATAGATCAGCCACACCACCGCGATCCGGGTCATCCACGAACCGATCCCAGACAGACATTGACCACCAAGAAAACAAAGCAGCATCCGCCAGCTTTGATCTCGACTGTCCGCGCCATGGTTCGATTCGCCGTCCGCGAAAGACAAGGCCCCCTCCTTTGCCGCCCCGCCTCATGTCATCGGCAGCCGGCATCACCCGTTGTGGGGGCCGCCAAAGCGGTGGCGACCCCCGGCTATCTTTGAGGAACGGCGATTAACGCTTTTGTGACTTCAGAAAGTCGATGGCGGCCAAGCGTCCGCTATTGACGGCAAAACCGTAAGTCCCTCCGGACATCTGCAAGGGATAGGTATCGCCGTAGAGTCCGCCGACATCGTTTCCGGTCATATAGAGATGCGGAATGACTTGGTCGTTGGCATCCAGCGGCTGAAGACGATCATTAACCCGCGCCCCACCCAAGGTGTTGAGGTAGAAATCGACGATCTTGACCGCGTAAAGACGACCTGACATTTTGTGCAGATACTTCTTTTCCTTGGCGAAATCGACGTCATAGTTTGTTTCGGCATAACGATTGTAGTCCGACAACGACTTCTTCAAAGCGTCAGCCGGCACCTGCATCTTCGCCGCAAGTTTTTCGAAAGAGTCGGCGGAAACGATATTGGGATTGCCAGCTTTGATCGCCTTGTCGATGGAGGTCTGCAAATCGGGAATTGCCACGCGGGCCGGGATCAGCACGCCGACGCCGGCTTCCGGACCATCCTTGGTGTATTTGTCGACCAAGGCCTGATCCATAATCGCCCATCCAAATTTTTCATGTTGGCGATCGAGAGCATTGCCCATCCGGCTGAAGTCGAAGGCAAACATCTCATCGACAAACCGCATACCGAACGTGTTGACGAAGACATTGAACGGTTCAAGAGCGACGGCCGCCATGTAGAACGGATAAGCCTGCTCCGGCGGTACGCGCATTTCCGCCATCGGGAAGAACTGCAAGGCCTCCATGCCTTCGAGGACGGCACCAGCCGATTGGGCCATTTTCACCCCGAATCCAGCCTTCTTCAGTTTACCGCCGGTCAGAGGGCCGGCGCGCACATCGCCGGTGTATTGCTTGACCATGTCGAGATCTTCGCCAAAACCACCGGTCGCCATCACCACCGCCTTGGCCTTAATGGTCAATTCAGTCCCATCCGGCGCTTGCGCCAGCAAGCCAGTAACATGGTGCTCGGCATCGAACGTCAGATCCTTGGCCGGCGTCTCCATCATGATGGTGACATTGGGGTTCGCCTTGGCCTTGTAGTAAAGGGTCCGCACGAGTTCTTCACCACGATGCCCGGCAATCAAATGCCAAGTACGCAAGCCGTCGGGCGGCAGAACCGAGACCTTCTCAAAGGGAACTCCCTGCTCAACCAGCCATTCAAAGGTTTTATCGCTTTCATTGATGTAGGCGCGCAACAGACGGGCATTCGCCTTGCCGGCCGTCGCCGCCATCTCGTGTTTGAAGGCCTCATCCTTGGTCAGCAGATAGGCCTCTTTGATTTGCATAGGGGTTTCGACGGCGAAGATGCCTTCGGCAAACAGCGATGTTCCGCCAGGGAAAGCGTTCTTTTCCAGAAGAACGACCTTCGCGCCTCCCTGCGCGGCGGTCAGTGTCGCCGTGAGCCCGGCGCCACCCGCGCCAACAACCACCAAATCGGTTTCCTTGGCAATCGGCTCCGCCTGGACGCCACTGATCGCAGCCAGAACAGCCATCACAGAAAGGGATAACGAGAGACAGGATTTCATGTTCGCGATTTTCATGATGCCAGTCCTTTATTTCGCTTTTTCTTTTACGAATGTCAGACCCGCATGACATGTCTGACAATAAATGACGCTGGCTTCATGCATGTGATGGCATCGGCCACAGTCAATATCGATGGCGTGGTTGTAATGAGGATTGGGTTCGAATTCGGCGGTCTTCTTGGCTAGCGCCTCGTAAGTCCCATGGCAAGACTGACATTTCTCTTTGGCGACGGCTTTTTTTTGCCCCTCGCCGTGACAGTCGACACAAGTGTAACCTTTGGCTTTATGGACATCGACCAACTGAGGCCCATCCGCCGCATGCGCTGCCGAACTGACAAGGAATCCTCCCGTCACGCTTAAAAACAAGCATGCAAATGTTATTTTTATAAGCTTTTCCAACATGATGAACCTTTATTTCAATGCCTCGCGTTCACACATCCACATATTTTTAGTGGATATTATTCCATTGGTCACATACAATGTATTGCCTCGATCAATTGTATTTACCTATGAATAAGACGTGCTGACCAACCGTCTAACTGACGCCCGGCACCGAAAGAGACCATCAACTCTGAGTTTGCAGCGATTCGTCACAATCCCCAGGTCCGCTACCTTTGGGATGCCGCGAAGAAATCACGCAAGAGCACATGACCCCGAATACCCGTCCACCTCCCAAAACAGAAAAACCAGAAGACGAATTCAATATTAATCAACGATCTATAGGGAATATTTGAACTGTAATATATATTTAACAATATTCCATCAATTGATTCCCTTGTTTCAATCCATAGGATTTTATGATGGTTGATATTCGGCAACTGCGCTATTTCGTCACCGTCGCTCGGCAAATGCACTTCAGCCGCGCCGCGGATCAACTGCATATCGCACAACCTTCGCTCAGCCAGAACATTCGGCAATTGGAAGAAGAGCTGGGGGTTGTTCTCTTGGAACGAACCAGCCGATCGGTGACGCTGACGGCAGCCGGCGCCGTCTTCTATGACGAAGCGCTGCGCACTCTCGATCAGATGTCTTTGGCTTGTCGCGCCGCGCAACGCACCGCACGCGGCGAACAAGGACGCTTGGCGATCGGCTTCGTGACATCGGCGATCATGGGCGACCTCCGATCCTTGATCCAGCGTTTTGCCGAACAGTACCCGACCGTCGAATTGTCTTTGCGCGAACTCCTGGTCGACACGCTCGTCGAGCAACTTCACGCGGGAGCGCTCGACCTGATCTGCTCGGATGGCAGCGTAATCGATAGCGCCCTCGAAGCCCGCGCGATCAAATCCTCACCCTGGGTGCTCGCCGTCCACAAATCCCACGCCCTGGCGCGACGCCACAGTGTCGAACTCTCCGAACTGGCGCATGAGACCTTCATTTTCGCGACCAATTACAAGACGCACAATCTGCATGACATGATGCTACGAGCCTGCCGAGAGGCCGGGTTCGCCCCGAAAGTCCGCCACTATGCCGATAGCGTTCCGGCTGCCGTTTCCATGGTCAGCGCCAAACTGGGGGTGGCCATGGTCTATGAACTGGCAGGATTTCATCCGCCCGAGGTCGTCTACAAAAAGATGAGCGGCTGCAACATGGATATCCGGATGCAGATGTCTTGGCGCCGTGGTGAATTGACGCCGACGGCCGCGAATTTCCTGGCTCTGATCGCCTGATCGCGTTCCGAGTGCAATGATCCATTCAGTTGACACACGGCCCTCAATTCATCCGTTGAGGCGCACGCCGCTCGGGCTTTAGCGACAGAACGCCGCATGCGCCCCTTGGCAGGTCCTCGTTCCCGCACCACATTTAGACGATCGGTGGTTATCCGCGGGCTCAAGCCGCTATGCCGCCCCTTTGCAAACCCGGAGGTGACGACCATGTCCTCGAAGGCCGATGTCGCCGTGGGAGACCGCTTCATGAAGGTCGGCAGCTACAGAACGCCGGCCTGGACGGTTGCACGGATTTCCTGTGCCAACGTCAATTTGCCGCACGCCTATCTGGAGAGGGAGGGGGTAGTCGGTGATAGGATCACCGTCGCAGTGCCGGCCCTGGCCGATTCCACGCTTTACCGCAAGCTGCCCGCCGCGCCCAACTGAGATCCGCCCCCACACCACTGGGCTTGCCGCGGTGGTGTGGGGGCCCGGTCATGCCTAACGATGCAGCGGGGGCCTTAGACCTTGTGGTAGCTGCGATACCATTCGACGAAGCGAGGAATGCCCTGTTCGATGCTGGTGGTCGGCGCAAAGCCGTGATCGCGTTGGATCGCGGTGATATCGGCGAACGTCTCCTTGACGTCGCCCGCCTGCATCGGCTCCAAGATAATCTCGGCTTTCTTCCCGAGAGCCTGCTCGATCAACTCGATGAACCGCATCAGGGGTTCCGAGCGATGATTGCCGATGTTGTAAAGCCGATAAGGCGCCCCTTCGCCGCTCGGCGGTCCATCTGAAACCGCAACGACGCCGGACACGATATCGTCGATGAACGTAAAGTCACGGCGCATATCGCCGCCGTTAAACACATGAATCGGTTGACCGGCGAGGATCGCCTTGACGAATAGAAAGGCCGACATGTCGGGTCTGCCCCAGGGACCATAGACGGTAAAGAACCGCAATCCGGTGGTCGGGATCGAGAACAAATGGCTATAGCTGTGCGCCATCAGTTCGTTGGCTTTCTTCGTTGCCGCGTAAAGCGACACTGGCGTGTCGACACGATCCTCGATGGCGAAGGGTAATTTCGTATTAGACCCATAAACCGACGAGGAACTGGCATAGACGAAATGTTCGCAAGCCTGCAAGCGCCGGGCGAACTCCAGCATGACCAGATGGCCTTCGATGTTCGATCGAGTGTAGGCGTAAGGGTTGACCAGCGAATAGCGCACGCCGGCTTGGGCCGCCAAATGAATGATTCGGGTGATGTTCGCATGCCGAACCGCGACGCCGGCCATAGCCTCGCGATCGGCGATATCGACGCGATGAAAGGTGAACCCCGCCCGATCGTTCAGGATCGCCAACCGCGCCTCCTTCAGAGCGGGATCATAGTAGTCGTTCACCATATCGAGGCCGACCACCTCCTCGCCACGCGCCAAAAGGCGCAGGCAGGTGTGAAAACCGATAAAACCGGCAGCCCCTGTCACCAGGTATGTCATGATATCTCCCTGCGCGCTGGCGCAGTTGTTTCAAGGCCAGACCGCTTCATATAGCCGGTCGAGGCCAGGAAATCATCCGGGAAAAATGTTGGAGCGGCCAAACGCCTGACCGGCCAGGAAGGTTTCCGCATCGGATGTTGGCAGCGGATAGGCGTGAAGCCAACCTTGCGCATAGGTGCAGCGCAAGGTCTTCAGCAAGTCGTTCTGTTCGACCGTTTCCACGCCTTCGGCCACCACGGTCATCTTCAGAGCTTGCCCCAGCATCAGAATCGTCCGGACGATCTCAAGATGCTCGTCGCCTTGCAGAAAGGACGCGATAAAAGACCGATCGACTTTGAGCGTATCGATGGGAAAACGGTGAAGATGGGCCAGGGACGAATAGCCGGTTCCAAAATCGTCGATGGCCAGACGAAATCCCCTCTCCTTCAAAGCATCGAGCTTCGCCTTGACGGTCAAGGGATTCTCCATGATTCCGGATTCGGTGATTTCCAGCTTTATGGACGCCGGCTCCACTCCGGCGTCCTCAACGATCCTCGTCAGTTCATCGACGATATGAAGACGTTGCAATTGGGAGGGAGCCAGATTGACGCTCAAGAACACATCTTTGGCGATCCTCGGATAGCGACGTTGCCAATCCGCCAATTGACGGCTGGCCCGACCGAGAACCCATTCTCCGAGCGGATGAATCAATCCGGTTTTTTCGGCCACGGGAATGAATTCGTCCGGCATGACGACCTCGCCGGTCGGGCGCTGCCAGCGAACAAGCGCTTCGAATCCGGCAAGGCGGTTATCGGCAAGCCGCATGATCGGCTGGTAATAGACCAGAAGTTCGTCGCGATCGATGGCCCGCCTGAGATCGTTACCCACCTGCAATTGACTGACCGCATGCAAATGCATGCCCTGCTCGAACACCACATGACGATCGCGCCCGCTGGCTTTCGCGTCATACATGGCCGTATCGGCATCGCGCAAAAGCTCCGAGGGATTGGCGTAATCGGGAGACCCGAAAGCAACACCGACGCTGGTCGTCAGATAATATTCCTCGCCGTCCAGAACGAAGGGTTCGGCCAGGGCCGAGCGCACACGTTCCGCCACGCAAACGGCATCGTCACGTCGCTCAAGATCCTCGGCGAGCACGGCGAATTCATCGCCCCCCAAGCGCGCCAGAGTATCGGACGCTCGTAAACACAGACTGATGCGCCGCGACAACTCGACCAAAAGATGATCGCCCGCCAAATGTCCGAGACTGTCGTTGATCAGCTTGAAATGGTCGCAATCAATGAACAGAACGGCGTAAGAGGCCTCGTTCCGATGGCTGCGCCGCATCGCACGATCCAACCGGTCCAGAAAGAGAACGCGATTGGGCAAGCCCGTCAGGCCATCATGCAGAGCGTCATGCAAAAGCCGGGCTTCCGCGGTTTTCTGTTCCGTAATGTCCTGAACCATGCCTTCGTAATAGGAAATGTTCCCCTCGGCATCACGGACGGCCCGACAGTCCTCGGAAATCCAGATGGTGCTGCCATCCTTGCGATAGACCTGGCTGATGAAATCATGCACTTCGTCATGCGCGGCCAACACGCGAATGAACTCATCGCGCCGTTCGGGAAAGACATAAAGTTGGCTGGCAATGTTGGTCAGACCGGCCATCAGTTCATCCACCGAGGCATAGCCGTAAATACGCGCCAAAGCGGGGTTGGCGCACAGATAGTGACCATCGGGAGAGGTCTGAAAAATCCCCTCCACCGCATTTTCGAAAATACTGCGATATTTGACTTCGGCATCACGCAAAGCTTCGTCGGCGCGTTTTTGCTCGGTGACGTCCTCGACCATGGCGATCAAATAGTCCGGCTCGCCCCCCTCGTCACGCACCGCGGAAACGGTCACCCGCACCATCAGATCCGGTTTTTCACGTGACGCGAAAGAGCGCTCCAGACGCACATGCTGGCAGCGGCCATCGAAAAGGTCTTGAAAAACGCGAGGGCTCTCGTCGGCCCCCAGGACATCGCGAACAAGACAATCACGCAACATTCCAACCGGAATGCCCAGCATGCTTCGCAGCGTCTGATTGATCTCAACGGCGACGCCGGAGCGGTCCAACAAGGCCATGCCAATGCCTGAATCATTGAACATGGCTCGAAACAACGCGTCCTCGTGGACAGCCCGCGACGACTTGCGAAAACCGGAAGAGGATAAGAGCGTATTGCCCTTATGGAAATTCATCGATTGGAAGCCCCCAATGCCGGGGGATCCGATGCAACCCGCGTACCATAACAAAAAGATCACAAAGTCGCGGATCCAAGGGGCCGGAGACCCGAGCCCGCAGGAACGCGATCCGCGGGTTGCTCACAACTTACCCTTAAACAGGGTAAAACCGCCTAAATAATAGGCGGCGTCTGACCTATCCCAACCGCGCCCTCACCGTGGAAAAACGCGGCGATCTGTTACTCCATACCAAGAGCGCGCTTGTACAGATCCAACAATTCCTCTTGTTCCTTGCGGTCGTGTTCCTCGACCTTTCTGAGCGATACGATCTTGCGCAGAATCTTGACGTCGAATCCGGTGGATTTGGCCTCGGAGTAGACTTGCTTGATGTCCTCGGAAAGAGCCTTTTTTTCCTCTTCCAACCGTTCGATGCGATCAACATATTGCTGAAGGGCCTCACCGGCGATTCCGCCGATCGTCTCATTTGAAGTCGTGCCGTCAGGCATGGTTTTCTAACCTTAAAATAGAAGGGGACAAGGAAGGCCGGCATGGCCATCGTTGGGGCGCGAGGATAGCCAGGACCAACCCGTCGGCGCAAGATTTAGTAGAGTCTCCGCAACCGATTCTCCGGCAACCCCAGCAAAGGAGCCATCACGTCGGCCAACCGATCGCCCCATTGACTGGCTTCGGTTTCGCTGGCCAGTTGATCTTGTCGGATTTCGATAGACACATGCGGTCGCCCGTAAGAGCCGCCATGCACGTCCACCGTATAATTGCTCTCCCGCCCAGAGTACGGCTGATTGTCACCGACCATCAAATCGCCGTCTTCTCGCAAAGCCGCGATCAGAGGCACGGCCAACCGGGGATCCTTGTTCCACAAGACGCCGACATGCCAGGGCCTTGGCCGTCCGTCCATCGCCGGTGTGAAGCTGTGGATGGAGATCAAGGCGGACACCCTGCGTGATGCGCCTTCGATCCGCTCCAGATGTGTCGAAATAGCGCCATGGTAGGGGTAAAAATATTCGGCCACCCGCAGGCGGACATGCTCTCTCCCCAAATCATGGTTACCGGGCACCGACGTCCCGTCGCTTAAAGGACAGATCGACGTGGCGTGACCAGGCGGTCGATTGCAATCGATCACAAGCCGCGAAACGCCGGACAACACCGCCGTCGCCCCCAACCGAGACGCCAGACGCCTTGCCACCGAAGCCGCGCCGATATCCCAAGCGATATGACGACGCAAAGCCTCTTGTGGCAGACCCAAATCCGATAACCGTTCCGGCACCTGATTGCTGGCGTGATCGCAGACGATCAGTGACGGCGCCGTGGCCTCTGGAGCGTAAACGTCTACCGGCAATAGTGCCGGATCGGTTGACCAACCCAGCGGCCGATCTTGAAGGCAAAATATCGTCACTCGGAGACCTGTTCCGTAATAAGGGGAAGGGGATGCAGGCACCCCCAATTTGGTGGCTTCCCTCAACGCAAACATACCCCCATAATCGCCGCCTTCTCAACCGTTCCCAAGCAAAGAGCACTCAAGTTCCATGGCTGACCAGAATGCCCGCTTTCTCGTGTACCTGAAAGGCATCGAGCAAAATCTAGCGGGCTATCGCGCCGCTCACCTGCACGTCTCGCAGATTCCGGCGGCCAAAAAGTCCCGCGATAACCTTTCGCGCGCCATCAGCGTGTTGGCTGACGTCAAAAGCAAATACAAAGACGGCGAAATCTTCCTGATGAAGAACGTCGACATCATCTTCGTTACCAAGGAAATCGGAAAACCGGTTCTCGCCGCCGCCTCTGAAGCGGTACAGCAAGTGTTCTTAGGGCAGATGAACGCATCTTTCACCAATGTCCATGGTGGCGAGAACGAATTTTTCACCTTGTTCGATTTGAACACCAGTTATACCGAGCTCTTGAAATGGGCGGAGGATGCTGCAGGTGTCTCCAAAGCAACAAAGGAAAACGATCAATCATCTCCAAAAGGAACGATCGACGTCTCCATTCTAGCCAGGATAAAGGAAGATATACATAAGATAGACATCACTCCGATGCTGTTTAATCAGCCGGTATACTCTCTTGGAGAGAATAATAAATCCGTTATAATGTTCCATGAAATGTATATGTCCATCCCCGTTCTCGAGGAGACGTTTTGCCCCGGTCAGTCCTTGACGTCGCGCAAAGGGCTGTTCACCGATCTCACCGAAGAATTGGATATCGTCGTGTTGCGAATTCTCGCCGATCCGGCCGAACGCGGCCGGCGGAGACGGATGAGCATCAATGTCAATATCGCCACGCTCGCGTCGCCGACCTTCGTGAAATTTGACGCCGAACTCCCTCCCGAGGCGCGGCAAGGCGTGGTGCTTGAGGTCAATAAGACCGATGTCTTTGAAAATATGCGCCTGTTCCGCGAATTGGTGCCCTTTTTGCGAGAACGCGGCTATCGCATCCTGCTCGACGGATTGTCCTTCTACAATGTCGCTGCCATCGATTTCGAAGGCATCGATTGCGATTTCGCCAAGATATTCTGGTCGGGAGAAGCCGGCACATTGAGCGAAGACATTACCGAACGCATCCTGTCCAAAGTCCGCAAGAGCGAAAAGCCTCTTTTCCTCTTAGGCCGCTGCGACACCGCGGAGAGCATCCGCTTCGCCAAGATGGCCGGCATCCATCTCGTCCAAGGCCGCCTTGTCGATCATATGGTGAAAAAACACATTCCCTTCTGATTTCGGATGCCCGCAACCGTCGGAATCACCGCTCGGGACGCAGGAACCCCAAAATCACATCGACGATATGTTGCTCACGGGTCAAAACTTCCTCCACCGAATCGAGTTGTCGGTCGAAAATGGCTGACAGGGTGAACTGGTTCGAACAGAAAAAATAACCCAACCCAACCACCGAAATGTACAACTGCATCGGGTCAATGTTTCGGCGGAACACGCCAGCTTCCTGCCCGCGCGCCAAAACTTCGGATATCAAATCCAGCAGCGGCGAGTAAAGCCTGGAGACGCTTTGCGATTCTCTCAGATTCATGCCTCGTTGCAGATTCTCGTCATTCAGCAAGGCGAGAAATTCCGGATGTTCGGTGTGATAGCGGAAGTTAAAGCGAATCAGCAACTGCATGGCTTCGGTCGGCGGCAACCGCTGCAGATTGAGCGTTCGCTCCTCTTGCCGTTTGGCCTCGTAGACCCGCTCCAACGCAGCCAGCCAAAGGGCCTTTTTGTTGCCGACATATGCGTAAAGCATGCGCTTGTTAATTCCGGCACGAAGCGCGATGGCATCGACGCGGGCGCCGGCAAATCCCTGTTCGGCGAACTCCGCCACAGCGGCCTCGAGAATGCGTTCGCGCGAGGCGGCGGCAAGAACGCTTTCGGCGGCGGGCGTTTCAAGCGAAACGGTTGAACGGAACGCGGACGATTTTCTAGTCATAGCCAAAGATGAAACACTCGCCCGCCGGAGGCAAGCTTCCTGTGAAAAAGGAGTAACTGTTTAGTTATTTTATATCTTGGCAAATTCGCCGAAGGCTGACACACTGAAAGAAAAACCCATCATGGGAACCGCGCCTCGCGCTCCACCAAGAAAGGTCTGGTGTTGGGAATGTCAACGCTTACACAGCAACGTAATGTCGTCGTCGCCTGCTTCCTCGGGTGGACGCTGGACGCCTTCGATTTCTTCATCATGATTTTCGTCCTCAGCGACATCGCCAAAGAGTTCGGAACAGGTATCACATCAGTTACCTGGGCCATCACGCTGACGCTGGGTCTGCGCGCTGTCGGCGCGATTCTGTTCGGGCGCCTGGCGGATCATTTCGGCCGCAAACCCATTTTAATGCTCAATGTGCTGACCTTTTCGCTGTTCGAATTGGCCTCGGGCTTCGCGCCGACCTTGACGGCCTTTCTCATTCTTCGCGCCGGCTTCGGCATCGCCATGGGTGGGGAATGGGGTATCGGCGCCTCGCTGACCATGGAAAGCATTCCCTCCCGCTGGCGCGGAACGGTCTCCGGCATCCTGCAATGCGGGTACCCTTGCGGCTATCTGCTCGCCGCCATGCTCTACTGGTTGGCCTACCCCTATCTCGGCTGGCGGGGCATGTTCATCGTCGGCGCTTCGCCAGCACTG
>Ga0209415_10010803_pt1 | contig 15454 bp, 15 predicted proteins | sample PeaSoiSIISIP2007_FD_187696 | JGI IMG/M metagenome (GOLD analysis project Ga0209415, IMG submission 187696) | Peat soil microbial communities from Weissenstadt, Germany - SII-SIP-2007 (SPAdes) (version 2) | ecosystem: Environmental > Terrestrial > Soil > Wetlands > Peat | place: Germany... | reverse complement strand
TGGATTGAGGGCTCCACGGTTCGTATTCAGACCGCGAACGCGACCAGGCTCGATGTCGATCCGGGGCCAACCGGACTGAACCTCTCGGGCACGATTACGCTGATCGTCAACGGCAAACCCAGATTCACCGGACCGGCGTCCGCCAAACCGCTCTCATTCGAATGATTGCGTTCAGCGCGGAGCATGCAGGATTACGGGCTGTCCCACCGCCAGACGGCCGACGAGAGTGACCGTGCCGTAAATTCCCGCGTTGTTCTGGTTCGCACGAACCACCGCCTTCATCATTTCCGGGGAAGGTCGTGCTGTGTCGGGGTCAAGGTTCAGCATCGCGCAGCGAACGTCGCGCGTGGTGACGGCGATGGCGGGGGCGTCATCACGCTCGCCGAATGAGAGCACACCGCCCACCCACTTGTCCTCCTGGAAGGGACCCGATCGCAGCAAGCGAACCACAACATTCGGACGGAATCGCCGCACGTCCGGGCTCACTCCCGCGAGCCGTGAGATTTCGTGGATCGTCTCGAGAGCGATCACCGAGATGCATGCCTCATCGAAGATGCCGTGCTTCATCTGCATCATCTCCACGGGAGCCCCGTAGCGGCGTTCGACCTCGGCGGCCAGGGCCTCTCCGAAGACAGGCATCTCTTCGCCTTCCGGCGTGCGGACATGCGTGGGAAGTTCTGGCTGATCGCCGTCCGCAAGGCGGCACGGAGTGAAGCGGATGAGGTCGGGGAGCTTGCTCGCGATGAGCCATGGGAACCCGCTGCGGTCATTTATACGCCGGAATGCCAGCCGGCGGTCGCCATCGAGGCCGTGCCAGCCGAGGTTGGCGGCATCGAGCCGTTCACCAGCCATGGATTTCACGGGATACCGGAAAATCGCCTCCACATGTCCGATTTCCACCGCTGCGCCCGGCATACGAGTAACTCAGTTTACTCGATCGGGCAGCAGCCTTTCCCGCGCTATACTTGACCTGGCGTGCCGGATGCCTTCGTGTCCATGAACGTCGCGAGGTTCATCGACGCGGTCAGGAGCGGCGACATCGCCACGGTGCGAGCCCTGCTCGCTGCTCGTCCTGAGCTGGTCCATATGGATGTCAGCGAGAGCGACGAACATCGCGGCATCCATTATGCGGTGCTGCGCCGCGATGCCGCCATGGTGCGGCTGCTGATGGAGGCCGGATCCGACGCGCGCAAGGGCATCTGGCCGCATCGCGATGCTACTTCAGCGCTGGCTCTCGCTCACGAGCGCGAGTCCAACGAGATTTCCGCCATCATCGAAGAAGAAGAGGAAAGACGGGGCCGCGAACTGGCGAGTTGCCCCAATGCCACCATCTCATCGGTTCAGGACCAGATCGGGGCGGCGATTTCGCAGGGCCACGCCGCTGTTGCGATGCGCCTGCTCGAAGCGGACCCATCTCTGATACACGCCTGTGACCGCGCTGGCGCTACGCCGCTGCACCTTGCCTCCCAGGAGAACCATGCCGAGCTTGTGGAATGGTTGCTGGCACGGCGCGCAAACCCTCGTAGGCAGGACGCACGGGGACTGACTCCGCTCGATCGCGCGGCGCTGGCCGCCCATCCCCGCAATGAAAATGCGAAGCGGTTTCCGGCCATCGCCCAATTGCTGCTGGAACGCGGGGCGGAGATGACGATTCATGCCGCAGTAGCCCTGGGCGACGCGCCGCGTGTCCGCGACCGGATGAATGCCGACGCCGAATTGCTGCGGCGGATCGGCCCGGGCGGCGGGCTGCTGACTCTGGCGGTTAATCACGGGCAGGTCGAAATCATCAAAACGCTGCTGGATCTCGGCGCCGACGTCGATGAGCGCATCCTGCTTGAAGAACTCGAGGAGCCGACGCCAAGCTGGGGTATGCCGCTTTGGCATGCGGCGCTGGCGGGCCACGTCGAAATCACGAGGCTGCTTCTCGATCACGGCGCCGATCCCAATGCGAATGTCTATGCGTCGGGCTGGCCGCTTCGCAATGCCTGGAACCATAAGGACGATTCCACAAAGCGGCTGCTGCTGGAACGCGGCGCCAAACCCCAGCCTTACATGATCGCCGAGGCTCACGACATCGATGAGGCAAAACGGTTGTTGGCGGCGGATCCAACCGAGAAACTGGCGAGCGAGCTGGTTTGGTCGGCGGCCGATCACGGGTGTCCGGCGATCGTGGAACTCGCGCTCCCGCATCTCCATTGGCCCGCGACCGACCCGCGATGGCATTGGGTTTTGATTCAGCCGATCCGGGGCGCGACGGGCAATTCATCCGCGAACGAAGGCCACTTCCGGAGCATGGCCATTCTGCTGGACCACGGAATCGACGCCAACGTTCAGCGGTTCGGGCAGACTGCGCTGCATTTCCTGGCGGCACGTCACGGTCTGCCGGATGAGGACCGTCCGAGGTTTGCCTCGCTCCTGCTCGACCACGGCGCCAGGCTCGATCCGAGGGATGAACTGCTCTGGTCAACGCCGCTGGGATGGGCCTGCCGATGGGGACGCGTGAGCCTGGTGCGGTTTCTCATCGCCCGAGGCGCTCCCATCGACGAACCAGATGCGGAGCCATGGGCAACACCGAAAGCGTGGGCCAGGAAGATGAAGCGGGATGCGGTGCTCGCCATACTGCAACAGGAATGAACAAGGGCGATCGCGGCGGTAGAATCGCAGAACCGTGAGAGGAGGAGGCGCCCCACGACGTGCCGGTACGCTGTTGTCAGGATCGCCATGCTGAGCGCGATCATCTCGTTTCTCACCGGGTGCGGCGAGAAGCCGAAACCGGAATCGACGGCCGCGCTGGAGCCGCCGCCGGCCGGTCCGGGAACATCGATTCCTCTCGCGTACCCGGTGGTGCTCGCCGCTGACCGAAGTCTATTCGTTTACGACGATGAGGAGAGCCTCACCACCACTACCGTCGCGACCGGAAAGTACTATCCCGAGTTCGTTTACATCGATTCCGCGGGAATGGAGTATGCGGTGATTGGCGTCACGGAGTTCGGCCGGAAGCCCGCTTGGCGCGACATGGGCACATCGCCGTTCCGCGTGTTCCTCAAAATGAAAGCCAAAGGCAAAATCAGTCTGGAGAAGGCCAAGCCGATTGTCCTCGAGTCCGCGACGAAGCCGGAGGAACTGCTCGGCGCGGACGGAAAGGCCAACGCGACGCGCCGCATCGGAAACGCGAAGTCTTTCGCGGAGCTGATTGAAGTCTGCCGCCGCCCCTGGCGACCGGAGTGACGGCGGCACAGGCCAGCCACGCTGGCGCCGCGGACCGCCGGGTGATTACTTCTTGTCCTTCGACTCCTCGTCCTTACCGTCGCCATTGACGTTGACCTGGAGATGCGGCATGCCGGAAATGTGCAGTTTCTTCAGATCTTCCACTTTCAGGACGCCGTCGATATAGACCACACTCAGCTCTTTCGGCTCAGCGCTGATGACGGCCAATCCGCCGCCCGCGCCCGTGTTGATATAAACTTCGTCGATCTCCTTCACCGTGCCATCGTCGTTCTTCTCTCTCGATTCGACGACCTTCGACCAGCCCAGTGCATGGATCTGTTTGCGGATGGGCTCGACATCGGCCATGGAGTACTCGTCTTTGTGAGAAAACTCATAGTTCCGCACATAGACGGCTTTCAGCCCGCTGATCAGCGCCTTTGCGGTCTGCTGATCCTCGTCCTTATCGCTAAGGAAGCCGCCCGCCAGCTTCAACAGATTCTGATCGAGTGTGACGACGTTGACTTCTTTCGCCTTCGCCTCCAGTTTGTCCAGGCTCGACAGATCGAGTGCCTGTCCCCACGCCGCCCCCGTTGCGGCGGCCACTATGATTGCCCCCACCATGCATGTCGTTTTCATAAATTCCCCTTCCCCTCATCCCGGTCGACCTTGACCACGGCCGACGATTTTGCAACCCGGTACTGCACTCGCTCAAGTCTCGCGGCAGTGAGCCGCAGCGCGTAGATGAGCTGGCGGCTCGCCGCCTCCGCCCGCTGCCGCTGCACTTCACGATGACGCTCATACATGGCCGAAGAAACGGTCACCGCCAGCAACGCGGCAATCGCCGCCATCTGCCGCCACCACACGAACACGGGCCGCCGGCGCGGCACTCGCGCCATCACGCGCTCGGCGAAACCGGGCGGCGGCTCCCTCCGCTGCAATGCGTCTCTCAACAGATCTTCCAGCTCGTTCATGATTCCTTCTCTTCGCGGCGTTCCAGTTTGCCGCGCAACAGGGCCAGCGCCCGGTGCAGCTTGCTTTTCACCGTGTTCACCGGCATCTTCAGAACCGACGCGATTTCGGTCGGGTCCATGTCTTCCTGGTATCGCAAAATCACAATCGCCCGCTGCTTCTCGGGCAGCGACGCCACCATGCGCCGCAACTGCTCCGACGCGAACGGATCAGCGTGTCCGGCCGGCGTGGACGGCTCCGGGGCATCGTCCAGCGCGACCAGCGCCTCGCGTTTGCGTTTACGGACGCGATCGATACAGCGGTTCACGGCTACCCGGCGAAGCCACGAAACCAGGTGCGCACCGGACTCGATCTGCCGCAGATTCCGGTACAGCTCCAGAAACACATCCTGGGCCAGCTCTTCGGCGAGGGCGGCATCGCGCAGGAACGACCAGGCCACGCTGTAAACCATGGACTGGTTCGCTCTGACGATACCCGCGAAGGCGGAGGCGTCACCCTGAACCGACCGGTCCAGCAGCGTCCCCACCAGCTCGATTGTCACGCTCGCCAGAAGCTCCTCGCTTTCCTATCCTTAACCGCTTCTGACCGATATTACGCCGCCGCCGGGGACCCAGTTGCAAAATGTGGGCCGAAGAGTGGCAGACTAAGAGGAAACATGAGCGGCGAACCAGTGGAAGGCAGCTTCGAACGAGTCTGCAATGTGGACGGCCCGGTCCGGCTGGATGTGTCGGTGGATTCGGGGTTTGTGCGTGTGAAGGCGGGTGACGCCAACACGGTGCGGGTGCGGGGCATCCTGCGGGCCCGCCGGTGGCTGTTCGACTGGGGGAACGTGGAGGAGCGGATTCGGCAGATCGAGGCCAACCCTCCCGTGGAACAGCACGGGAACACCATCCGCGTCGGCGACGTAGCGGACCGGTGGCTGCTCCGGGGCATCGGGTTGTTCCTCGAGATCGCCGCTCCCGCTCACACCATGGTTCGCGCGCTGGGGGACTCCGGCGATATTCGCGTGGAGGGCATCCAGGGACCGGTTGACTGTGAGACCGACTCGGGCGAAATCGAGGTAACAGGAATTGGCTCCGACGTCAGCGTCTCCACCGACTCGGGGGCCATTCGAATCCGCAGGGTGAAGGGCCGGGTCCGCGCCACCACCGATCACGGCGAGATCAACGCGCTGGAGACTGCCGGGCCGATCGAGGCGAGCACGGATCATGGCGAGATGAAGCTGTCGCAAACCGCGGCGGCGCCGATTCACGCCGAGTCAGATCACGGGACCATCAGCGTGAAGCTCGCACCCGATGCGGGATACAACGTGAGCGTGCGGACCGATCACGGCACGATCACGGTTCCGGACATGGAGTGGCGGGAGCGGCCGACGAATCAGGAAGCCACCGGAACGATTCGCGGCGGCGGGCCGGCGGTGGACCTCGAGACCGATCATGGCGACATCGACATCGCATAGCGGCGCGGAAGTCGATCTCGCTGCGGTCCTGTGCGTGGACGAATTCGAGGAACTGGCGCGCGAGCGGCTGTCCCACATGGCCATGGAGTACGCCGTTGCGGGCGTCGCGGATGAGGCTACGCTGCGCGAGAATCGGGCGGCGTTCGAACGGCTGCGGCTCGTCCCTCGAATGTTCGTGGATGTGGGCCGGATTGACACCGGAGTCACGCTGTTCGGGCGGCTGCACGACTTTCCGATTTTGCTGGCCCCATGCAGTTACCAGAAACTGACTCACCCCGACGGCGAGTTAGCCGTGGTAGCGGGCGCGAACCTCGCGGGCGCAACATTTGTTACTGCGACGTTCGCCAGCGTGAGCCTGGAACATACCGCGGCGGCGAGCCGGCAGCCAATGTGGTTCCAGCTTTACATCCATCCGGACCGGGAGTTTACCCGCGACCTGGTGGCGCGCGCGGAGGCGGCGGGTTATGAGGCGCTGGTAGTCACCGCGGATGTTCCGGTGAACGGCCCGCGTTACCGCGAGCTGCGCGGTGGCTTTGCGCTACCCGCCGGTGTGGAGCGCGTGAATCTCGAGCGGCTGGGTAAGTTGGCGGTAAGCGATGCGCACCGGCCGAAAGGGCGTGATATTTACTCCGCGGTGAGAGCTCCGGACGTGAGCTGGAAAGAGCTGGAGTTGCTGAAAGCCGGAACGCGTCTGCCCGTGGTGGTGAAAGGCATCCTGCATCCCGACGATGCGCGCCTGGCCCTGGAACATGGCGCCGACGGCATCTACGTTTCCAACCATGGCGGACGGAGCCTGGATACCGTTCCGTCTGCCCTGGAAGCCTTGCCGCGCATCGCCGATCGCGTTGCCGGCGCGAGGCCGCTGTTGTACGATGGCGGCATTCGCCGCGGTACGGACATTGTTAAGGCGCTGGCCCTGGGGGCGACAGCGGTCGCAGTCGGGCGGCCATGGATTTACGGACTGGCGGTAGCTGGTCCCGCCGGCGTCGCGCGGGTCATCGAGATCCTGCGCACGGAACTGGAAATGGCGATGGGCTTGTTGGGGCGGCCTGGCATCGCCATGATCGATCAAACCATCCTCTGGCAAACTTCGGGCCTCTGGCAAACTTCGCGCCTCTGGCAGGATTCGTGATCCCGAATCCCTTTGTTGGTGTCGTCTATCACTGGCTTGGCGGGCTCGCCTCGGGCAGTTTCTATGTTCCGTATCGCGCGGTGAAGCGCTGGTCGTGGGAAACCTACTGGCTGGTCGGCGGATCTTTCAGTTGGATCATCGTCCCGTGGTTGCTCGCGTCCATCATGACCCATCGCCTCGCGGCCACACTGCACGCGACACCGGCGAACACGCTGTTCTGGGTCTACTTCTTCGGCGTGCTGTGGGGGTTCGGTGGACTCACCTTCGGGCTCACCATGCGCTATCTGGGAATGTCGCTGGGAATGGCCGTGGCTCTGGGATACTGCGCCGCGTTCGGCACGCTGATTCCGCCCATTTTCCACGGAGTGTTTCTGTCGAGTGTGTTGCCGTCGCAATCGGGCAAGGTGATCGTGTTCGGGATCGCCGTCTGCCTGGGCGGCATCGCATGCGCCGGAATAGCGGGGACATCGAAGGAACGCGAAATGTCCGAATCGCAGAAGAAGGAGGCGATTCGCGAGTTCAACCTGAGGAAGGGCCTTCTGGTGGCCACGTTCTCGGGTGTAATGAGCGCGTGCTTCGCCTTCGGCCTCGATGCCGGCGTGCCCATTCGCGCGCTGACGCTGCAGAACGGCACATCGCCGCTGTGGCAGGGACTGCCTATCCTGGTGGTGCTGCTACTGGGCGGGTTCACCACGAACTTCGTGTGGTGCGTGTTCCTGAATTTCCGGAACCGCAGCGGGCGCGAGTACTTCACTCCCACCGCCGCGCGGGCGCCCATGCTGTGGAACTATTTCTTTTCAGCGCTGGCCGGCACAACCTGGTATTTCCAGTTCTTCTTCTACACCATGGGCGAGACGCAGATGGGCCGCTACCGGTTCTCGAGCTGGACGCTGCACATGGCGAGCATCATCATCTTCAGCAGCCTTTGGGGAATCGGCCTGCATGAATGGCGCGGCGCGAGCCGGCGCACGTGGACGTGGTTGTTCCTGAGCCTTTTTGTGCTGATCTCTTCAACGGTGATTGTCGGCTACGGCAATTACCTGGGAACACTCACAAAGTAATGGTCCCCTGCAGGAACTCCGCCGCCTCGCCGGACATGTGCACGCGCTCTCCGAGATCCTCGCACCAGAGCTCGCCTCCGCGCGGCGAAACCTGACGGGCAAACAACTGTTTCTTCCCAAGCCGCTGCGACCAATAGGGAATGAGGGTGCAGTGGGCGGAGCCGGTAACCGGGTCTTCCGGCACGCCTTTCGACGGCGCGAAGAATCGCGACACAAAATCGCAATCGCCGCCGGGCGCGGTCACGATGACGGCGAAGCGATCCACGTCCGTCAGCTTAATCATGTCCGGCTTCAATGCGCGCACCTGATCTTCGCTTTCGTACACCACCAGATAATCACGGGCGCCCAGAACCTGCCACGGCTCCTCGCCGAGCGCCGGCACAAGCTGAGGATGAACGTTTACGGGCCCGGGCGGGCGCGAAGGGAAGTCCATGGTCAGACGATCGCCATCGCGCGTCACCACGAGCTGGCCGGAGCGCGTCTGGAAGGACACACTGCTCAGTTCCGGCGCAATATGCCGGAAAATGACGAACGCACTGGCCAGGGTCGCGTGGCCGCACAGATCCACCTCGACGCCGGGCGTGAACCAACGCAACCGGTAGCCGTCGCCTTCGGGGACGAAGAAAGCCGTTTCGGAGAGATTGTTCTCGCGGGCGATGGCCTGCATCTGATCGTCGGAGAGCCACGCGTCCAGCGGGCAGATCGCCGCGGGATTTCCGGCGAATACACGGCTGCTGAAGGCGTCCACCTGATAGATGGGAATGCGCATGAAACTAATTTAGCGTGCGCGGCAGTGCGGGGACGCTAGCCGCGGTGTGGAACCGGTCGCGCAGACAATTCGGTGACGGGCACCAAAATGCGGCCGCTCATTTCAACCGGAAAGCTCAGGATACTTCGGAGCCATGGATGAGCTACCATGAGCATGCCATGAAACGCGTGGTGATCTTCGCGTGCGCGCTGGCGGCAACTGGCGTTTGCCAACTGCAGAACCAGACATATCGCGCGAAGGTTGTTCTGGAAAGCGGCGCGGCGCTGCCCTCGACGCCGCTGATCGTGCCGCCGCCCGCCGGGTCCGACTTTGCGCCGTGCCGGAACGTGGAGATATTCGCCAACGGAACCATGACCTACGTGGTCCCCATCATCGCCGAGCCTGGCGTCGACCCTCTGTCCCGCCACATGGAAGACCGCTGCGTGCTGACGTTGTGGCTTCGCGGCTACCGCAAGACGACCGTGATCATGCACGATGGCATCGTCGTTGTGCTCAAGCAGATCGGCGACCCGGAGGGCTCCACCATCTCCGCGACCGCGCTGCATGTTCCCAAAGCCGCCGCGAAGTCCTATGACAAAGGCATCGGCGCGCTGGCAGACGGCAAACTGCCTGCGGCGCAGAAGCAGTTCGAGCAGGCCGTGGCGGCTTATCCCGACTACGCACAGGCGTGGAGCAGCCTCGGCGAAGCCCTGGAGCAGCAGTCGAAAACGAAGGAGGCGGAGGCGGCATGCGAGCGGGCGATCAAGGCCGACCCGAAATACATACGCCCTTATTTGCAGCTCATGCGCATGGAGGTGAACGAGAAGCGGTTCGAAGACGCGGCCTCGCTTGGGGAGCGGGCCATGCAACTAAATCCGGTGGAATTCACGGGGATTTTCTATTACGACGCGAAGGCGAATTTTGATCTCAAACACCTCGACGTCGCCGAGCGGACCGCGCAGCGCGCCGTTGAGCTGGACAGCGCGCATCAATATCCGCAGGCGGAATCGTTGCTGGGGATGATCCTGGCCGACAAGGGCGACAAAAAGGAAGCTTTAAAGCACCTCAACGCCTATCTGGCGCTCGCGCCGAAGGGCGACGAGGTCCCGGCGGTCCGGCAGCGCATCGAAGATCTCGAAAAGACCGCGCCGGCGGCACAGTGAGCCATCGCACACCTCCTGGTACAATTGAGACGGATCACGTTTTTATCCGAATGTCCGACTCTGCTCAGACCGCCGCCGGATCGCTGCGTGAATTCATGCAGGAGCTGCGCGACACCGCGCGCGATCAGATGGTGGCGGCGTGGCAGCTGCACATCGAGCAACTGCAGGAGCAGCTTGCCGCCGGCTGGCCGGAACGCGTCGAGTGGATCTTCGAGGAACGTTTCCGCGGACTACAGACGCGGTTGGAGGAATACTATCGCGGCACCATCAGCGATCATGTGGCGGCGGCGCTGATCGAGGCGCGCGGTGGCATCCGGCGCGATTTTGCGGAGAAAATCAATCAGGCGCTGCGCCGTCTGCGCGTGTTCGAAAGCGATGCGCAGTGGGCCGCGGCGGTACTCGATGTCACCGAATCTTTTTGCGACCGCACGGCGCTGTTCACGCTCAATGGTCTGAATCTCCATCTGGCGGCGGTGCGCGGCATGGGACCGCCAGGAGATCTCGAGGACGTTCCCCTTTCCGTGGCGCCCGCTTTCGCTTCTGCCATTGCTACCGCGGACACCGTGGTGGCGCTGCGTACAGCCAGCGAGATGTCGCCTCAGTTGGCGGCCGTGTTCGGCGAGGACCCTGCGCTGCGATTCCACCTGTTGCCGATTGCCACGCGCGAGCGAGTCGCGGCCGTCCTCTACGCGGATGCGGCGGTTTTGGTGGAGGCGAGCGCCCTGGAGTTGCTGTGCGGTGTCGCCGGAATCGTTCTGGATAGTCTGTCCGGCCGGCCGTCAACGCGAGACGATCTGGTGCGCATCGCCGCCAGCGAGAGACGCGGCGCGGGCATCGGCGCGTGGTTCCAGCTCAGCCGCGCCGACCAGGAACAGCACCTCCGGGCCCAGCGTTTTGCCCGCGTGCAGGTGGCGGAGATGCGGCTTTACAAGTCCGATGCCGTCAAAGAAGGCCGGGCGAAGCACGATCTCTACAGCCTGCTCAAGGCGGACATCGACAGCACTCGCGAGCTTTTCCAGCGGGACTACCTAACGGCGACGCCGACGATGGTCGATTATTTTCATCTGGAGCTTATTCGCACTTTGGCGAATGAGGAGGCGGAGCTGCTTGGGAAGGACTACCCTGGACCGCTGGCGTAGGCGCTTGTTGAAAAGCGCCACTTCCGTACCACTCCCTCGCGGTCGTGGCTCGGTAACTGCCTGCAATGACGAGCTGACAAAGCTGAGCCGCGCGCGCCAGCAAGCGGTTCCGGGCGCTTTTCAACAAGCTGCCAGGCGCACGGCTGGTGCCCTCTGGTTGTGCATCGCCATGAGTGGTGTGTGCCTGCGGGCCGCGACGCTGGAAACAGTCGCGAGCGCGTACCGGAAGAACCCCACGCCGGCCAGCCGGGCTGGTCTGGTTCAGTTCGCCGCGGCGCATCCAAAGGACCAGGACGGCGCTCTCGCGCTGCTTGCTCTGGGCGCGACGGAGCTGGAGAAGAACCAGTTCGCCGACGCGGCAAAGCATCTGGAATCGGCCCGCTCGAGGCTGACCTCGCTGGATGACTATTCGGCTTTCCTGCGCGGCTCCGCACTCGTGAAGCTGAACCGGCCGGCCGACGCGTTGCCGCTCTTCGAGACGGTATGGAAAGGGTCGCCAGCGTCGCCGCTCACCGCACAGGCTGCGTTGCTGGCTTCGAAATGCCTGCTTGAGCTGCATCAACCGGCGCGCGCGCTGGAGACCATCGACGCGCATCGCTCGGAGATCTCGGACGCTTCCGCGGAGCTGGCGCGCGCTCAGGCGCTCGAGGCGCTCGGACGGGTTGGTGAAGCCGCCGGCCGTTATCAGTGGGTGTGGTCCGAGTATCCGCAGTCCAGCGAAGCCGCAGCCGCCGAATCCGCAATGGCACACCTGCGCAGTCACGCGGCGTATCCAAAGGAGACCTCCGAGCTGCTGCTGACGCGCGCCCGGAAGCTGGTGGACGGCCACGATTACAAGCGCGCGGCGAACGAGCTGCAGACCTCCTTGCCGCGCCTGGCTGTCGCCGACCAGGAACACGCTCGCGTGCTGCTGGGCGCCATCCGGTACCGGCGTCGCGAAGCCGCGGCCTGCGACTACCTGCGGTCCCTGCGACTCACCGATCCCGACGCCGACGCGGAGAGACTCTACTATGTCGCGGTCAGCGCGATCCGCGCGCGGCGCTACAGCGATGCCGGCGACGCGCTGGAACGGCTGGAACGCTGGCATCCAAAATCGTCGTGGCGTCTGCAGGCTTTACTGGCGATGGCCGGGCGCTACGCCCTCGATGGCCAGCCGGCGGCGGCGCAGCCCTTGTATCGCGCCTGCTACGAGTCGTTCCCCCAGGACCCGCAGGCGTCGGGTTGTCACTGGAGGTTCGTGTGGCAGGGTTATCGCGATGCGCACGCCGGCGCGCGCGATGCACTGCTGGACCATCTCCGGCGATTCCCCGATTCCGATCACGCCTCGGCGGCTCTGTATTTTCTCGGCAGAATCGCGCAGAATAACCGGGATTTCTCCGCCGCGAAAGCTCTTTACCAGGAAATCGACACGCTGTTTCCGAACCAATACTACACCGGGCTGGCGCGCCAGCAGCTCAGGGAAAACGGCGTGTCGTCGGCCGGGCCGTCGGCGGCCGTGACAGGGCAGCTCAGCGGGCTGCATCTGTCGGATCATCGTGGAAAAGTCGACCTGACCGCGACCGCAGCCACCGAGGCCCGTCTGGATCGCGCTCGCCTGTTGACGGAAGCAGCTCTCTACGATCTGGCTGAGGGAGAATTGCGTTTCGCCGGCAGAAACGCGGCGCAGCCACAAGTGATCGCCCTGGCCCTCGCCAAACTGGCCGATCACGAACAGGAACCCGAACGCGGCATCCGCTTTATCAAGCATTACGCGCCCGGGTATCTGGGACTGCCGGTGAACAGCGTCACCGAGCCGCTGTGGAAGCTGGCCTTTCCCATCCCCTTTCGCGATGCGCTGGAGAAGAACGCACGCCTGAGCGCGCTCGACCCGTTTCTGGTGGCCGGGCTGATCCGCCAGGAATCGGAGTTCAATCCACATGCGATTTCGCGGGCACGCGCGCTGGGCCTGGCTCAGATCATGCCGGGCACGGGCCGCCTGCTCAGCCGTAAGATGGATATCCGCGGCTTCCGCACGGCCATGCTGTACGTGCCGGACGTGAATCTGCGCATCGGCACCTTCTATCTACGCCTGCTGCTGGACGAACTGCAGGGGCAGTGGGAAGAGACGCTGGCGTCCTACAATGCCGGCAAGACGCGGGTGGTCGCGTGGCTCACGGGAGCGCAATACGCCGAGCCGGCCGAGTTCGTGGAAAGCATTCCTATTCCCGAAACCCACGATTACGTGCAGAGCGTGATGCGCAACGCCGACGTGTACCGGATGCTGTACGGCGGGAAATAGGTTCGTGGGACAGGTTTTCAACCTGCGGCCGATCTTCTAATCGGCCCCGAAAGCGCGGTTACAAACCGCGCGCAGGATGCAATCCTGCCCCACATCCGTGCCACAGTCACGCCCGGATGAGCCCAAGACCGGGGCGGTCCGGCAGAATGAGTTTCCCGTCCTTGTCTACAGTGACGCCGCGCCAGGGATCGTTGGTAATCAGCAGGTTTCCATCGAGATCGGCGTAATCCACCAAAGGCGAAAGATGCGCCGCGGCGGTCACGGTGCAGGAGCTGGAGATCATGCAGCCGAGCATCGTTTTCAGGCCCAGCGCCTTGGCGATCTGAATCTCGCGGTATGCCTCCATGATGCCCCCGCACTTGTCCAGCTTCACGTTGACGCCATCGAACGCGCCGAGCATTTTGGGAATGTCCGAGGGATGCCGCACAGCTTCGTCGGCGATCAGCGGCAGCGGCGAGCGCTCGTGGATCCAGCGCATGTCGTCCATCCGGTCGGCGGGCATGGGCTGCTCCACAAACTCGACGCCCTGCGTTGCCAGCCATTGAATCCTGCGCAGCGCTGTCTCCCGGTCGGTCCAGCCCTCGTTGGCATCGACGCGCAGCGGCTTCCCGGTGACGCTGCGCACCGCGGCGATTGTGGCTTCGTCGCTGTCGAGACCCACTTTGATCTTCAGCACGGGATAGCGCGCGGCTTCGCGGACCTTATCCCGCGTTTTTGCCGGATCGTCGATGCCGATGGAGAATGTAGTCACCGGAGTGGCCTTCGGATCGAGACCGAAGTAGCGGTACAGGGGCACATTCAGCTTCTGCCCGATCCAGTCCATCAGCGCGATGTCCATGGCGGATCTGGCGGCGTATGCCTCCGGAGTCTCTCTGAAAAGCTGCGCCATGAGCTTCTCAAACTCCCACGGATCGGAGAAAGTAATGAGCGCACGCTCTTTCTCCAGCGCAAGCAGGCCCGACCTTGCGTCTTCTTTATAGCGGACAATCGGCGCTCCCTCGCCGCGGCCGGTGAGGCCGTCGTGCGTGTAGGCGACGGAGATCACATCGCGATAAGCGCTGGAGGACATCACCGTGGTCCAGGTGTGGCGCAGGTTGAGACGGACGATGTCGAGGTCGAGTCTGGTCTGGCTGTCGATCGCACCGGCCGGAACCGCAGCGGTCGCCACGGCGGCTGCGCGAAGAAGATCGCGGCGATTCATGCTCTCAGTCTATGGTATGCGCCGGGCCGCGACGAACAGCGGCGCCCAGTGCGCGTCATCGAGCCGGTCGATCTGAACAACGGGGTGCTGCCAAGGCGTGGCGTCGATGAATTCGCCATTGCCGAGGTACATGCCGGTGTGAGTGATTTTGTCCGGACTATCGCCGAAATAGAGCAGATCGCCGGGTTGCAGCTTGTCTTTCGGCGCCGCCACCGACCCGGACCATGCCGCCTGCTGGCCGGCATCGCGCGGAAGCAGAATGCCGCGCCGGCGGAGGAGCATCTGGGTAAAGCCGGAGCAATCGTAACCGTAGGTGGAGGTGCCGCCCCACAGGTAGGGCAGGCCGAGGAATCTCCGGCTGAACTGGAGAACGTCAGCGAGGCTGCGCGGTTTCAGATCGGCCGAAACGTCGCCGCGCTGCACCCAGGCGTTGCGGCCGCTGGCGAGGCGCACCTGCAGCCAGCGGGGATCTTCCCTGCGATCCACCAGAACTTCGAGGCGTGCTTCATACGGCAGAGTGAGGAGCGGCCGGTGCTTCGTGATGTCAACCTCGCGATACAGGTTTGCAAACAGCGATTCTACCTGCACGAACGTACCCGCTTGCGCATAAGGCGCGTGGCGCAGCGCCTGTGAAGCTGCGATCCAGCCCGAATACCCATCGGCGGTCCTGATGCGGAGCCAGCCGGCGCGCCGCGCGAGTACGCCGGCATTTGCGCCGTAGATTGCCTGGGAAACGACGTCGGCATTGGCCGAGGCCCGCGAATACATGGTCGCCACGGGCACGTTGATCACGACGTTTGCGGAATGAACGGAAGCGCTCACAGCCAGCAGCAGACACAACATCTGCTTTGAGTATAGGCGGACGTGTTGCCTCGAATGCGCCGCTTACGGGCGGTCCGGATTCAGGTGGAGGCCCTTGTGAATTGCGTAAAGGGCGAGTTCCAGGCGATCGGAAACGCCAAGCTTGTCGAAGATGTTGTGCAGATGGTTCTTCACCGTCTGCTCGCTGATGAACATCTTCTCTGCCATTTCCTTGTTCTTGTAGCCCTGGGCCACCAGTTGCACGATTTCCCGCTCGCGCGCGCTCAGCGGCGAGC
>Ga0209415_10010800_pt1 | contig 15456 bp, 14 predicted proteins | sample PeaSoiSIISIP2007_FD_187696 | JGI IMG/M metagenome (GOLD analysis project Ga0209415, IMG submission 187696) | Peat soil microbial communities from Weissenstadt, Germany - SII-SIP-2007 (SPAdes) (version 2) | ecosystem: Environmental > Terrestrial > Soil > Wetlands > Peat | place: Germany... | reverse complement strand
GGGGCCAGGCGCGTCCAGCTCGAAACGCACACGTCCACGCCCTGTTCCATGGCTTCGGCGCCCAGATACTTGCCCCATTCCCAGCAGGCCAGGTAGGTCTCGATGGGCGTGTCCTTGGTGGGCAGAACGCCCAGATCGCCATAGCCGCGGAAGACCAGAGGCCGCACATAGCAGGATTCCAGCTTGTTCACCCGCACCAGTTCGTGCATCGTGGCGACCAACTCATTGACCGAATAGGGGATAGTGATGCGATAGATCTTGGCCGAGTCGTGCAGGCGGCGCATGTGCTCGGGTCCCCGGAAGATGGCCGGTCCGGATGCGGTGGCGTAACAGCGGATCCCTTCGAAGACCGAGCTCCCATAGCTGGTCACGTGCGCCAGGACGTGGATCTTGGCGTCATCCCAGCCGATCCACTTGCCGTTGTGCCAGATCTTGTCCGTGGCTTTGATCATGAGATGATTATAGCCTGATCACCTCAGAACTCACCCCACGCGGGCATCATTCCAAGTTCGACGCGCTGCTGTTCGATTTCGACGGCGTTCTGGCCGACACCGAGCGGGTCCACCACCGGGCCTGGAACCAGACCCTGGAACCTCTGGGGATTCAGCTCGATTGGGACTCCTACCAAAAGAACTTCGTGGGAGTCGCCGACGAAGTGGCTCTGCGGGAACGGCTTGGCTTGAGCGATAGGGACGGTTTAGTTGCACGCAAGCAGGCCCTGTTTCGAAAGGGATTGGAGGAATCGAAGCCGTTTCTGGAGGACACTGTCCGTTTGCTGGAAGAGCTGAGCACTTTGTATACGTTAGCCGTGGTTTCCTCAAGTTACAGATCGGAAGTGGAGCCGCCTTTAGTTCGTGCCAGAATCCGGCAGTGTTTCCAGCTTCTTATCACGGGCGAAGACGTCCAGAACTTTAAGCCTTCGCCGGAGCCGTATTTGCTCGCCGCCGAGCGGCTGGGAGCGCAGCGTCCGCTGGTGATCGAGGATTCCGACGCCGGCACTGCGTCGGGTCGAGCGGCCGGGTTCGAGGTGCTGCGGGTGAGCTCGGTCGAGAACGTCGGTAGGGAAGTGCGGGAGCGGTTGGGGATCTAGCTTAAACCCTTGCCGCGTTCGATTTCGCTGACGCGCTCTTCGAGGAGAGTGAGCCGTTCTTCGTGGGACCGGATCTTGACCTCAGCGGGTCTGGCCCAATTGTGGAAGGCTCGCAGTACCTCGGTTTGCATGTCGCGCGTGGCTTCGATGACTTGGTCTAAGCGCACATCCACGTGCGCCCGCAGTTCCTGGAGATCCTGCTTGGTCGCGTAATTGTTATCAGGCATGCCGCTATGCGTATTGTCTCACGGAGTTTGCTCGCACGGACTATTAGTGGTGGAGAGAGGGCCAATTCTCACATGACCTTTGACAGGAGAGGCAAAGGGCAGACTTGGAACGCCTCTCGGCGTGGCGAACTGCCGATAACAGATATTATGTCTTGTATGGATTTTTCCTAAAGCCAATCCGGCGGTTTGGGTTCACTATGGACAAACCCTTAGGTCTCTCTAAGGTCCTAGCCCTCACCCTCCGATACTTTAATCGACGTGAGTGCTCTCGCTATCAGCATCAGACCGCTAAACGATCACGAGGTGGCAATCGCCCGAACCGTGGATCGACTGACAACCGAGGGGTCACTGCACCGTACCCCCATCCCAAAGATTGCTGCCGCATTGGACTTCAGCATGTACCGATCCGATAGCGAGTTCCTTGTGAACTACACTCGCTGGCGGATGAACAATCTGAGTGCAAAGTAGCTAATCTCTTCGAGCGATCATTCGCGCGGGAGCCTGATCCTTCCAAATAGCATTCCCAAACCCACCGCCAAGCACGCTCCTGATGCCACAAGCATCCAGACATCCGACCCTTGATAGGTTTCGAAGCGCGGTTTGGTCATAACATATGTGAGAGACAGGACCCCCATGGACAGCGGAGTGATGCAGAACGCCAATCTTTTTTTCATTCGACTCCCGCCAGTTCAGTACGACTTGGGCGGTTTTCGTGCTGCGGATATTCTAGCGTCTTTCTGCTGTCAGTTGGCATCCACGCCCCAAGGAAGCAGACCCCCGGTGAAAACTGAGACATACGGGTTCTAAGTAGTGGGCCAATTTGTCCGCTATAAAAACTTAATGTTCGACATTTGCATACTTAGTATCTTTGGGTGATTGGCACCGGTACTTTTCAGGATTTATTCTGAACTCTGGCTGCGGGAACGCAAGGAGAAAAGTTCATGTACAGGCTTAATAAACTAGTTTTCCATCTCAAACTCTGGAGCGATTCGAGGGGCCAGGACCTCATCGAGTACGCTCTCATGGCCGGTTTTGTGGCCGTTTCGGCCGGCGCGATCATGCCCAATGTAGCACTCAGCATCAGCCAGATCTTCTCTCAAGTCGCCTCCGTGCTCAGCTCCGCGAATGGAAGCTAGCGGTTCTGAGCGCTCCTTGAGCAAAAAAATGCCCGGTGGTCGATGTGAATCCACCACCGGGCGCCTTCTTGAGGGAAGAAAAATCTGAAATCCGTTACCGCTTGTGGCCGCCGCCGCCACCACGATTGCCACCGCCTCCGCTACGTTGCGGGCTGCTTTGCGGACGAGGCGCGCCGAATCCTCCACTGGGTGCTGGAGGACGGCTCACCGCGGGTGCGGGTCCACGCTCGCGAACGATCGACGGGCTGATGCGTACGGGCTGCTGGACATTCTGCCGCGGCGCCTCATTTTGACGCATGGATTGGGACTGAGCAGGCGCCGTGTTGGACCGGTTGCCCTCGAACGTCCGCCAGCCGCCGGTGTTTCCGTTGCTATTCCCGCCTCCGATCACCGCCGGCCGCGCCGAGGATTGTCCCCCGATGATTTGCGCCTGGCGTCCCTGCCCCTGAGAAAATCCTTGCGAGCCCCCTTGAGCCGGGCTGCGCTGCGCGAAGCGCGTGTTATCGCTCACCCGCGGCATCGACTGCGTGTTCACCGGGCTATTCGACACTCGCCGGGCGTCGGCCGAAGCCGTGAACGGCAGCCTTCCCTGCACCGAGCCCGCCCGCGCCAGGTCCGTGCTCGAAGCGCGCACGAAGTTATTCGAGTTGATGGCGCGGCCTCGGCCGAAATCGGCTGCGGCGATGCTGGTCACGCCATTACGGCCGTTGACGGACCGCGCGTTGCGATACGTACTCGCCACCGCAATATTGTTGACGATGCTCGTGCCGCCGATTCCGCGCCCGTACCAGGCGTGGAACCGTTCAAACGGAGCCAGCGGAACCCAGCCCACGTTGCCGAATCCAAATCCGAAGCCCACGCCGCCGCCCACGCCCCAGCCGAAGAACCCGACCATAGCCGGCCTCCAGTAATGGCGTCCATAGATGGGGCCCGGATACCATGCCCAGCCGAAGCTGCTCATGTACCAGTTGCCGTAGTGATACGGAGCCCAGCCCCAGGGATCGTCGCTGACCCAGGTCCAGCCGTAGAAGTCCTCATACACCCAGCGGCCTGCCCGATAGGGCGCCCAGCCGGGGTCTTCGTAGGGAACCCAGACGTTGCCATATTGCGGATCGGTGGTCCAGCGGCCGTACGTATCCAGGTCCTCGGCGCCGGCCACGTCGGGACTGACGTAGCGATAACTCGAGGTGCGCTCCAGGGCGCGGTCGCGGTCGATATTCCAGGTGTCCCACTGATCCTGCGGAATGGCCGCGTTGATCATGTACTCGGGATCGGACGGCGTTCCGCGCGCTTCCATGGTTCGTCCGGCGGCCAGGGACTCCGACCCGCGCGGGGAGAAAATTTCCGCGAGGCCGGTCCGCACGGTGATTTCGGTGGCGCCGTCGGGCTGGACGGTGACGCGATAACTTCCCTGCTGCGTGGGCCGGACGGAAACCGTCGGCGTGCTGATTTCGATATCCGCGCCGCTGTCGCGCAGCACGCGGAACGTAGTGGTTCCGGTAGCGATCTGGACCAGATAACGCCGGTCTTCCAGCTCGCCCATGCGAACCTCGGTGGACGGACCCAGGCGAATCATGTTGCCCCAGTCGAACTGGATTTCGGAACGGCCGTTCGGGCCCGTGGCCAGATGATCGTTCACCACCAGGGGGCCGTTCAGGGCGGCCGCGCTCAGTTCCCCCGAATCGCCGCGGCGAACGGAGACGTCGCCATTCACCAGGCTGATGCGCGCCACGCCATGCTCGGGCGCAGCACCATCGTCATATTGTTGCTGTTGTTGCGGGGGCTGCTGCTGCGGGGGCGGCTGTTGCGGAAATTGCTGTTGAGCCGAAGCCGGTAGAATGGCCGTGCTCGCTATCACGATCGCCAATATGGTCCGCTTCATAGCCGTTTCCCTGCCCTCTTAGGGCAACTGGCGGGCCAAATGTAACCAGCTGATTTTATGTAACTTCCGAATGTGGCTCGAAGTCGCCCCCTGGCTGAAAACCACCAGCCTGCTGGTAATCAATCAGTTGGAGTAAACTCTACAGCAGGCTGGAAAATAGATGAAGACCTCCGGCATCTTCTTTTTCACCGCGGCCGCCGCGATGGCGCAGTGGGTGAACTATCCGACCTCCGCAGTTCCCCGCACTGCCGACGGCAAGCCAAATCTGGCCGCGCCCGCGCCTCGCACTGCCGACGGCAAGCCCGACTTTTCCGGTCTGTGGGAACCCTCGACCGCGGGGGGGGAACTCGGCGCCCGTGGCCGGAGCAGCGGAGCTCGCTCCGGAGTTCACGAACATCGCGGCGCGGCTGAAGGACCCGCTTCCGTATCGGCCTGCGACGCTGGAGCTGGTGAAAGCGCGACAGGCAGACAACGGCAAGGGTAATCCCGACGGGCTCTGTTTGCCGCTGGGCATGATACGCATGCACTCGCATCCGTTTCCGCGGAAGATCCTGCAAGTTCCAGGGCTCATAGCGATCCTCTATGAGAAGAATGTAGACTACCGGCAGATCTTCACCGACGGGCGGCCCTTGCCTGTGGACCCCAATCCGTCCTTCAACGGTTACTCAACGGGAAAATGGGAGGGAGACACGCTAGTGGTCCAGACCATCGGGTTCCGCGATGATCTGTGGATAGATGGCGCGGGCGATCCGCTTACCGAATCCGCGAAAGTCACGGAACGGTTCCGGCGGCCAAATTTCGGAAGCCTGGAAATCGAGATCACGGTCGATGATCCGAAGGCGTACACAAAACCGTGGACCGTCAAGCTCGAGCATCACATCAAGCTCGATACGGATCTCATGGAATACTTCTGCGAAAACGAACGGGACATAGTCCACCTGGTGGGGAAATGACACGGTACATTTTAGAAGTGGCGGCGATAGCCGCAATGGCAAGCGCCCAATGGCCGAATCAGCCGACGCCTGGAATTCCGCGCACGGCCGACGGCAAACCGAATCTTTCCGCGCCTGCGCCTCGCGCGTCGGACGGCAAGCCGGACCTCTCCGGAGTGTGGCGAACCAAGCAAACAAGCTATCTCTTCTACATCACCTCGGACCTGAAACCTGGAGAGATTTTGCCGTGGGCCGCGGCTTTGTATCAACAGCGGGCGGACGACTTTCGGAAGGATTCAGATGGAATCGCGTGCCTGCCGCCCGGTCCCAAGGCCGGCATCTCCGGCGGCGGACTTCCCGCGAAGATCGTGCAAACGCCTGGCTTGGTGGTGATCCTGTACGAGTACCAGACCATCTTCCGCCAAATCTTCACCGATGGCCGCAAGCTTCCCGAGGATCCGAATCCCACCTGGATGGGATACTCGGTCGGGCATTGGGAGGGCGACACGCTGGTGGTCACCACGGCCGGCTTCAATGACCGAACCACGATCGACCTGGCGGGTCATCCTCACACGGAAGCCTTGCGGGTGACCGAACGCTTCCGGCGCCGCGACGCCGGTCATATCGACCTGCAAGTGACGCTCGAAGATCCTAAGGCATACGCCAGGGCGTGGACGCTGCCGATCGAGTTAGATCTGGTCGCGGATGGGGACCTGATCGAGTACGTTTGCGAAGACCGCGACGCTCCGCACCTAGTCGGCAAGCGGGGCGAAGAGTATAAGGTCGCCTCCGAGATACTCGCGCGTTACGTCGGTGAATACGGAGCGGCGGGCCGATCCTTCATCGTCACGCTGGAAGATGGCCGCCTGATGCTCAATCAGGACGGCGACGGAAAGATCCCCCTCTTCGCGCATTCCGAAACCAGCTTTACGCAGGAAGGAACCGGGATCGAGTTCGTGAAGGATGCGCAAGGGGCGATCACAGGCCTGATCCAGCGATTTGCGGAGGGCGACCGGTTGGCTGTCCGCAAGAAGTAAACCCAACCGCGTGGGGGTGTGCCAAACTGTAGGAAAGCGCCATGCCTTCCGCAACATTTTGGATCGCGATTGTTCTAGCCGCGGGAGCGGGCGTGGCGTTCGCCGTGGTCTGGATGCGGGCGCGAACCGCTGCTAACGACGCTCGCACCGCCGCCGACGCCGCTCGCCCCATGGCCGACGCCCTGGCGCGGATCGAATCGCAGATGCGCGAGATCGAATCGCAACGGCAGCACGCGATCGGGGGCCTGGAAGCGCATCTGGCTACTTTGAGCAAGGATACGCTGGCGCTGTCGCAAGCGTTGCGCGGTCCCAATTCACGCGGGCGATGGGGCGAGCTGACGCTCCGTCGCGTGGCCGAGCTCGCCGGCATGGCGCCCTATTGCGATTTCTTCGAGCAACAGACTGAGGACAAGAAACGTCCCGACATGCTGGTGAAACTGCCGGGGGGCCGGACGCTGGCCGTCGATGCGAAGGCTCCGCTATCGGCGTATCTCGACGCCGAGGAAGCCCCGGATCCCGTGTCCCGCGCGGCGGCTCTCGATCGTCACGCGCAACAGTTGTGGCGGCACGTGCAAGAGCTTTCGACGCGCGAGTATTGGGCGCAGTTCGATCCCGCACCGGAGATGGTGGTGCTGTTTCTGCCGGGCGAGCACTTCATGAGCGCCGCGCTGGAGCGCAATCGCGATCTGCTGGAATCCGCGCTGGCCAAGAAAGTTCTGCTGGCCACGCCAGTAACGCTGGTCAGTATTCTCAAGGGAGTGTCCTACGGCTGGCGGCAGGAACGGCTGGCCAAGAACGCCGAAGAACTCCGGCGGATCGCGGGCGAATTCCATGAGCGCGTGCGCGCGTTCGCCGAATTCTACGCCGACTCGGGCCGTCATTTGTCGAAGGCCATTGAAGCCTACAACCGTTCTGTCGCTTCGTGGGACTCGCGGCTGCTGCCGTCGCTCAAGCGCATGCGGGAGCTGGGAGTTGGCGCATCGGCCGAACCGCCGCAGCCCGCGCGGATCGACACCACAGCGCGTCAGCCGGAATTGCCGGAGGATGCGACCCGCGTCCGTCCAACATGATGCGGGCCGTCTTCCTCTATCTGTCAAAACGGCCAGCGCTGCGGAGATGGATGGAAGCCTGGCCGCCTTCCCACAAAATCACGCGGCGGTTTGTCGCGGGCGACACGCTCGAAGAAGCGCTGGCGGTGTGTGAGCGGCTCCAGGGCGAACGCGTTTTCTCGACGCTCGATCACCTGGGGGAGAACGTGCGCACGCTCGAGGAAGCGTCGGCATCCTGCGACGCGTATGTGAACGCGCTGGAGCAGATCGGCGCCCGTCACCTGTCGAGCACCATCGCGATCAAGCTTACGCAGTTCGGACTGGATCTTTCGAGAGATGCGTGCCTGGAAAACGTCCGCCGTCTGGAAGCGAAGGCCAAGACCGCGGGAAGCCGCGTCGAGATCGACATGGAGTCGAGCGCCTACACCGAGCGTACGCTGGCACTGGCGATCCAGGCCGGCAGCGAGTGCGGCTGCGTGCGGGTATGCGTCCAGGCGTACCTGCACCGAAGCGCCGGCGATATCGACCATCTGAATTCCACGGGCGTGCCGGTGCGGCTGGTCAAGGGAGCATATCGAGAGCCGCCTTCGGTCGCATTTCCGCGCAAGCAGGACGTCGATGCGAATTATGTCGCGCTGATGAAGAACCTGCTGGATCATGGAGTGTATCCAGCGTTGGCGACTCACGATGAGCGGATCATCCAGGAAGCGATCGAACATGTCCAGGGCCGGAGCATTCGCCAAGACAGTTTCGAATTCCAGATGCTGTACGGAATCCGCCGCGACTTGCAGCGCAAGCTGATCGAGCAGGGCTACCGGCTGCGGCTGTATGTGCCTTACGGGACGGAGTGGTATCCGTACTTCATGCGTCGATTGGCGGAACGGCCAGCGAATCTATGGTTCGTGCTGCGCAACCTGCTGCGGTGACCTAGTCCGAAACGGGTGAAAAGGGGACAGGTCCTAGATTCTGATGGAAGGTCAGGCGTTGGATCAAGCAAGACCTGTCCCCTTTTCACGCGACCTGTCCCCTTTTTCGCCTTCTTCAAAAGTGATTTACTCGGCCAGCGGCACCTGATCGGTGATCCGAATCCCGAACGCGTCCAGGCCCGGAAGCTTGCGCACGCGGTTTGTCAGGATGCGGATGGTGGACAAACCCAGATCGGCCAGTATCTGCGCGCCGATGCCGAATTCGTGCAGCGGACGCGGAGATCCGTCGGGCATGGGAATATGTTTGCGCTCGCCCCATCCCGATTGATGCAGGTACACCACCACGCCCTCTCCCTCTTCGGTGATCCGCTTAAGAGAAGCCCGCAGCATCTCGCCGCAGTTACACGCGGTGGAGCCGAACACATCGCCCAGCACGCATCGGGAATGCATTCGCACCAGAACGTTGGATTTGCCGTGCACCTCGCCGTGAACCAAAGCCAGATGTGCTTCGTCGTTCACCGTGCTGCCGTAAGTGACGGTCTTGAAGCTTCCGAACTCAGTTTCGAGACATCCCTCCGCGCGCCGCTGGATCAGATTCTCGGTCTGATGGCGATGGCGGATCAGGCTGGCGACCGAGATCATCTTGAGGCCGTGGCGCGTGCAGAACTGCGTAAGCTCCGGAACCCGAGCCATGCTGCCGTCCTCGTTCATGATTTCGCAGATCACGCCGCCCGGCTCGAGACCGGCCAGACGAGCCAGATCCACGGCCGCCTCGGTCTGACCGGCGCGAACCAGAACCCCGCCTTCACGCGCGCGCAAGGGAAAAACGTGACCGGGACGCGCCAGATCCGACGGCTTGGTCCCGGGGCGCATCGCGATGTGGATGGTCTGGGAGCGGTCGGCCGCGGAGATGCCGGTGGTGACGCCCTCGGCGGCGTCGATCGATTCGCAAAACGCCGTGCCGAAGCGCGACGTGTTCATGGGGGAGACCAGCGGAAGATGAAGCTGGTCGCAGCGTTCCGGAGAAAGCGCCAGGCAGATGAGGCCGCGGCCGTGCAGGGCCATAAAGTTGATGGCTTCCGGGGTGACGAACTGGGCCGCCATGGTGAGGTCGCCTTCGTTTTCGCGATCCTCGTCATCGACGACGACCAGCATGCGGCCGGCGCGAATTTCTTCGATCGCCTCGGGGATAGTGGCGAATGGCATAGGTGCTCGTCTTCAGGATAGCGTGAGGACCGAGAGTCGCCCAGCTCGCGTGCGAGCCTAATTCTCCGCAGCCCGTTGCAACCCCGCCATGGGTTGCGTGATCGATGATCGAGGTGCACGGTGGCCGTGGACCAGAACGCGAGTCGCATTTGGTGCGGTATATTGGTCGGCAAACTCTGGGACGCTTTCGAATGAAGCCGCAAGTCGCGTCAGGAAGAACGCTGCTGACATCGCGCCTCGTTTTCGCCGCCGTCGTGGCGCTATCCGTGCCGGCTGCATTTGCGCAGCCTAGGATTTCCAAGGTTCAGAATGCCTTTAGCTACATCCTTCCGGCCATGCCCGACTACGGCATCGCGCAAGGGTCCATTTTCACCATATTAGGAACCGGCCTCGCCACCTCCACAAGCCCGCCGCAAGGCTTTCCATTGCGGACGGTGTTAGACGGGGCCTTGGTCAGTATTACCGTGAACGCGACCACTACGAACGCGATTCTGTACTATGTCTCTGACACGGAGATCGTTGCAATTCTGCCCTCGGCGACGCCGGCCGGAACCGGCCAGATTACGGTGACCGTGAACGGGAAGCCGAGCCCGCCAGTCGGGATTACGGTGGTACAAAGCGCATTCGGCATACTCACGCTCAACGCCGTCGGCAACGGTCCGGCTGCGGTGTTCGACGTGAATTCGCAATACCTTGGACTCACGAATGCGGCCAATCCCGGAGACGTCATCACACTGTGGGGCTCCGGGGTGGGGCCAGTCACGGGCGATGAAACAACCTTTCAGACTGCCCAGAACCTGACCAGTATTCCGCTCGAGGTCGATATCGGCGGATTGCAGGCGATCGTGCAGTATGCTGGCCGGGGCTACTATCCAGGCCTGGATGTGATCAACGTTCAGGTACCGCCCGGCGTTTCTGGCTGCCACGTTTCGATAGTGGTCCGTTCCGGGGATATCGTCAGCAACTTCGCCACAATTCCAGTGGCCGCGAGTGGGCGCACCTGCTCTGAGCCTGTCGCGTTGCTGACTGCCAGCAATATTCAGACCCTGTTGTCGCAACCCGTCATCAACCGGGGAGTCATAGACTTTATCAGCGGGTCCCCTAGCTCCGCGGATGCCACCTTCTCGCGTTTCACGAATGCTCAGTTCGCCGAGAAACAACCGATGACGGTGGTGTCGTTCAACGATTGCACCGTGTACAACTTCACCAACCTCAATATGGCGACGCCGAATCCGATCAAACCAATTCTGCTCGACGCCGGCCCGTCCATCAGCCTTACGACTACGTCCGATACCGGGGTTGGCAACGCATCCCTTCCCTTCCAGGACGGGAGCTACTCGGCGTCAGTGCCGTCCCCGAATTCCTTCAAAGGGACCTACACCTTTACCGGTTCCGGAGGACCCGATGTCCTGGGTTTCTCCGCGTCGGTTAGTTTGCCCGGGGGTGGGAAGTCCTACACTTCATCCACACTGAATAACGTCACGAGCGTGACTCGTGCACAAGGATTGACGGTTATTTGGACACCGCCCGGTAACTCCGATCCGGACTTGCTATTCATCCAGATCTCCGGATAGTCCTTTACGCCGAATGCTCCGTACGGAGCGGAGTTTGTTTGTAACGTGCCGCTCGGGGCGGGCCGGTTTACAATCCCTCCGGCAGTGCTGCTCGCACTGCCACCGCAGCCCAGTGGACCCATGCCCCAGGCGGCACTCGAAATTGACCTCATCATCACGAAGCAGTTTACGGCGCCCGGCGTCGATGTGGGAATTCTCAACTGGGTGCAGTCGAGCATTGAGGAGTTCAGCTACCAGTAGTTAGATCTATCAAACCCAGTCGCACCGGGCGGCCTTGCCGGGCCGATGACGCCCTTACAGCCCCAGCTTCCGATCGAGCTCAGCCGTCACCTGCGGCAACCGATCAGGGTTGCGCAACAGATTCCGCACGCCGTCATCGCCCGAATCCTTCCATAACAGCTCCACTGCGGCGAGCGACAAGGCGTAGGCCACGGCGGCATGGTCGGTGTCCAGGCGCGACCAGTCCTGCTTGAGATTGCTCAAGCGCGGCAGTTTCCCCTCGCGGACCATATCGGTGATCTTCTTGGTCTGCGCCGCGCTCAGCGAATCGCCGGAAAGCTTCTGGGCGATTCCCTCCTGCAGCCACGCGGGCCAGTGTCCCAGCATGGTGAGGCAGGCGTGGGTAGTCTCGTGCCCCAGCGATCGAAGCATGCTTCGATCCACAACCTTCGGGTCGAACACCGGTACCCGAATCTTGCCGTCGAATTGTCCCGCGGACCACTCTGCCGCGTCGGTGGATTTACGATACGCATCGCGGCTCTGCACAACGGCGATCACGCGCTCTTCGGCGTTGCAGCCGAGCTGCTGCGAAATGCGGATGAACTCCTGATCGAGCACCGTGGTCATCTGCCGGGCCGTCTCGGTGGGAACAACCGAACTCTCGTAGCGCAGCAGCACGCGTAGCCCATACAGACGATCGGTACTCTGATCGTTCTTGGCTTCGCGCTCCACCTGGCGATACATCTTCTCCACCTCCGGGCTGGGCACGATGTCGAGCGATGCCTTCAAGTAATCAAGCGCCTGGCGGGGGTCGTCGGAACGCCACGCGGCTATGCCCGCCAAGGCCAGCAGACCTGGATCCCGATGGGTCTTCAGTTCGGGCTCCAGAAGCTCCAATGCTTTTTGGGGCCGGCTGGAGCTGATCAGATCGGAAGCCCTCTGCGCCACGGCTACTGTTTCTCCGGTTACGCCCGTGCTCGCACGCAAGGATGGCAGGGCCGCACTGGCGCGGATGGTATTCACGATTAAGGGTGTATCCATCCACACCGCCTGGCGGCGAGCCTGGTCGAAATCCTCCGTTTCGCCAATGGCGCTGGCCGGCAGGGAACCCTCCAGGGTCTTGCCGTCCACATTGACGGACACCTTATAACAAGGCCCGGTCTCGCCGGAAATCGAATACTGAATGGTCACGGGAACGCCGGAGGCCAGAGAGGCTATAACGCGCGCGTCGGGCGAACATCCCGTGCGCAACGGGGTCGGGCCATCCTTCACGGCGGCCGCCAGCAGAAAGACCAGCAGCAGAGCAGGCATAGTTCGAGCTTACGGATGGTTCGCCTGGAATACTCTCCGGTAAACACCGTACATGAGGCTCAGGTATTTTCCAGGAGGCAGGCAATACCGTCGCGAATCAATCGAATGCGAGCGCTTGCAAAGCAAGCACGAGGCGGGTTGTAATCGAAGGTTATAGTACTAAAGCCGTTGCAAGTACTTCAAAAATAAGTGTCCTGAGGACATTTCAGACTCGGCATTAGGTGTAACACCGATTCTTTCGGAAGCCTGCCGATGATACTTTTGAACTGGCGACAGGGACTGTCGTGCACTCATAGGGAGAGGAGATTGAACGAATATGAAGAATCTGCTTCTGCAGCTCAAAGTTTGGAAGGATCGGCGCGGTCAGGACCTTATCGAATACGCCCTGATGGCCGGGTTTGTGGCCGTTGCGGCCGGTGCGATTATGCCCGGCGTTGCGACCAGCATCAGCCAGATCTTTTCGAAGGTTGCCTCGGTTCTCAGTTCCGCGAACGGCAGCTAACTTAACAACCCTTTTGCCCTGCGGGGAGCGGGCGGGCTCTGCTCGTCTGCTCTCCGAAGGTTTTCCCGCCTGACTTGTTCCCACCCTGACCTAACTCAATCCACTTCGTCTGGTTCCATTCACTTTAGTTCCCGCTTTAGTTCCAGATATTTGGGAAACACAAACGACTGCAGCAGCGGATCGCCTTCCAAACCCGGCAGCGGCCATAACGTGAGCAGCTTCCTGGCTTCGTCCTTTCGACCGCCTTTCGACAAAGCGGCGGCGTATAGAACGCGCGTGATGCCGTCCGCGGCCGGCGGAGTCCGCTCATAAGCCTGCTTGAGCGCGGCCGGATCCTGCGGAAGCTTGGAAGGGTCCTTCCAAATGGCGATCTGCGCACGTGCAACGTTCGCGGCGGGTTCAGCCACACTCGACGTCACAGGCGACAACCTAGCGATGGCCGCCTCGGATCGACCCGTGGAGTACTCCCAGACAGCCTGGCGCCACGGAACCAGAGCATCTTTCTGTTCGGTGCGGAACGTCAGATACCGGACGAACAGTTGATCGGCTCCGGGCAGATCGCCTTGCAACCAGTGGGCATAGGCGGCCTTGAGCAAGTCGCCGCCGCCGAGCAAGGCGCTGCCGTTCGCGTGAGCTTCCAGGAAGTATTTTTCGGCTTCGGCGAACTTTCCGTTCAGGAATGACGCTTCCCCCCGGGAGTCGAACGAGTTGGCCGTGTGGGCCGGATCGCGCCCGTAGCGCTCGAACGATTTCAGCGCCGACGCCAGATCGCCCACGAAAGCCTGGGCATACCCCAACTGGTTCCACATCTCGATATCGTCCGGGTCTTCCTGGAGCACGGCCGCGTAATACTGCGCCGCTTCCGAGAAACGGCGGCTGTTCATTTCCTGGGTAGCCAGGCGGCGCAACAAACCCAAATCATGGGGCATGAGCCGCGCCAAAGCCGTGAGAGCCTGCTGCTGACCGGTTTCATCCTGGCGCAATGTGGCGGAATCGTATTCCAGTTGTGCACGGTCGACGGGCGACTGCAAAGAGGTCTGCCCCAGCGCTCGCGCGACTATCTCGATCGCTTGTTGCTTGGCTTCTTGGTTGGCTCCTTGGTTACCAGCAGCCGCGGCGCGGGCTTGCACCCAGCTCAACCACGCCGCGCCGAAGTCCGGGTCCAGGTTCACCGCGTTTTCATACTCGCCGCGGCCCCAGGCGGCAACGGCTTGGGGATTAGCGGAGGAAAAAGCGTGCGCGCCGGCGTCGATTTGCTTGGCCAGCCGATCGAGAGCGGGCAGCATTTCTCCGTCTCCCGCCCCGGTATGAAGCGCCTTGTGAGTCTGGGCATCCTCCACCACAAACTCAAAATGAAGCTGATCTTCTTTATTCGAAGCGCGACGCTTTTCGAAATATCCGTGCACCAGTTGGGTGACACCAGAAGCGTAGGCGTCGCGCAACGCGCTCACTTGGATCGGAACGATGGCGGGAACGGACTCGCCGCCGCCCAGAAGCTGATCGGTTACGATCTTCGGGCCGGCTGCGGAGATCCAGTCCAGGGCCGAATCGCCGGAGAGATTTTCAAAGGGCAGGATGGCGACGCGCTGAACGGACTCCCGAGCGTTGCGGGAACGGGAGCAAGCCGCGCAGAGGGCGGCCACGAACAGCAGAGAGAACCGAAATGGCCGCTTCAGAGTACCTTGTACTCCGCGGCGAGAATCTGCTGGAATTCCATATTATCCTGCAAGGCGGAGAATTCCGGTTCGGCTTTGAACTTATCGCGGTCCTTGAAGCCGTTTTCAAGCGCCTTGCGGATGTATTGCAAGGTCCGGTCCGTCTGGCCGGCTTTCGCGCAGGTCTTGGCCAGGATGTAGTAATAACTGGCGCGCTCCTCTACGGTGCGTTCCTGGACCAGCACGCCCTGGCTGCTGTGTTGATCGAAGACTTCGGGATCGATGGCGACCGCCTGCGCGTATGTTTTCATCGCGTCGTCATACTGTTTGCGCGCGAAGTATGCGGTTCCCAGGTTGCTGAGGACGGAAGCGGAATTAGGCGTGATGCGCAATGCGTTCCTGTACTGATTCACCGCACGCCGGTAGGACTTCTTCGCGTAGTAGACGGTTCCCAGGTTGTTGATGGCTTCGGGATACTTCGAGTTCAGCTTGATCGCGCGGCGGTAGTACTTCTCGGCGTTGTCCAGGTCCTGCAACTGGTGATAGGCGATTCCGGTCTTATTGGCGAGAATCGCACTCTTTTCGGCCCCCGGTTTATAGAAGTCGATGGCTTCGCGGTACATCTTGCGGGCCATCATGATATCGCCGCGCAGTTCGGGCGTCAGAGCGGGGTTAATCGGCAAGCCCTGATTTTGCGTTGGCGTGCGAAA